>Ga0208301_1000053_pt1 | contig 52577 bp, 54 predicted proteins | sample 25BtaG_FD_184100 | JGI IMG/M metagenome (GOLD analysis project Ga0208301, IMG submission 184100) | Marine viral communities from Cariaco Basin, Caribbean Sea - 25B_WHOI_OMZ_CsCl (SPAdes) (version 2) | ecosystem: Environmental > Aquatic > Marine > Oceanic | place: Caribbean Sea: Cariaco Basin...
TGTAGTGCCGGTGGGGCAACTATCGAAACACTGAGAGAGTATGTGCAGAGTCAGGCTACACCTGATTAGAACCGCTGCGCGGTTCCCGCTTGTATCCCCGCCCGATTGGGCGAGGGTTTACGCGGGGGTTTGCTAAAATATGCTCAGGTTCTCCCCAGTCGTGGGGGCGGGCGCTGGGCTGCCAATGCCCATTTGATTTGAATAGCCGGTCTAACGTGTCCTCGTCGATTGGGTCATTTAGCGGCTGCCAGCGCCCCTGTTTTTTCTGCTGGCGTAGCTGGTCAAGTATCTTAAATTTCAAGATGCCGAATACCCAGGTTTCAAACTCTGAGCGTCCTGCAAATGAATTGGTTTTTTCAAACGCGGTGAGTAACGTTTCCTGAACGGCATCTTCAGCGGCAGCACTCTCCCTAAGCTGCAAGCGTGCAAAGGCAAGCAGGCGGGGGCGTATATGACTGAAATGCTCGGCAGCTTGCTGTGAGGAGATAGGCAATGTGAGTTTCCCTAAGCTAAGAAACGTTAGACTTAAAGCTCAAGGATCCCATCACCGCGTAAGATGCGGTGCGGTGACGGAAGAAGCACCTAAACAGTTAAGCCGTTAAATGCTCTACGAGCGCTTGGGCAAATGTATCGGTTGTGCCGGTGCCACCCATGTCGGGTGTCACCATGTCACGGCGTGTTTCCAGCACCGCGCGAATTCCGTGACGAATAGCGTCGCCTTTTTCGTTCATGCCTAAGTGGTCAAGCATTTGGGCGGCTGCTAGCAGCAGGGCGCAAGGGTTGGCGATTTTTTGTCCGGCAATATCCGGTGCTGAACCGTGAACCGCTTCAAAAATAGCAGCCTTTTCGCCAATGTTAGCACCGGGCGCGAGGCCTAACCCGCCGACTAGCCCAGCACAGAGATCAGAAAGAATATCGCCAAACAGGTTGGTGGTGACAACGACATCGAATTGGTGCGGATTCATCACCAACTGCATGCAGGCGTTATCTACAATCATTTCCTGGAATTCGATCTCGGGATACTCTTTGGCGACTTCCCGAGCGACATCCAAAAATAGGCCAGAGCTGGTTTTAATGATGTTAGCTTTATGTACAGCGGTGACTTTTTTACGACCGTTATTTTTTGCTAGCTCAAACGCATAGCGCACAATGCGTTCGGAACCCTGGCGGGTAACCTTGATGACTGAAATGCCTGTATTGCCATCGTCAATCATTTCTTGGCCATCAGAGAGATAGGCTCCTTCGGTGTTTTCCCGCACGGTAATCATATCGATATCGTTGTAACGCGAACGCGTGCCAGGGAAGCTAATCGCAGGGCGCACGTTGGCGTACAAGTCAAAATGACGACGCAGCTGCACGTTGATGGAGGAGAAACCCTTGCCAATAGGGGTGGTCAGCGGGCCTTTCAGGGCAATACCGTACTTCTCGATGGCATCAAGCGATTCTTGAGGAATCAGCGTACCGTGTTTTTCAAGCGCCGCCAGGCCAGCATCGATAAACTCATAATTTAGGCCGCACTCCAGCGCATCAAGTACGCGCAGGGTGGCATCCATAATTTCTGGGCCGATACCGTCGCCTTTAATCACCGCAATTGACTGACTCATCATCTATTTCTCCTCTTTGGCGGGCATATTCGGCACGTGACTATGTGTGCCGCATCAACATAAAACGTTGGCCATTGTCATCGTTTCTGGTGGCGCAATGGTACGCCACAATCAGTCGCGAGGTCACCCTGCCTAAGTAGAGGTGGGGCGTGTCAGCGTATTACAGTATGGGCTACGAAAACGGCGTGAGATGCAATGCGGCTGTGGTGCTGTTAGAATACGGCGCTTTGTCGCACCTTGCTTATTGCAACCGTACAGAATATTACTTATGACTGCTTTTACTCACATCTTTTCTGGGCTGATGACTCCGCCCTAAGTAATTCCCTCCTTTATATAAGCGCGTGACGCCTATCGCGTTATGTCGGCGCTTGTGCATCCTATGGCCGTTCAGTGGCTGTTTATGCTGCCCCCGTATCTTTGTGATGCAGCACTGTTTTGACAACCTATTCGCTTAATTGCGCGTTCTCGTTTCACCTCGGTGTGGCGGTAGTGCGTAGTGTTTCACCTTCAACTATGGACTCCCTGAATGGCACTTTTCAGTAAGCAAGAGTGGTTCTCTAACATCAAAGGCGACACGCTCTCAGGCATCGTTGTTGCCTTAGCGCTAATTCCTGAAGCGATTGCGTTTTCGATTATTGCGGGTGTTGACCCAAAAGTAGGGCTGTACGCCTCGTTTTGTATCGCGGTAGTGATTGCCTTTACTGGTGGTCGCCCAGGTATGATTTCAGCAGCTACCGGTGCGATGGCGCTACTGATGGTTACGTTAGTGCGCGAACATGGCCTGGAGTACTTACTGGCAGCCACGCTATTGACTGGGGTATTACAAATTATCGCAGGCTACTTAAAGCTTGCAGAGCTGATGCGTTTTGTATCCCGTTCGGTGGTCACCGGGTTTGTGAATGCGCTAGCGATATTAATCTTCATGGCGCAACTGCCTGAGCTAACGAATGTGACGTGGCATGTGTATGCCATGACGGTAGCAGGCTTGGGTATTATCTATCTCTTCCCGTACTTACCGACGATTGGAAAGTCGGTTCCTTCTCCTCTGGTATGCATTGTGGTGCTTACCGGGGTGTATATGGTAAGCGGCATGGATATACGCACGGTAGGTGATATGGGCGAACTGCCCGACACACTGCCAATGTTCTTATGGCCTAGCGTGCCACTTAATTTAGAAACGCTAACGATCATCTTTCCCTACGCCATCATGCTGGCGGTGGTAGGCCTTCTTGAGTCTATGATGACAGCCACCATTGTTGATGACTTGACGGATACACCCAGCGATAAAAACCGCGAGTGTAAAGGCCAGGGTATCGCTAATATTGGATCGGGCTTATTGGGCGGTATGGCAGGCTGCGCAATGATTGGTCAGTCAGTCATCAACATCAAGTCCGGTGGCAGGACTCGGCTCTCAACGCTTATCGCGGGTGTCGTTCTGTTGCTGATGGTGGTCTTTCTAGCTGATTGGGTCTCGCAGATACCCATGGCTGCGCTAGTGGCAGTAATGATTATGGTATCGATTGGCACCTTTAGCTGGGAGTCGATTCGCGACCTTAAAAAACATCCGATGAGTACCAATATCGTTATGCTAGCCACCGTAGCGGTGACTGTTGGAACGCACAATTTAGCGATTGGTGTTTTTGTTGGTGTACTGCTTGCCGCCATGTTCTTTGCTAATAAGGTCGGCAACATCATGTATATCGGCTCGCAAGAAGTAGAGCCCGGTAAAGAGCGTGAATACCAAGTGGTTGGCCAAGTGTTCTTTGCCTCTTCTGAGCGGTTTATTGCGGCCTTCGATTTTAAAGAGAGCATCGATAAAGTCACCATCAACCTTTCCCGTGCCCACTTCTGGGATATTACTGCTGTCCAAGCCCTGGACCGTGTGGTGATCAAGTTCCGTCGTGAAGGTACTGAGGTGGAACTGGTAGGCTTGAGTGAAGCCAGTGCCACTGTCGTAGATCGTTACGCGGTGCACAACGACCCCGAAGCGGTTGAGAAGCTAATGGGCGGCCATTAACCACAGCAGCGTAGTTACGCGGTAGCCAAATTCCGATACTGATATTGCGTTAATCAATACGTATGCGTTAACGCCGGTCACCGTTAAGGGGTCGGCGTTTTTTTATAGCTGGCTCGGAATTAGCTTACTGGGCACCCAGCGTATCAACGCCACCATGCCAAATAGCTCTACGAGCGATTGAAAAACAATCACCACCACCGCGGTATGCCAACCGTTGGGCAGGCTAAGCGCAATGGGTAGCATGACAAACGAATTACGCGTGCCAAAACTAAAGGCAAGTGTTCGGGCGCTGGCAGGCGGTAGTTTGAATAGACTGCCTAACGTTTTACCCAACAACCCAGCGATGACTAAAAAGCCGATAAAGATAAACACAACTTGCCACAGCACATGGCTAAGCCCTAGCACGCTATTCACCTGCGAAGCGGCAATGATGAACACCACCAGTGCTAGCAGCGGCACTGGTAAATAAATGAGGCAACCCACAGAGCGTTTGATAGCTGAAGATCGCTTGGCGGCAAGCTCTGTTAGCCATGCCAAACTCAAGGGCAGCAGGATCAGTCCAGCAAACGCGCTGAGTAGATCGGTAGAAAAAGTTAGCTGAAACCACTCGCCGCCTAAAAATAACCACAGATAAACGGGCAATGCGGCCATTTGGATGAGCAGCAGCAGTGGCGTTGCCGCAACAGCCCGGGCGGCATCACCTTTGCCTAAGTGTGTGAAGGTAATAAACCAATCGGTGCAGGGCATCAGTAGTACTAGCAAGACACCCGCTATCACCGGTGGGGAAAGCGGGAGCCCCAATACGGAAACTCCTAGCACTAATAACCCAAGTAACGCAGGGATAATTATAAAGTTGCCAATTAGCAGCGCTGCTATAAAGCGTTTATCGGTAACGCTTTGCTTGATATGTAATAGCGGTATTTGCGTAAAGGTGGCGTATAGCAGTATGCCGAGTAGCGGCCATAACAGCTGTTCAAGCGATGACGCTAGTAAGGGAACTATCAGGCCCATCATAAGCCCTAGGCAGATAAATCCCAGGTATACCCATGACTGCTGCCGCTCTAACTGCTCGCGCATAAAATACCTATATTTCAATGAGCATAAGGTTAATTAGCAATAAGGTTGACGAGCTGAACTGAAGACTGACTTTACCGGTTAGACGAACGAGCAAGCGCTATGCGTTCTCCTAGCCAGGCCGCCAGTAACCAAAGCGGTAGGCTGATGAGCACATAAAACAGCGCTAGCCCAGAAAGCCCTTGCTGAATAAGGTGCAAGGTTTCCAGGCTAAAAAGTGAAAATGTGGTAAAACCGCCACAAAAGCCGGCCACTAACAGCGGCTGCCAGTGCGCAAGCTTGCCGTTAGGAAAGCGTGAGGCGGTAGCGGCAATCCAGCCGATAATGCCAGAACCCAACACGTTAACCAGCAGCGTGGCCCAAGGGAAATGGCCGCCAAATGCTGCCAAAGATACCAGAGATACCCCGTAACGAAGGGCGCTGCCAAGCCCGCTACCTATTCCGACGGCTAGGTAGGCTTGCCAGCTCATAGCAGCAACTCCTTAGCTAACAGCCAACCGAACATGGCCATCACCATGCCGAGCACTATGGTTGCGGCAATATTTAAAGCGGCACGCAGCGCTTGGCCGCTTTGCCACAGCTCAATAGTTTGTAAGCTGAATGACGAAACGGTGGTATAGCCACCTAGCAAGCCTGCAACAGCAAAAAGCCACACTGGCTGTACGGTTGGCACTCCGTAATAACCAAGTAGCCCGCCCGCTATAAACGCACCGCTGGCATTCACCAGCAGGGTACCCCAGGGGAAGGCTTTGCCCAGCAGATGGGCGATCAGATTAGAAACGGCATAGCGCCCTATGCCGCCCAATGCGCCGCCAAGTGCTACCAGCAGTATGCTCGCGATACCATGCCCCATCGTGACTCCTTAACTGGCCGCGTTGATAGGCAGCTAAGTGTACCACCCAGGCTATAACGATAGGGGGATCAGAAAGAACGCGTTAAGGTGTCGCTGGTCAATAAGTTCGTGTAAAAAAGCATGAGAATAATAAAAACCTTAACGCACCCGCTCAAGGAGTCGCTTTTATGTCTGATCGTGTGTTCGCCGCTATTGACGGATCTCAATATTCAGAAAGTATCTGTGATTATGCTGTCTGGGCCGCCCAAGCGCTTGATGCGCCATTAAGCTTTATTCATACCCTGGATAACCACTCCCAAGTGGCGGAGCCTGACCTGACCGGTAATTTAGGTTTAGGAACCCGAGAGCATCTGCTTGAAAAGCTTTCGGATATTGAAGAGCAGCGCGCGAAAGTTGCCCGTGAGCAGGGGGGCTATATGCTCGATGCGGCAAAAGCACGTGCAATGGCAGCCGGTATTGCGGATCCACTCTGCCTTCAGCGTAACGGCACGTTGGTAGAGACCCTGGTTGAGAATGAAAAGGAGATGCGCCTACTCGTATTAGGCAAGCGTGGTGAAACTGCGCATCAAGCCAGTGGCCATCTAGGCTCTAACCTTGAACGCGTCGTGCGTGAGCTGCATCGTCCACTATTGATGGTGCCTAAGCAATTTACGCAGCCGAAAAACGTGATGATGGCGTTTGATGGCAGCAAAACAGCTCGCAAAGGCATCGAAATGCTGGCCAAAAGCCCGCTCTTTGAAGGTGCTGCCTGCCATGTCGTGATTGTGGGCGCAGAGACGGCAGAAAACCGATCGCAGCTTGAGTGGGCAATCGATCTCCTTGAATCTGCAGGCCACCACGCTGCAGGTGCAATTCGCGCTGGTGAAGTGGAAGAAACCTTGCGTGCTTACAAGCAGGAGCACGCTATTGACCTGCTGGTCATGGGGGCCTACGGCCATTCGCGTATTCGTCACTTGTTAGTGGGCAGCACGACGACCACCATGCTACGTAATGCTCATTTACCGGTGCTTATTCTGCGTTGAGGCCTCTAGGAGTCGCAGATGAATCACCCTGAAGTAGAGACAGCCGCGATACCTCAAAAGCTGTTAGCGCTAGAGGTTTCTTTGCGAGAGGGGAGTATTGAAAGCGCCTCTTCAAGAGAGACGGTGGTGCTTGATCAAACGTCGGTAGGGCGGCTGTCACGGATGGATGCGCTGCAAGGCCAAGCCATGGCAAAGGCAGAAGAGCAGCGCCGCCAAATGACGCTTAAGTGTATTGGCGGCGCTTTGCAGCGAATTGAGCAAGAGGCTTTGGCGAGTGTATCGAGTGTGGCGAATGGATGGGTGCCAAACGCCTCACCGGAGACCCGTTAGTGCTGAAATGTATCGAGTGTGCTAAGTAAGCGCTTAGGCCTCAATAGCAGCGTCTTTTTGCTGATGCTGCTTGGTAGCTTGTGCCATATTAATGCCCGACAGTAGCGCTTTCAGCGATGCGCTAACGGTGTCACTATCTTCCGCCACGGCGCAAAGTCGCTGGCCATCAATATTCAGCTGCACAAAGGCAATTGCATTGGCTTCGCTGTCGCCACCCAATGAGTGCTCACTATAGTCAATAATGGCTACATTGCTACCCGAATGCTGCTTCCAGGCATCAGTGAAGGCTGACATGGCGCCGTTGCCAGTGCCTGACAAACGCAGCGTCTCGGCGCCTTGCCAAAGGGTTATTTCAATGCCTTCGTGTTGACCTTTTGATAGCCGGTAATCGGCCAATGCCAGCGGCGCATCCTGAGTAAAGTTATCAAACATTACTTGGCGAATAATTTCGCTAGAAAGCTCACCGTTGCGACGCTCGCTCTCTTGCTGCACGTAAGGAGCAAGTGCCAGCATCATCCAGCGCGGTAAATTAATGCCGTAGTCTCGCTCCAACAAAAAGGCCATGCCGCCTTTACCAGATTGACTGTTCACCCGAATAACGGCTTGGTAGTCGCGGCCAATATCGTGCGGGTCAATGGGTAAGTAAGCCACTTGCCAAGGCTCGTCGGGTTTTTGATGCTTGAGAGATTTACGAATAGCATCCTGGTGGCTGCCAGAAAACGCGGTATACACCATCTCGCCAACCCAGGGATGGCGCGGGTGCATAGTAATACCGGTACATTCATGCACCACCTGGACGATCTCGTCTGGGTTGGAGAGATCCAGCTTTGGATCTATGCCCTGGCTATACAGATTCATTGCCAAGGTAACAATATCCATGTTGCCAGTGCGCTCGCCGTTACCCAGTAGCGTACCTTCGACACGGTCAGCACCTGCCAATAGTGCCAATTCTGCTGAAGCAACGGCACCACCGCGGTCGTTGTGGGTGTGTACCGAAATAATCACGCTGTCACGACGGCTAATGTGCTGGCAAAAATATTCAATCTGGTCAGCGTGGTGATGCGGCCCCGCAACTTCTACCGTAGTGGGCAAGTTGAGGATGCACTTGTTGTCTGGCGTCGGCTGCCAAACATCCATCACCGCCTCGCAGATGGCCAGTGAGAAATCGATTTCAGTGCTAGAGAAGCTTTCCGGCGAATATTGGAAACGCCAGTCAGCATCGGGGTGTTGGGCAGCATAGGTCTTCACCCAAGTAGCGCCTTGCACGGCAATATCGGTAATGCCATCTCGGTCCATCTCAAACACCCGCTCGCGCTGGATGGTAGAGGTGGAGTTGTAGAGATGGATAATGGCGCGCTTGACGCCCTCCAGCGATGCAAAGGTTTTCTCGATTAAGTGTTCACGGCACTGAACGAGTACCGCAATAGTGACATCGTCTGGAATTTGGTCTTCTTCAATTAGCCAGCGGACAAAGTCGTAGTCTGGCTGGCTAGCCGAGGGAAAGCCCACCATTACTTCTTTAATACCCACTTTAATAATCTGCTGCCAAAAGCGTTGCTTTTGCTCAACCGTCATCGGCTCTAGTAGCGCCTGATTGCCATCGCGTAGGTCTTCACTAAGCCAAATTGGCGCTTGCGTTAAGTCGCGGTCAGGCCATTGGCGGTTGAAAGCGGGAACACGCGGAGCAGGGCGGTATTTGCGATGATCAAAAGCAGACATGGTGAGTTTCCTGAAGGCGATGAGTTTAGTTGGGCGGCCGCTTGTGGCGTAAGCCGCGTTAGCAGGTGTCTGGGTAAGACACCGTGTCGGGGCTGCTTGTGACAGTCAATACAGTTTACTGGAAACAAGACGAAAGTTTATTGCGAAAATGTGGCTTTATTACCAATAATTGGCAATAAATATCGCATTGTTGTTTTTTGTTGGTAGGAGCTGCTTATTATGCCTGTCGTGCCGCTTGAACTTGATCGTTTTGATCGCCATATCCTGAATGTGCTGCAGCAGGAGGGGCGGATTAGTAACCAGGAGTTAGCCGAACGCATCGGCCTTTCCCCTTCACCTTGCTTGCGCCGGGTGCGTGCGCTAGAGGAGCATGGCTTAATTACCCAATACCGAGCCGATGTTGATGCGCGTCAGTTGGGCTATCAACTGATGGTGCTGCTGCACATTTCAATGGATCAACATACGCCTGAACGGTTTGATAACTTCGAACGCCATATTCGTAAAATCCCCAATGTGATTGAGTGTTTGATTATCACCGGCCAAGCGGCAGATTTTCAGCTTAAGATACTGGTTCGCGATATGGACGATTATCAGCACCTGCTGCTGCACGTGATCAACCGTATTGAAGGGGTCACCGGAGCCCACACCAGCTTTGTTTTGCGGCGTGTCTTCGAGCATCGTCCTGTGCCTACGGAGCGGGCGTAATTAAGAAGGCATAGGCAATAAGGCGGTGGCGGTTTACACTGCTTTTTTTGTCCTACCCAGGAGATTGAACCATGACAATTCAGCGCCATGATACAAAAGCCCGTATGAGCCGTGCCGTTATTCATCAAGGTGTGGCTTATTTGTGTGGTCAGGTAGCCGGTCCTGAAGCGCGCCACGAAGGAATTAAGGAGCAAACCGAGAGTATGCTGGCGCGGGTTGATGCCTTGTTAAAAGAAATTGGCTCCAGCCGCGAGCAACTGCTGAGTGCGACTATCTATCTTAAAGACGGTAATGATTTTGCTGCAATGAACGAGGTGTGGGATGCCTGGGTACCAGAAGGCTATGCACCGGCACGCACCTGTGTATGCGCGCCGCTGCCGGCTGATGAGTTAAAAGTAGAAATTACCGTTACCACTGCCGTCAGCAGTTAAGGTATTCGTATCAGCGATAGTTGTCTGACTGGTTACTTAGCCGCTTTGTCTATGGGAAAGCGGGTGTCACGCAGGCTGTCTTTGATTTTCTTAAGGTGCGGTAGGAAGTCTTCGCCGCGCCTTAGGGTAACCCCGGTGGCTAAGGCATCAATCAGCGTTAGTTGAATCATCCGCGAGGTCATGGGCATATAGTGGTCAGTGTCCTCGGGGGTGGCGACCTCGAGAGTCGAGGTGCATTCCAAGGAAAGCGGCGAGTTGGGGGCGGTGATTCCCAGCACCACGGCGCCTGCTTCGCGAGCAACGCGTGCGATATCGACCAGTTCTCTGGTGCGGCCTGTGTACGAGATAATCACTACTACGTCACCGGTATGACAGGCGGCGGCCACCATGCGCTGCATCAGCACATCTACATAGGCCATGACGGGCAAGTTAAAGCGGAAGAATTTGTGTTGGGCATCCTGGGCGACGGCACCTGAAGCGCCCAAGCCAAAGAAATGAATCTGCTTTGCTTGAGTAAGATAATCAACCATGCGCTCAACGGCGGCCATATCGACCTCGCGTTGGGCTTCGTCCAGAGCGGCAATCGTCGCGCCAAAAATCTTATGGGTATACTGCGTTGCGGTATCGCCAGGCTCGACAGCGCGCGTCACATAGGGCGTTCCGCCTGCGAGGCTTTGAGCAAGTTTGATTTTAAAGTCGGGGTAGCCTTTGGCGCCGAAGTTGCGGCAGAACCGATTGACCGTAGGCTCGCTGACGCTAGCCGCTTGGGCAAGGCTGGCAATGCTCAAGCTGGTGGCAACTGCTGGGTCCTCCAGGATGACATTGGCAACTTTGCGTTCTGAGCGGTTTAATTCTTCTAAGCGTTCGCGTAAGCGGTCAAGCAGGTCATGCGCCATCAATAGCCTCCATGGCAATGTTTTTTGCACGTTGGGTGCCCTAATTCGTAGCACCAGGTAAAAAGCGTTGGCTAAAAGAATATCACCACTCGCCTCAGCTAGGGGAATAAACTCCGTCGCTAACCGATTGCCTAGCCCCGCTAAGTCTGCGGGTAAAGGGGCTTCGGAACCGATGGTGGGCTGTTATTCATCAGCTTTAGCCAAGCCTGAGTAATTTCAATAGCCAGCGCTTATAAGGCGGCCTTATCAGTGCGCTAGAGGCCCGTTTTGATTGATAAAAAATACCTCGTAAATGGCTGAATCGTTCAAAACCATGGCGGCCGTGATAAGCCCCCATGCCGCTTTCGCCAACGCCACCAAAGGGCAGCGAGGGTACGGCGTGATGAAGTAGCGTTTCGTTAAATACCAGCGCACCAGAGCGAGTGGTATGGCGCAAGGTTGCCTGAAGTGTTGTGTCGTCGGTAAAGGCATAAAGTGCCAGTGGGTGAGGTCGGGTATTCACAAAGGTAATCGCGTCTGCGATGTTTTTAACGCTGATAAGCGGTAGCGCACGGCCAAAAATTTCCTCTTGCATCAGCTCAAGGTGTTGGGTTGGATCAATAACCAGCGCTGGTGCGTGTTGCCCGGTGTCGATGATGCGGCAGCCGTGATCTCTCGCTTGTGCTATCAGCCGCTCACTGCGCTGCTGATGGTGAGGGCTGACAAAGCCCGTTACCTCTTTAGCGCTGGGGCGCTGCTGTTCGATAGCTCGGCTTAGCGCCTGAATAAGTGCTTCCAGGTGGCGGCTTTCTACCAGTACATAATCCGGCGCTATGCAGGTCTGGCCAGCATTCATTCCCTTGCCAAATATAATTGAGGCGGCCGCACGATCCAGATCAGCGTCACTCGCTACAATAGCGGGTGATTTACCACCTAGCTCAAGCGTCACTGGGGTTAACTGCTCGGCAGCGGCACGTGCAACTTGGCGGCCCACCGCCGTCGATCCAGTGAAAACCAGATGATCAAAAGGCAGTGCGCTAAACGCTTTTGCTATCTCTGGGCCGCCCTCAACAACGCCTACTTCTTCATCGGTAAAATACTGCGGCACCAGCTTAGCCAGGAGAGCGCTGGTATTAGGAGCGTACTCGCTGGGCTTGATCATCACGCTATTGCCCGCTGCGATAGCGTCAATGGCGGGCATCAGCGCTAAGCTCCAGGGATAGTTCCAGGGCGACATAATACCCACCACGCCCAGCGGCTGAGGAGCGATACGGGCGCGGGCAGGCCATAAACGCCATGGCATGTTGGCAGCGTATGGACGCATCCAGTGCCAGAGGTGTCGCCGTGTATGGCGAATGGCATGCAGCACCGCGTTAATCTCCGCTAAGCGTATTTCTGTCTCACTACGCCTGCCGAAGTCAGTTTGAATGGCCTGGATAATGTCCCGCTGGTGATGCTTCGTCATTCGTGCAAGGCGGGCTAAACGCTCTCGTCGCAACCTTAATGAGGGAAAGGGCGCTTGGCCAGACGCATGACGCTGAGTGTCCAACAGGCGCATTAAATCGCGTTTCATGGCAGCTCCTTGAGTTATTTCTTAATAACAATAGTCGTTTGTGTGGCTACTTGAATACCTCACTCCAAATAGAAGTGACAGCATCAACAAAAGCACAGATAGCTTGGTTGGTGGTAAGGTCACACTTTCACTATTTAAACGATAGGCTTCGGGAGACATCATGCTGTCGCGCTCACTGTCATGCATTACGCTATCCGCTATCGATGATGTGGATGCCGACCGATGGGACGCACTGGTGAGTGGTGAGCAGCCTTTCCTCCGCCACGCGTTTTTGCATGCATTAGAGAGTAGTGGCTCTGTCTGTGAAGCGACCGGTTGGGAGCCTTGCCATCTTTGCGTATGGCAAGATAGCCGCTTAGTGGGCGCGTTACCCATGTATCGCAAACACCACTCATACGGTGAGTATGTGTTTGATTGGGGGTGGGCGGATGCACTGGAGCGAGCAGGTGGCCATTATTATCCCAAGGCATTAAGTGCTATTCCGTTTACCCCGGTGCCTGGTACGCGTACGTTAATTGCCGATGATGCTGACGCCGAAGAGGTTCGCGGATTATTAGCAGCGACGTGGCAAACGCACTGTGAAGAACAGGCGTTATCGAGTTGGCACCTCCTGTTTGCCCAAGATGACGAAGTGGATGCCTGGCAGCACCAGTTTCCAGCGTTAATTGCCCGAGAAGGCGTTCAGTTCCAGTGGCGAGATCGCGCCTTTGGTGATTTTGAAGGTTTCCTAGCCAGCCTTACGTCGAAACGTCGCAAAATGATTAAACGCGAGCGTCGCTTGGTCGCCGAGCAAGGTTTTACGCTACGCCGTTTAGAGGGCGAGGCGATTACCCAGGAAGCGATGGCGCATTTCTTTCGCTGCTACACGATCACATACCACGAGCGGGGGCGGCCGCCTTACTTAAATGATGTTTTTTTTGAGCGTTTACGTCATGCGATGCCTGAGGCGCTTGTGTTGGTTCAGGCGCTGTTGAATGATCAGCCGGTTGCCGCGGCGCTCTATTTTCGTGGCGATAGCACGCTGTACGGCCGCTATTGGGGGAGTGAGGTGGTTGCCGACTGCCTTCATTTCGAAGTCTGCTACTACCAAGGCATTGAGTTCTGCTTGGAAAAGGGGCTCTCTTTGTTTGACCCCGGTACTCAAGGAGAGCATAAACTAGTGCGCGGTTTTGCTCCCCAGCGGGTACGCTCGCTGCACTATCTTGTCCATCCGGGCTTAGCGGCCGGCGTCGCCCAATTCTGTCAAGAAGAGGGCGCCCATATCAGCGCCTATCGTGAGGCGGCGGCCGACGCATTACCGTTTAAATGAAAAGCGCTTCATAAAGCCTGCTAAATAAAGCGTGACTCGCTGGAAATAGCCCATGATGGCATAATGCGCCTCGTTCAGGCCTAAACAAGGGAATGCGGTGATGCATAAATGGCTAATGGTTGCGCTGCTTGCTGTATTGGGGCTTCTCCAATACCAACTTTGGCTAGGTAATGGTGGCTGGAAGGATTTGCAGCTAGTAGAGGAGCGCGTTGCTGTTCAAGAGGCTGCCAATGTGCCGATGCGCGAGCGCAATGCTCGACTGGCGGCGGAAGTTACCGACCTGAAAACCGGCCTGGATGCTATTGAAGAGCGTGCTCGTAGCGACATGGGCATGGTGCGTAGCGATGAGCAGTTTTTTTGGGTGCCAGGCGTTGCCATTGAAGCAGAGTTAGTAGGCATTAATGCGGGGCTGGTGACTCAGCCAGGCTTGCCTAGCGAGGGCGCAGACGAATGAGCCATTCGTTGTGGCTAATCGTGCCCGCCGCAGGGCAAGGTAAGCGAATGGGCGCAGATAAGCCTAAGCAGTACCTGTCGCTGGGTGAAAAGCCTATTCTTGCCCATACACTTAGCCGACTACACCAAGCTTTCCCCACTGCGCATCTTGTACTGTGCCTGGATAGTGATGATCATTGGTTCAAGCCGGAATGGGTGCCATTTTCCCAGTGGCAGCGAGTGGCGGGTGGCGCGGAGCGAATGGATAGCGTTTTAAATGCGCTGCACGCTATAAAAGCGCCAGAAAACGCGATGGTGATGGTGCATGATGTCGCGCGCCCCTGCATCACATCGTCTGATTTGTGGGCGCTTTATGACGCTGCTCAGCAGCACCCAAGTGGCGCGCTCTTGGCGATGCCGGTTGCTGACACCATGAAACGAGCCAATGCCGAACAATTAAGCGCCGCGACAGAGCCTCGGGATCGGCTGTGGCACGCGCTAACACCTCAAGCTTTTCGTTATGCGCTTTTGCGGCGTGCTCTGGAATACGCTGTCGCTAATCACTGTATGGTCACGGATGAAGCTTCGGCGGTTGAAGCGCTTGGCCAAGCACCCAAGCTGGTTAGTGGGCGCCGTGATAATCTCAAGATCACCCATCCTGATGACCTTGCCCTTGCTGCCGCTATCATGGCGTCGCAAGTAGCCCAATCCTCTGAATCTGAAAGGAGTTGTTAATGCGAATTGGCCACGGATTTGACGTGCACCGATTTGGCGTTGGCGACCATTTGATGATTGGCGGCGTTAAGCTGCCTTTCGAACATGGTTTTGTTGCCCACTCGGATGGCGATGTGTTGCTGCATGCTATCAGTGACGCACTGCTGGGTGCGTGCGCGCTCGGTGATATCGGGCGGCATTTCCCCGACACTGACCCTGCATGGGCTGGCGCAGATAGCCGCCATTTATTGCGCCACGTGGTTCATTTGGTTCACGCCGAGGGTTTTTCGGTGGTTAACCTGGATGCCACGTTAATGGCCCAGGCGCCTAAAATGGCGCCGCATATTGAGGCGATGCGCACTGTCATCGCTGAAGACTTGGGTATTAGCCTTGGACAGGTCAATGTTAAAGCCACAACGACCGAACGGCTTGGGTTTACCGGACGAGGTGAGGGTATCGCCGCTGAGGCGGTGGTGTTGGTTGAGCATCAAGAGGCATTAAATGCTTAACTTACCCGCTTGGCAGCGCAGCTTAGATGCCGAGTTTGGAGCCCCTAGCCCAGGTTGCTATCGCGTTCAGCCAGAAGATTTTATCGTTGACGAGCAGCTGGACTTTACGCCTGAAAATCACGGTGAGCACTTGTGGTTGCGTCTTGAAAAGCGCCATCAAACCACGTTAGATGTAGTAAAAAGCGTCAGCCGCCTGTGTGGTGTCACACTTCGAGATGTGGGTTACTCCGGGATGAAGGATCGTGTCGCAGTGACGCGACAGTGGTTAAGTGTTCATTTACCCGGGCGCGAAGCGCCAAGTGATTTGAGCGAATCACTAGCGGCAGTGGGTATTAAGGTGTTGGCTCAGGCTAGGCACCCTCGAAAGCTAAAACGCGGTGTCCATCGTACCAATCACTTTACGTTGCGACTTAGTGGCGAAGCGCTTCAACGTCAGCATTTTGTTGACCGCTGGGAGGCGCTTTGTCATCACGGTGTGCCTAACTATTTTGGACCCCAGCGGTTTGGGCCTGAAGGGCGGAATTTACAGCGTGCAGAGGCTCTTTTAGCGAAAGGCTGGCGCAAGCGAGATGATCGCCAAGGCATGATGCTCTCTACTGCGCGGAGCTTTTTGTTTAACGAGCTACTGAGCGAGCGTCTGGCAGATGGAACGTGGTGCCAGCCGCTGGCGGGCGATATGCTCATGCTGGATGGCACACACAGTGTATTTACGGTTGATAGCGTTGACGACGACCTAGTCAGTCGTGCTGCTGCGCTTGATATTCATCCAACGGGTGCCCTGTGGGGCGTCGGGGAGCGTGCCGAATATCAGGTAGCAGGCTACGAAAAACGCCTGTTAGCGAGGCATCCCGTGTTGTGCGAGGGATTGCTGAAAAGCGCTGTGAAACGCTCCCATCGGGCGCTGCGAGCAAGGTTGATTTCGCCTAGTATCGAGATATTGCCTAATGCCGTGGTACTCTCATTTGCCTTACCACGGGGAAGTTTTGCCACGGCGGTGGTGAGTGAATTAATTGCTCACCCAGATTTTGCTTAATGCGCCTAACGTGCGCTTATCTTTGTTAGGCATCCATGAAGGAGACGTTAATGCGGCGACTGCTGCTTTCCAATGACGATGGTGTCCATGCGCCGGGCTTGCGGGCACTTCATGATGCGCTAGTCGCCCATGCGAATTTACGTGTGGTTGCTCCTGATCGAGACCGCAGCGGCGCCAGTAACTCGCTGACCCTTTCCCGTCCACTCTCTTTAACCGCGCTGGATAATGGCTTTTATAGCGTGGACGGTACGCCTGCTGATTGTGTTTATCTGGGCGTTAACGGCGTCTGGGATGAGCGTCCTGACTTGGTTATTTCGGGGATTAATCACGGCAGCAATCTTGGCGATGACGTGCTCTATTCAGGCACTGTGGCGGCTGCCATGGAAGGGCGCAACTTGGGCATGACCGCCATTGCTATGTCGCTGTGTGGCGAGCGTTATTTCGCGACGGCTGCGAAAGTGGCGGCCAGCTTAATCGGTGCTGCCGATCAGCTATCGCTGCCACCCCGCACCCTCTTGAATGTCAACGTGCCAGATGTTCCATGGGAAGAGATTAAAGGCGTTAGAGTGACTCGTTTAGGCTATCGCGGACCAGCAGAGAAGCCTGTTCCCGTAAAAGATCCGCGTGGCCATACGCGCTTCTGGATAGCCCCGGTGGCGGCTAACGCTGATGATGGTGAAGATACCGATTTCTCGGCTATCGAAGAGGGCTATGTATCCATTACTCCACTTCAAACTGACTTAACGCGCCACCCCGCGCGTAGTGACGTGCAGGATTGGTTGGATGCTTTTGCCTAAGCTTTCGCCCAACGAACTGCGCGGACGAGGCATGACCTCTCAGCGGACTCGAGATCGCATGGTAGAGCGACTTGAGCAGCAGGGTATTCAAGATGCGCGGGTGCTTGAAGTTATGGCCGCTGAGCCTCGGCACTTGTTTGTTGATGAAGCGTTGGCGCACCGTGCCTATGAAGACACCGCGCTGCCTATCGGCTTTGGCCAGACCTTGTCGCAGCCATTGACAGTTGCGCGCATGACCGAACTGGTACTGCGGGCTAACCCAACGCGTGTGCTGGAGGTAGGGACCGGTTCGGGGTATCAAACGCTGATACTGTCCCGGCTGGTGCCGATGCTGTACTCGGTCGAACGTATTCAGGCATTACATCAACGCGCTGCAGAGCGGCTGTGGCGGCTTGGTGCTCCAGCGACGCTGGCAGTGGCTGATGGTGGTGAAGGGTGGCAGGAAGCTGCACCTTTTGATGTGATTTTATTAACCGCTTGTGCTCAAACGCTGCCAGAAGCCCTATTGGAGCAGCTTAATCATGATGGTGTACTCATTGCTCCGTTGGAAGAGCCTGACGGTAGCCAATGGCTCACCCAAATAAAACGCATTGGTAGCGCCTTTGAAAAGCGTCGGCTCGAGTCCGTACGCTTTGTACCTCTATTGCAAGGAGTGGTGGATTGAAGCGTCGATTTGTAGAGCTGTTTTTAAAAGGCGCAGGGATGGGGGCAGCCGATGCGGTGCCCGGTGTTTCAGGGGGCACGATCGCATTTATTACCGGTATTTATGAAGAGCTCATTAATACCATCAAACAGTTTGGCCCCGGCGCCTTCATCGCTTGGCGTCGTGGTGGTTGGCTGGCGCTGGCTCAGCATTTAAATTTGGCCTTTTTAGTGCCGCTACTAATGGGCGTTGCGGTTAGCCTTTTCAGTGTGGCTCATCTAGCGCTCTGGCTAATGGATGCGCACCCGCTGCTGATTGAGGGATTTTTCTTCGGCTTGGTGGCTGCGTCGGGGTTTGTTGTCGCTAAGGCGGGCAAAGGGTGGAAGTTCTGGTACTTATTGCCAATGGTAGGCGGGCTGCTGTTAGCCAAGTCGCTGCCAGGTATGATGCCGCTGGTGTTACTTCTTGGTAATGAAGCTCTGGTAGTGATGGTCGCTGGCTGCATCGCGATTAGCGCCATGCTGTTACCAGGCGTGTCTGGTAGCTTCTTGCTGCTTACCATGGGACTTTATGGCACCATTTTAGGGGCTATTCGAAGCTTTGATATCGGTATTATCATACTCTTTGGCTTGGGATGTGTTGTTGGCTTGGCGTTATTTTCGCGACTGTTGTCGTGGCTCCTGCGTCGCCATCATGATTCTACGCTACAGCTTTTGCTCGGGTTTATTGTTGGCTCGTTACCCGTGTTATGGCCGTGGAAAGAGCTGGTACGTTATCAGCTTGGCCCTGATGGGCAAATGATCCCGTTGGCTCATCGTTATCTGTTGCCTAGTGACTATGCGGTATTGTCTGGTGCATCTGCACAAACGGTAGGCGTTCTTGCACTAATGGTGGTTGGCGCACTATTGGTGGTGTTATTAAACCGTCGCGCAGTGCACTATGCCGGACATAGATCAACAGGAAACGCGCGCGACGTTGAAAAGGAGTAGGGTTTTCATGCGTAAGGTTTTCATCATGTCAGTATTGGCGCTAGCGGTTAGCGGCTGCGCCAATCAGCAGCAAAACACCCCACAAGTGCGTGACTTAAGTGAAGCACGCCGCGCGGTAGCAGACTCACCTCAATATACTGTTAAAGCAGGCGATACCCTTTATGGCATCGCATGGCAGCATAATCTGGATTATCGTCAGCTGGCGCAAATCAACAATATTGACGCCCCTTACCAAATTTACCCAGGCCAAACCATTGCGCTGCGTGAAGGAGCGGTGGCATCAAGTCGCCCGTCGGCAGGCTCTCCTGCCCCAGAACGCCCGGCGTCAGGCGCCGTTGCAACAGGGCTGAATCCTCAAGCGACTTCCGTGGCAAGTAACGATCAGCAGCTAGATTGGTTACTGCCCGATGAGAGTGCGATTGAGCGCAACCAGCGTTTAGCGGCTGAGCGAGCGGAACGTGCTGAGCAAGCGTCGGTGGCCGCCGCACAGCAAGTGGCTGATAGCGCAAGTGCCGTTACCCCCGAGGCGACGCCTGCTGTGGAGACGCCTCAGCCAGAGCCCACGCCTGAGCCGGAACCAACGCCTGAGCCGGAACCAACGCCTGAGCCTAAACCAGAGTCCAAACCGGAACCCACGCCAGAACCAGCAGTGACCGCTCAGGCTGAGCAGCCGAGCCAAACCGCTCGCGTTGACCGTTCTTCACGCACCTTTACACCTGTGGAGAATATTAACTGGCAGTGGCCAACGGCAGGTCAGGTAACCGGAGAGTTTGGCCAGGGTGGCTCTATCACCGCTGGGATTGATATCGACGGTCAAAAGGGGCAACCTGTCAAAGCGGCAGGCCCTGGTATCGTTGTTTATGCGGGTAGCGGTGTACGAGGTTACGGTAACTTAATACTACTCAAACACAACGATCAGTATCTGAGTGCTTATGCACATAATGATAGCTTAAGCGTTAAAGAAAATGATGTCGTTGAAGCGGGAGAAGTGATCGCCACGATGGGCGATAGCGATGCGGACAGTGTCAAGCTGCACTTTGAAGTACGTCGTGATGGGCAGCCTCAAAATCCCTTGGATTATCTGCCGTCCCGTTAATCATTGCCAAGCGAACCTTTTAATTGGTGTGCTTGGGGAACCCGAATAGCTAGAGTTAGGGCGTCATATAACAACAATGGTGTAAGTGCACAGGGAGTGCGGCCACCTTTACTTTTCTAAATGGCGGTTAGGTGAAATAACGGGGGATACTACCATGAGTATGCTGGAGAAAGACCTACAGGAGGTTGACCTGGACGCTGTGGAAGAGGCGCTGGATAGTGTCGATGATGTCTCTGAGGAGGAAGACGCCTTTGAAAAAGCGTTGGGCCGTGATGAGCGTCAATCGACTCAAAGCTTGGACGCGACACAAATCTATCTCAATGAAATTGGTTTTTCGCCGTTATTAACGCCGGAAGAAGAGGTCTACTACGGCCGTTTAGCACGCAAAGGTGACCCGCTTGGGCGGTCAAGGATGATCGAGTCTAACCTTCGCCTAGTGGTTAAAATTGCCAGACGCTATCTTAATCGCGGGCTTACCCTGCTTGATCTAATTGAGGAGGGTAATCTTGGGCTAATTCGGGCTGTGGAAAAGTTTGATCCTGAGCGAGGCTTCCGTTTTTCTACCTATGCCACGTGGTGGATTCGACAAACCATTGAGCGGGCGCTAATGAATCAAACGCGCACCATTCGCTTGCCGATCCATGTGGTTAAAGAGCTCAATATTTACCTGCGTGCAGCGCGTGAGCTAACCCAAAAGCTTGATCATGAAGCAACAGCAGAAGAGATCGCTGACCATCTCGACAAGCCCGTAGAGACGGTTAAGAAGATGCTTGGGCTTAATGAGCGCGTCTCCTCGGTAGATTATCCCATGGGTGGCGAAAGCGATAAGCCGTTAATCGACACGTTAACCGACGATGAGGTGCTAGGGCCGGAAGCATGTCTAGTGGATGGCGATGTGCGTGAGCACGTAGACCATTGGCTGGATGAGCTAAGCGATAAGCAGCGAGAGGTAGTTGTACGCCGCTTTGGTTTGCGAGGCCATGAGTCCGCTACGTTGGAAGAGGTCGGTGCTGAAATTGGCTTAACTCGCGAACGTGTTAGACAAATTCAAGTTGAAGCACTAAAGAAGCTGCGCCGTTCATTGGAAAAACAGGGTCTTTCCCTCAACGCTATTTTCGAGAGCTAGCCGCGGTAAGCTATTGTGCCACAGCGACCATAACGCACCGGGTTCATTGCTCGGTGCGTTGTTTTTGACGCCCATTGGTTGACCAACCGTTAACTATTGACTGTGTAAGTGAGAAACGTGATGCGCCCCTTGGTGGCCCATATTGATTTAGACGCTCTGCGTCATAACTATCAGCTAGCGAGCCGCTGCGCCCCCCAAAGTCGCTCGGTAGCCGTTATTAAAGCGGATGCTTATGGTCATGGTGCACTTGAGTGCGCGCGTGCGCTAGAAGCTGATGTGCCCGCATTTGCTGTTGCTTGCATCGAAGAAGCGATTAGCCTGCGTGAAGGGGGAATTAAAAAGCCTATTGTACTGCTTGAGGGTATCTTTACCGCTGACGAGCTGGCGCTGGTTGATCAACACAATTTTTGGATCAGCGTTCACAGTGAGTGGCAGGTGGAGGCCTTATTGGCTTTTTCACCCCGTCAGCCTATTCCGGTATGGATGAAAGTAGATTCCGGCATGCATCGTTTAGGTTTTTCTATAGACGAAGCGCCTGGTGTTTGGCAGCGGTTAGCCAGCGCACCACAGGTGACAGCGCTGCACTTGATGAGCCACTTTGCGACAGCAGATGCACGTGAGGGCAGCTACTTTAATCGACAAATGGCCGCTTTAAAGACACTGGCAGAAGCGCTTGATGCGCCCCTATGCTTAGCAAACTCCCCTGCAACACTGGCATGGCCAATCGCCCACGGCGACTGGAATCGCCCTGGTATTATGCTGTATGGCAGCGACCCGCTGGAAGATGCCAACGATATCACCCGGCAACTGCGCCCGGTGATGAGCTTGCGTTCTGAAATTATTGCCCTTCGTGAACTAGAGGAGGGGGAGTCTGTTGGCTATGGTGGCCGTTGGCGTGCATCCCGGCGTTCTAAAGTTGCCGTCGTCGCAGCAGGTTATGGCGATGGTTATGATCGCCATGCCATCGATGGCACGCCGGTATTAGTGAATGGCCAGCGCTGTGTGATTGCCGGCAAGGTCTCCATGGATATGCTAACCGTAGATGTCACCGACGTGCCGGGAGCTGCCATCGGTAGTGAGGTAGTGCTGTGGGGAGCCGCCAGCGATGGTACTGTGTTGTCAATTGATGAGGTAGCACGCTATTGCGATACCATCAGCTACACCTTGTTAACGGGAGTGCTGCCAAGAGCACCGCGCCGCTACCATGGGGCCTTGGCTTAAACGGTTACCAGTATGTCTAAAAGCTCTTATCCGCAGTCGTTTGCACACCTTCGTTATTGGCCAACCTGGCTTGCGATAGGCGCGATGCATCTTGTTGCTTGGTTTCCCTGGCGGCTTAAGTTATGGGTAGGGAAAATAATTGGTTTGGCAGCATGGCGCTTTATAAAACGTCGGCGGCATATCACTGAGACAAATATTGCGCTCTGTTTCCCTGAAAAAAGTGCCGATGAGCAGCGTCGTTTGGTGAAAGAAGTGTTTATCGCCAACGGTATTGGCTTAGTGGAAACAGCCACGGGTTGGTGCCGTGACGCAGAGGGATTACGGCACCGAGTGGCCTATCACGGCCAGGAGCATCTCGCACAGGCTAAAGCGCAAGGCAAGGGCGTGCTAGTGGTGGGTATTCACTTCTCCACGTTGGATTTAGGGGGAGCGCTGCATTCGCTATTTTTCCCTGCCGATGTGGTTTATCGTCAGCACAACAATCCGTTATTCGAACGCTTTATGACCCGTGCTCGATCACGAATTTTTGGTCAGGCGATTGATCGGCATGACTTGCGTGGTGTTGTGCGGCGAATAAAGTCAGGACATATTGTGTGGTATTCACCGGATCAAGATTTTGGCCGTGATGCCAGCGTGTTCGCGCCACTTTTCGGTCAACAGGCCGCGACAATCAGGCTGACTGCCAAAATCGCTAGAATGACGGGGGCGCCAGTGGTGCCGTTGATGTTCCACCGCAATCCTGATAACCAGACATACACCATCACCTGCCTGCCTGCGCTTGATAATTTCCCAAGCGGTGATGAAATAGCTGATGCCACTCGAGTAAATGAATTTATCGAACAAGCGATTCGCAAGTATCCTGAACAGTACTTATGGCTTCATCGGCGCTTTAAAACGCGTCCAGAAGGTGAGCCAAGCGTTTACTAGCGACATCCGTTAATAAAAAAAGCCGTTTTGCTACTAAGGCAAAACGGCTTTTCGTTAACTCTGAAAGCAGACGTTAGTCCAGATTTCGAGAGTAGAAAATCTCTAGCATCTCTTTACGCAGACGGCTTTCAATGTCTCGTGCTTCTTCGAAGGTAATGTCGCGGCGCGATGTATCGAACAGGTAGTTATCAAGTTCGAAGTCTTTCAGCAGCATTTTGGTATGGAACATGTTCTCTTGATATACATTCACATCGATCATCTGATAGGCGTGCTTGGTATCTTCTGCCAAGTAGTCCTGGATCGAGGTAATGTCGTGATCAATAAACAGCTTTTTACCATCGACATCGCGTGTAAAGCCGCGAACCCGGTAATCCATAGTGACAATGTCAGAGTCAAAGCTGTGGATTAGATAGTTCAGCGCTTTCAATGGGCTGATGTGGCCACAGGTAGACACATCTATATCCAATCGAAAGGTGCTGATGCCGTTGTCAGGATGCGACTCAGGATAGCTATGCACGGTCACGTGGCTTTTATCAAGATGCGCCACGACTGTTTCAGGTAGCGGTCCAGGGCCTGGTTCAGTTTGCTCTGGGTTTGCTTCATCCAGCTCGTGTTCAGCAATCAGAATCGTAACGCTGGCCCCATGGGGCTCATAGTCTTGACGAGCAATATTGAGCACATGAGCGCCAATAATATTGGTGACGTCTTTTAGGATCTGCGTCAAACGTTCGGCGTTGTAAAGCTCATCGATATAATCAATGTAAGCCGCACGCTGCTCTTCGGTTTTGGCATAACAGATGTCGTAAATGTTAAAGCTCAACGAGCTAGTCAGGTTGTTAAACCCGTGGAGTCGGAGATTATCTGACACGTCCGAACCTCCCTATGGCAGATGAAGACACCCCGACGAGCCAGCGCCGGAACCGGTAGTAACTTGTCACCGTGATGCTGTAGTCGCTTTCTGCAAAGCGGCTGTTTGCTACGCAGTAGGGGTAAAAACAAGCGAGCGTATTATGCCCGCCAAGTGCATGGTATGCATCCAGCCGCGTTAATTTTTTTAATAAACAGGGACGATGGCGCTCCGAGTAGTTCAAGCGTCGACAATCTCAAAAGAGTGGGTAACCTCAACGCCGCCTTTTGTCAGCATAATAGATGCGCTGCAGTACTTCTCTGCGGAGAGCTCAACCGCCCGCTGTACCTGTTTCTCTTTTAGGTTACGGCCAGTCACCACAAAGTGTACGTGGATTTTGGTAAACACAGAGGGCACTTCATCGGCGCGTTCGGCGTCAAGCTCCGCGATACAGTCGGTGACATCGGCGCGGGCTTTATCGAGAATGTTCAAAATATCAAAGGCGGTGCAGCTACCCATGCCCATCAACAGCATTTCCATTGGGCGGGGACCGGTGTTGCGGCCGCCATGATCAGGGGGACCGTCGATAACGACACTGTGCCCACTACCGGACTCTGCTACAAATTGGCGACCATCTGTCCATTTTACCCGTGCTTTCACGTCGCTCTCCTCATCTAGGCACCTATAGGTAGTTGCGAAGCATAACATCTATAGCGATAGACGCACTTTTTCATCGCTTGCTAATCTGCTGCGTTAAAAGGTGATGTTCAAGAGCCTCTAGGCGCTCTGGCGTGCCCACGTCGACCCAGTGGCCTAAAAAGTGCTCGCCGCTGACACGCTTGTCTGCCATTGCTTGTTTCAGTAGCGGTGCCAGGGCAAACGCCCCTGGTGTCTGATCGGCAAAAAGATCCGGGTGCAACAGGCTAATGCCAGCAAAGGTGAGGCGCTGGTGGCCTTCCACTCCAACGCGCCCGTTGATAAGGGAAAAATCACCGTTAGGGTGGTGGGGTGGGTTATCTACTAGCACAAGGTGGGCGACGTCACTTCCCTGTAACAGTGATTCTGACGGAATGTAATCGCACCAGACATCTCCATTGACCAGCAGAAACGGGGCATTACCAAGCAGGGGGAGTGCCTTGTGAATGCCTCCGCCGGTTTCTAACGGTGTCTCTTCATGGCTCCAAAGAATCCGTAGCTGGTAGTCGTTTCCATCACCAAGTGCTGCCATTATCTGCTCGGCGCGATAGCTCACGTTGATGACCACTTCTTCAATACCTGCACGCTTAAGCCGTTCGAGGTGGTGCACAATAAGCGGCTTGTCGCCTACGGGGAGCAGGGGTTTTGGGCAGTGGTCGGTCAGTGGCCGCATCCGTTTGCCAAGTCCCGCGGCTAAAATCATCGCTCTCATAATGTGCTTTCCGCTAAACGTTGGGCGATGGCAGGGCGCAATGTGCCACTTACCCATTCAGCAAACTCGCGGTGCTGAGGTAGCGCAGTTAGGCTGTCTTCTAAATGGGCTAAAAAATGCGGCAGGCGTGATAAATAGCCTTGCTTGGCATCACGAAGCGTTAGGCGGCAAAAAATTCCCAGCACTTTGAGTGAGCGCTGAGCCGCCATCGCTTGGCATTGGGCAAGAAATTCATCATTGCTGAGATGGCCAGAGAGGCGCCCATCTTGACGCGCTTGACGATAGAAGGAGTCGACGAACCGCGTAAACTGCGTCTGTGAAAAGCGGCAGTAGCGACCGCGCAGTAAGGAAATAACGTCGTAACTGATTGGCCCGGCCACCGCGTCTTGAAAGTCAATCATGTAAAGCTGCTGGTCGTGCACCATGATGTTCATGGCATCGTAATCGCGATGTACGCTGACGACGGGTTGATCAAGCGCTTGCTCAATGAGGTAGCCACGCAGCGCATGCCAGCTGTCTGGCGTTGGTAGCGACAGCCAGTTGTTTAAACACCACTCAGGAAAAAGGTCGAGCTCGCGCCCCAGTAACGTTGCATCATAAGGCGGCAGCGCGGCAGGGTTGGCGTGGTTTTGTAGTTTAGCCAGTAATGACAGCGCATCGAAATGACTTTGCTGAATGCGCGCGTCATCAGTGAATAGCGCCTGTAATGGGGTATCCCCAAGGTCGTCAAGCAGCAAAAAACCCGCGTCGAGGTCGGCGGCGTAAATATGCGGAACGGGTAGTTTTGCTGCGTACCAGCGCTTTCCGATAGCGACGAACGGCGCTGAGTCTTCCTGGGCAGGGGGGGCATCCATTACTATGCGGGTACCGCCACAGGGTAGTGTCAGCCGGAAATAGCGCCGGAAACTTGCGTCACCGCCCGCTGGGGAAAGGCGGATAGCGGCGCTATTTAGGCCATTTTGTTCAGCCGCCCACTGGGTGAGGGCGTCAATCCTAGAAGAGGACATGCAAGCTCCTTGCTGGTCGGGCATCATGCGGGCTGTATAATACCGATTCTGGATGCCAAGGATAACGAACATGGGCAAGCGAATCTCGCGTACCGTACCGGTTGCGCACACACTGATGGGCAGTTTGCTCGCTAGCGCCTCATTTTCAGCGGTGGCACAAGGCCAGACGCTGCCTGCCGAGGCGCTTGACTGGCAGGCCTGGAGCCAAGAGGAAGCACCGCATCAGCTGTGTCGAGGGCGATATGTGATGCCTGACTACCGCTTGCCTGCGGTGGATGACCCCGAAACGTTGTCGGTGGAGACCCTGGAAGCCGATTACGCCGCCGATGGTGAAGCGTTGTTGCGCGGTGATGTTGTACTGCGTCGTGGAAACACGGAGCTACAGGCAGCACAGATGTATTTACCCGCCGACCGCCAACGTGTCGATGCTGAAGGTAATCTCGCTATACGGGATGGTCGGGCGCTAGTACGCGGCGAGCAAGCCACGTTAATGCTCAACGAGGATCGAGCCTCGTTACGCAACAGCCACTATGTGCTTTACGAACAGCATTTACGCGGCCAGGCTAGTCAATTAGAGCAAACCGGTGAAGAGCAATATCGTCTACACAATGCTTCGTTTACGACGTGTGATCCAGGAGCCAACAGCTGGCAACTCGTGAGTAGCGATATAAAGCTGAATCAAGCAGCCGGGTTTGGTACCGCACGGCACGCACGGTTAGAAGTAAAAGACGTACCGATTTTTTACTGGCCTTGGCTACGTTTTCCCATTGATGACCGTCGTCACACAGGGTTGCTGTCACCCTCTATTAGCTTTTCCAATGAGGGATTTGACTATGCGCAGCCCTTTTACTGGAACATAGCACCAAATCAAGATGCCACCATTACACCGCGCTGGATGTCTGATCGTGGGCTGTTACTCAATGGTGAGTACCGCTATCTACTTGAAGAGAGTCGAGGAACGGTAGAAGGCGGCTATATCAATAGCGATGACGGCAGTGAAAACGGTGATAACCGCTTCGAAGGCAATGATCGCTGGTATATTGATGCCACGCATGCGGGAACGCTGACGCCACGCAGTGATTACCAATTGCGCTATGGTGCCGCCAGCGATGGTCGCTATTTCGATGATTTCGGTGGTGAGTTTGGTAATAGTGATCGCGTTAGTATGGAGCGGATGGCCCAGGTAGATTACCGCGGTGAACGTTGGCAGTTAGATGCCCGAGCCCAAGGTTTTCAGCGCTTGGAAGACCCGCTGAGTGATTCCGATAAGCCGTTTTATCGTCTGCCCAGTTTGACAGCAAGCTCTGACTGGCAGTTAGGCGGTGGTCTCTATACACAGTGGCACTCTAACGTGACCTATTTCTGGCGTGATGTAGACGAGCGACAGGTGCCTGAGCGAGAAGCCGCCATCGGCACGCGGCTGCATCTCACGCCGGCGATTGGTTGGCGTTTTGAGCAACCCTGGGGCTATATCGAACCGCGCACCGAATTATGGCATACCGCTTATGAGTTGGATTATGGTGATCGCGTCACTGACCGAGGCACGTCTCCCAGTCGTAGTGCGGCGGTCACATCGATAGATAGTGGCCTTGTGTTTGAGCGTGAGTTAGAACTGAGCGGACGAGGCTATCGCCAAACCCTTGAGCCACGTTTGAACTACGCCTACGTCCCACGTACTAACCAAACACAACTGCCTGATTTTGACAGCCGTGAGCGAGCGTTCTCATGGGATCAACTGTGGTCACCTCATCGTTTCTCCGGCGCTGATCGTTTAGGTGATCTCAATCGCGTGTCGCTTGGCGTACAATCTCGCTTTATTGAAGACGCCACTGGGCGGGATCGGTTAACGTTTGGCGTTGGGCAAAGCGTTTATTTATCCGAGCGTCGCATTGATAGTGAAGGCGACCCGGACACATTGCCTGCTCGTCCAGAGGATGACCCAAGTGTGAATCCGCTTAGCCGCTATCAAGCTACTCGCGATCGCTCTCCGCTGGTGACGCGCCTTGATTGGCAGATTAATAATCGGTGGAGTGCGGGGTATGAATGGTTATACGACGACCAGCGTGAACAGACCGAACGCTCTAGCGTTGATGCGCGTTATCGCCATCCCGCTGGCCACGTAGTGAACCTTGGTTATCGTTGGGAGATCGAAGGTTTTGATCCAGGCGTTGTACCTGGTGATGACGGCTTTAGAGATTACAGCCGGGAAGAGTGGGATCTGTCACTTGCTTGGAAAGCCAGCCCGAGGATTGATTTGATTGGTCGCTATCTGTACGACCAAACCAACGAGCGCGCGCTTGAACGGCTGGCAGGCGTTCAGTGGAACGATTGCTGCTACGGCTTACAGCTTGTCTGGCGTGAGTGGGTAGACGATAACGACACCGCCCCTGTGGGTGATGACTTTAATGATCGCGGGCTATTTTTACGCTTTGTATTCCGTGGCCTTGGTGGCGTTGGTCAACAGGCTGACGGCTACTTTGAACAGGCCATTCCTGGCTACCGCCCAACGCCGCTATAACGATTTTGTTAAATGGCGACTGACTGAAAGAGATTCTTTATGACTACCAGAATGACCCTGCTGACCGATGGCTTGAAAAAGCGGGCAAAACTGCTTTCTGCGGGCGGCATGATGGCGCTCTGCCTTGGAACGAGTGCTGCGCTTGTGCCGCTGTCGGTTTACGCCCAAAATTTCGAATCAACCCAGCGGCAAATGCTGGATAGCGTTGTGGCTGTCGTTAATGACGGCGTCATCATGCGCAGTGAGCTTGATGACCGCATTGCCCAGGTAGAGCAGCAGGCGCAAACCCAGGACGGTAACTTACCGCCCCGTAGCCAACTGGCTCAGCAGGTACTAGAGCGCATGGTGATGGATGAAATTCAACTGCAAATGGCCCGCCAAGCCAACCTTAGCGTGGATGACACGGAGCTAAATCGCCAGTTGCGTTCCATTGCCGAGTCTAACGGCATGACGTTAGACCAGTTTGCCGATGCCGTGGAGGCGGATGGCATGACCCTGGGTGGCGTACGTGAAGAAATACGCCGCGAAATGCTGATGCGCCAAGTGCAGCAGCGCCAAATTAGCCAACGTGTCACCGTGACTGAGCGTGACGTTGAACGCTTCTTGAGCCAGCAGCCATCTCAGCAGGGGCAAGCGTTCATTGAAGAGATACGTGCCCGCCACGTGTTGGTAGAATTAACGCCAACACGCAATGAAGACCAGGCTCGTGCCCGCGCTGAGCAGGCTCGCCAGCGTTTACAGCAGGGGGCAGACTTTGCGTCCGTCGCTCGTGAGTTTAGCGACGACCGTGGTAGTGCCATGAACGGCGGCGAGCTTGGTTGGGTGCGTCCAGGGCAAACGGTGCCAGCCTTCGAAGAAGCGATGGGGTCGTTGAGTACTAACCAGCTCTCTGAGCCAGTGCGCTCCCAGTTTGGCTACCACGTCATTGAAGTGCTAGAGCGTCGCCGTCAGGATGTGACGGATGAAAGTCGCCGTGAGCAGGTTCGTCAGGCCATTTTCCAGCGTCGTGCTAACGAAGAGCTACAGTCGTGGCAGCGTGAAATGCGTGAACAGGCTTTTGTCGATATTCGCCTTTAATGAGCCAATCTAATGAGCAATAGCGCGCCACTGCTGATAACCACCGGAGAGCCCGCGGGCATTGGGCCAGAAATCACACTGATGCTGGCCGCCAATGGCCAATTGAATAACACGGTGGCTATTGGCGATACGCAGCTGCTGAAACAGCGTGCGTCGCTGCTGGGGCTTCCTCTTGATGTGATAGAAGCAGCCCCTGGAAGCAGTGTGACTTCCTCGCCAGGGCGTTTGGTTGTGTGGCCCGCGACCCTTCGCGAATCAGCGCTCCCCGGCGTGCTCAATCCTGCTAATGCAGGCTATGTGCTAGAGACGTTGCAAATCGCTGTCGACGCCTGTCTGCAGGGGCATGCAGCGGCCATGGTCACTGCGCCGCTGCATAAAGGGGTGATTATCGAAGGCGGCTTTGCTAGCTTCACTGGCCACACCGAATGGCTGCGCGATGCCTGTGGGGTTGATGAGGTCGTGATGTTGTTGGCTACTGACCAAGCGCTGCATGCTCAGTCGAGCCGTTGGCAGGGTAGCAGTGACCTACGCGTCGCACTTGTCACTACACACCTACCGCTGCGTGACGTGGCGGATGCGGTTACCTACAGCAAAATTACCCGTATTGGCCGTCTGCTTGCGACTGATCTGAAAAACCAGTTTGGGATTGCCGCTCCGCGCATTGCGGTGTGTGGGCTAAACCCCCATGCCGGAGAAGATGGCCATTTAGGGCGCGAAGAACTCGATGTTATTATTCCTGCGCTGAAAGCGTTGCGCGCTGAAGGTCTTGATGTTCAAGGCCCGCTGCCAGCCGATACGCTTTTCACGCCGCGCCATTTGGCGGGCGTTGATGCGGTGCTGGCGATGTATCATGATCAGGGGCTGGCAGTGTTAAAATATGCAGGTTTTGGTCAGGCGGCGAATATTACACTTGGCCTGCCGCTGGTGCGTACTTCGGTCGACCACGGTACCGCACTCAGTTTAGCCGGCCGCGGTATTGCCGACCCCAATAGCTTAGGCGTTGCCCTTGCGCTAGCAAAGCGACTTTCCGCACAGCGCGCCAATGGCTTAAATGCTTTATGAATCAACCCTCCAAGGAACACTGTTAGATGTCTCAAGTGCCTCAGCAGCACCGCGCTCGTAAACGCTTTGGTCAAAACTTTCTGCGTGACCTCGGCATCATTTCGCGTATTGTCCGTGCCATTGGGCCTCGCGAAAGCGACCGACTCGTCGAAATTGGCCCTGGGCAAGGCGCGCTCACTGCTCCGTTGCTAGAGGCGGCAGGAAAGCTTGAAGTCATTGAATTAGACCGTGACCTGATTCCGGGCTTAAGGGTGCAGTTTTTTAACTACCCTGACTTTGTTATCCATGAGGGTGACGCACTAAAGTTTGATTTCGCCGCGCTAAAAGGGGATGGCCCTGCGCTGCGAGTCGTCGGTAACCTGCCTTACAACATCTCGACGCCGTTGATAGTGCACCTGTTAACCATGGGCAATGCGATTGCCGATATGCACTTTATGCTGCAAAAAGAAGTTGTTGAGCGTTTGGCCGCTGAACCAGGTAGCACTGATTGGGGGCGCCTGTCGGTGATGGCGCAATATTACTGCCACGTGGATCAGCTGTTTGTCGTACCGCCGGAAGCCTTTGTTCCCAGGCCGAAAGTTGACTCCGCCATTGTTAGGCTAACGCCTCACGAAAGCTTGCCCCAAACAGCAGATGACCCTGCGCTGCTGTTTGAATTGGTCAAGCTGGCGTTTGGTCAGCGACGCAAAACACTGCGCAATAACCTGAAAGGCAGGGTAAGCGCAGAAACATTAGAAGCACTAGGCATTGACCCTGCACGGCGCCCTCAAACCTTGACGGTTGCAGAGTACGTCACTATCGCCAACCAAGTGGCTACTGACGAAGCGCTTGGTGGTAATGGGAGTGCCGACGCGTGAGTGCCCTAGCCATTGAGGTTAGCGTCGTGCCTGAGTACCGTGCCGCTGAGTCAGATGATAGTGAGTCGCGCTTCGTGTTTAGTTACACCGTGACGGTGCATAACCAAAGCCCTCATAGCGTGCAACTCATGGCGCGCTACTGGAAAATTACCCAAGGTAACGGTGATAGCCAAGAGGTGCGTGGCAAAGGGGTGGTGGGCCAGCAGCCGTTAATTGGCCCGGGGCAGCGTTTCCGCTACACCAGTCGAGCCATTCTGCAAACGCCGGTGGGCGTTATGGAAGGCGCTTACACACTGCTTAACACCTACACCCAACGAGCTTTTGAAGTGCCCATTGCGCCTTTTAGGCTAGCGGTGCCGCGTCAGCTTCACTGACCATTCTCAAAAAGGGGGAGCGATGAGCACCTATGCCATTGGTGATCTGCATGGCTGTCATGCCGAGTTTATCAGTTTGCTGGAAAAGCTTAACTTCAATGCAGCGAACGATACGCTCTGGCTGGTTGGCGACCTAGTCAACCGTGGCCCTGGCTCGCTGGCTTGTTTGCAGGAAGTGCAGGCGCTAGGCAGCGCCGCTCGATGCGTGCTGGGTAACCACGATTTTCATTTGTTGGTGGTGGCTCGTGGCGGCGGCAAACTGAAAAAAAACGATACCCTCAGCGATATTCTTGCGGCCCCACAGCGCGAACAGGTGCTGGATTGGCTGCAAAGCCAGCCATTGGCAGTTTATGAAAACAATACGCTGATGACCCATGCCGGTGTATTACCAACGTGGTGCGCCGAGCAAGCGGTATCGTTTAGTCAAGAAGTGCAGACGACCTTGCTTAGTGAGCGTTCGGGTGATTTTTTAACGCAGCTATTTGGTAATCAACCTGATCAGTTCCATGAGGATCTAGAAGGGATTGACCGTTTGCGCTGTCTCGTCAATATATTTACCCGCATGCGCTTTATCGACGCTAATGGTCGGCTAGACTTCGCTGCCAAAGAAGGCTTGGAAAGTGCGCCTGACGGATTCGCCCCTTGGTTTCAATACCCAAGAGCAGATGAGCTTCAACTGTTGTTCGGACACTGGGCGGCATTAGAGGGCCAAACCCCGAACGCCAAGATACAGGTTGAAGCGCTGGATACTGGTTGCGTGTGGGGGGGAGCGTTAACCGCTCTCAATCTGGAGTCGGGTGAACGCACCAGAGTCCCTAGCCGTCAGCCGAGACATTAAAATACGAGATATTAAAACACGAGACATTGAAAAAAAGGGCGATAGCCGTGTTTCAGGTGGATGCGAAAACCAAAGGGCTCGATGTTTATCGTGTTGGTGGGGCAGTGCGCGATGCGCTGTTAGGCTGGCCGGTAGTGGATAATGATTGGGTCGTCGTTGGTGCTACGCCAGAAGTCATGCAGCAGCGGGGGTTTAAGCCCGTGGGGCGCGATTTTCCGGTATTCCTGCATCCTGATACCGCCGAAGAGTATGCGCTAGCGCGCACTGAGAGAAAGTCTGGCCACGGTTATGGCGGCTTTGAAGTACACGCAAGTCCTGATGTGACCTTAGAAGAAGACCTTTCAAGACGTGATTTAACCATCAACGCGATTGCGCAGCGCTTTGATGGCGCGTTGACCGACCCCTTTAACGGTCAGCGGGATATTGAGCAGCGCCTATTACGCCATGTGTCCCCGGCATTTAGTGAAGATCCCTTACGAGTGCTTCGCACGGCACGCTTTCTTGCCCGTTATGCACATTTAGGGTTTGCCATCGCGCCTGAAACCCTCGAACTAATGCGAGATGTAAGTCGCAGTGGTGAGCTTAGCCACCTTGCTGCGGAGCGAGTGTGGGTCGAAACCGAAAAAGCGCTGGGTGAACCAAATCCTGACCGTTACTTCACCGCCTTAAACGATAGCGAAGCGCTGGCTGCTTGGTGGCCTGAGCTAACCGATGACGTTGTGCTGGCAAACGCGCTTGAGGCGATGGCGCTTGAGACGGTCGCACAGCTGGCTATCGACAGTTCACTTCCACTGGCTCACTGGCGCTACGCGTTGCTGGTGTCGGTATTGAATGATGCTCAGCGTGATGCGCTGGCGATAAGATTGCGATTACCTAATGCGGTGATGCAGCTGGCGCGCCATGTAGCGCTGAGTAGGGATATATTGGCCGAGCCATTAAGTGACGAACGCGTTCTGCACTGGCTGGAGCGTTTGGATGGTTGGCGTAAGCCCGCGCAGGTTAAAGCACAGTTACAACTTATTAAGCGTTTAGCAGAGAATACGCTCGAACCGCTGAATCGGGCGTGGCAGGCTGCACAAAGCGTTGACCCTCAAGCGCTATTGCAAGCGGGTTATCGCGGTGCAGCTTTAGGTAAGGCGCTACGTGAACACCGCCAACAGGCAGTAGCAAGTGCGCTGATGGATACGCACTAAGGGCTGGTTATAGGCTTTGCTCAGCGAGCGGACACCGCCTTTGGCACAGAGTCTGCCTGGGAAACCCAGCGCCCACGCCAATGAAAGTCGATGGCCCATAAGCGTTGACTCCCCAGTTCAAAGCGCTGCCATAGCGCAGCGTAAGACAAGCCATAAATAGGGTGATACTGATCGGGTAGCAGTTCGGCTAGCGGCTGTAGAACGAAGGCATTGTGCGTGATTTCCCCTCGGGGCAGGGCAACACCGTCAACAGTGCCGCAAATACCGCCTACTGCGAGCAGGTCAATATCCAGTGCTCGAGGACTACACTTAAGCATATCGGGAGTGCGGCCATGGGCAATTTCGAGTTGCTTAGACCACGCCTGAAGCTCGCCCACCGACCAATCGCTATCAAAGGCAACCACAAGGTTGTAAAAGTTGCGATTATCGCTAAATCCTACCGGCTCGCTTTCAAATATGCGCGATATTTGAAGGGGGCCAAACGTGTCTTCGAGCGCATCTAGGCACAGGCGGATATGAGTGTCCGGATCGATATTGCTGCCTAAACTGAGAGTAACCAAGCTCATGGAAGCGTGCCGCGGGTGATTTCAAGACCGACGCTAGCGGCTTGTGGAACGGCCCCCGGTTTGCGTACGGTAAGGCGCAGCCAGATAATGGAAAACTCCTGCTGTAAGCACTCAGCTAGGCGCTCGGCAAATGTCTCGACGAGAGCAAATTGGTGCTCGTCAGCAAAGCGCTGAATTCGCTGGCAAATGGCTGCATAATCAAGCGTCAGGCTCAAATCATCTGCAGCAGCGGCGGGACGAATATCCGTTGCGAGCGATAAGTCCAAGCTCAAAGACTGAACAATAGTGCGCTCCCAGTCGTACACACCGATGACGGTATCTACTGCCAGCGCTTCGATCAAAATGCGATCCACAGCTATTCCTCTAGCGTCAACAAGCGGGGGATTGTACTTGAGGATAGCGCGAAACGACAGCTAGGTACGATCTAACGCTGGGTAGGAGTCAAGATGGTGGGCGGAGTGATATGGATGGTGGTGGGTTACTTAAGCGGAAGCTGGTTAGCGGCGCTGAGCGTATGCCGGCTAGCAGGTGTTCCTGATCCGCGATATCGGGGGTCATGTAACCCTGGGTTTTCGAACGTACTGCGCCTGTACGGGCCGCGTTTAGCCGTCGCCACGCTTTTACTCGATGCCTTAAAAGGGGCGCCTGCAGTGCTGGCAGCCAAATTGCTAGGGTTGCCTGTTTGGTTGCAAGGGGCGGTTGGATTTGCTGTTCTGCTAGGTCACAGCTATCCACTATGGCATAGGTTTCGCGGTGGTAAATCGGTTGCCAGTGCGTTTGGCGTGCTGCTGATATTGGTACCCAGCGTGGCGCTGCTTAGTGCGGTGTGCTGGATGCTGCTTGCCTGGCGGCTACGCATGGCAGCGGCAGCATCGCTCGTTAGTGCATTCGTCGCGCCACTGGCTTGTGCGTGGCTAGCACCTGACTATGTTGTGGTCGTGAGTGGGTTCAGCCTGCTGGTGCTTGCCCGTCACGGGTTAAATATTCGCCGCCTGCGCCGCGGAGAAGAGCCGCATCTACGCGGCTAGTCAGGGGCTATAGATGTAGGAGCTATAGGTGTTAAGTAGGCGTTAAGGTGTCCAACGGCCAGCGCGGCGTAGCCTTCATAATGCCGTTGTCATCCTGCTCACCCGCCGCCAGTCGTTGGGCGCCGACATAAGCAATCATCGCGCCATTATCGGTGCAAAAGCGCCCGCGAGGGTAATAAGATCGCGCGTTGCGTTTCTGTGTTTCAATCGCGAGGCGTTCGCGCAGGCGTTGATTAGCGCTAACGCCACCTGCCACCACTAAGCGCTTCAATCCGGTTTGATCCAGTGCCCGGCGACATTTGATAACCAGGGTGTCCACTACGGCTTCTTCAAATGCCCTCGCCACATCAGCCTTGGCCTGGGTGTCTAACTCGCCAGCAGCATCTAATTGGCGAATAGCGGTCAGCGTGTGGGTTTTTAATCCCGAAAAACTGAAGTCTAGGCCAGGGCGGTCGGTCATTGGCCGTGGGAAGCGGAAGCGTTTTGGGTTGCCCTGTTCGGCAAGCTTAGCAACGTGAGGGCCGCCGGGGTAGGGGAGCCCGAGCATTTTGGCCGCTTTGTCGAAGGCCTCACCTGCAGCATCATCAACGGATTCCCCAAGTAACTGGTAGTGTCCTAGAGACTGTACTTCGACAAGTTGAGTGTGTCCGCCAGAGACCAGCAAGGCTACGAAAGGGAAGTCAGGAGCGTCATCTTCCAGCATAGGGGCTAACAGGTGGCCTTCCATGTGGTGTACGCCAAGTACGGGGATGTTCAACGCACGTGCCATACCATGCGCCGTGCTGGCACCCACCATGAGCGCGCCGACTAACCCCGGGCCAGCAGTGTAGGCAATGCCGTCTAGCTCGTTACGCGTCAGCTTGGCGTCGTGCAATACTTGCTCGATCAGTGGCAACAGTTTGCGCGTATGGTCGCGAGAAGCGAGTTCAGGCACCACGCCGCCATACTCGGCATGCATGGCAATTTGACTATACAGCGCGTCGGCGAGCAGGCCGCGGCCTCCAGTGTGCGAAGTATCATAAATCGCGACGCCCGTTTCATCGCAAGACGTTTCAATGCCCAGTACGCGCATAGCTGAAGAACTCGTTGTAAGTTAAAAAGTTGCAGGTTAGAAACCAGTGCTGCTAATCAGTCGCCTAGTTTAGCATTCTCATGCTTAAGGCGCGTAAGCATTTGCAAAGATCGCCAACCACGACTAGACTACTGTGCGCTGTAAAACTGGGTCGTACACTGTATTCTAAAAGTGTACGTACTATCCGAACTCAAGACTCCTTAAGGTAGGTGAGTGCTTAATGCCTTCTGTAAAAGTACGTGATAACGAGCCGTTTGACGTCGCCCTGCGTCGCTTCAAGCGTTCTTGCGAAAAAGCCGGTGTTCTTTCTGAAGTACGCCGCCGCGAGCACTATGAGAAGCCGACTGCTGAGCGTAAACGCAAAGCGGCAGCTGCCGTAAAACGCCACGCCAAGAAAGTTCAGCGTGAGCAAAAGCGTTTCGAACGGCTCTATTGATCCGTACCCGAGGGGGCCGGAGCAGTTAGCTGGTCATCTCAAGAGGGATGTCAAGCGGCCGCCACTAGGTGGCCGTTTGTTTTTGCTTTGATTTATCGCTGTCTATGGTGATTTGGCAACAGGCCCGATGACCCTAGACAAGTGAGTTAGCGCTTTGCGCGAGGATGCCCGCAGTTCATGGCAGGCCAAATTCCACAACGTTTTATCGATGACCTGTTAGGCCGCGTTGATGTGGTCGAGGTGGTTGGTGAGCGTGTGCAGCTTAAAAAGGCCGGGCGTAACTATTCTGGGCTATGTCCTTTCCATCAAGAGAAAACCCCATCGTTTACGGTTAGCGCTGATAAACAGTTTTATCACTGCTTTGGGTGTGGTGCCCACGGTAATGCGCTACGCTTTCTAATGGAATACGACAAACTACCCTTTCCCGATGCGGTTGAGCAGTTGGCTAGTCGTTTGGGGCTGGATGTTCCTCGTGAGGGTGCCGATGATCCGCGCGCCCAGCAACGCGAAAAAAAGCGCAAAGAGGGCGTTAATCTTCTTGAACTTGCTGCCAGTTTTTATCGAGAACGGCTAAAAATGCAGGAAGGGCAGGGAGCACAGCGTTATCTGCAAGGACGCGGGTTATCGCCAGATGTTGTCAGTACTTATGGTATTGGCTATGCGCCTGGTGGGTGGGAAGCCCTGAAGCAGCACTTGAGTGCGCGAGGTATTGGTGAGCCTGTACAAGTAGAGTATGGCTTGCTAATTCACCGTGAAGACACGGGGCGGACGTATGACCGCTTTCGCGATCGAGTGATGTTTCCCATTCGGGATTTAAGGGGGCGTACCATCGCGTTTGGCGGTCGGGTAATGGGTGATGAACAGCCTAAGTATCTGAATTCGCCAGAAACGCCTGTCTTTCACAAAGGACGTGAGCTGTACGGACTGTATGAGGCTCGCCAAGCGTCAAGCAAGCTTGAGCAGCTCGTCATCGTTGAAGGTTACATGGATGTCGTGGCGCTGGCGCAGTACGGTATCAACAACGCTGTCGCAACCTTAGGGACGGCTACAACGGAAGATCACCTAAGCCGACTATTTCGTTTAGTCAGCCGTGTGGTGTTTTGTTTTGACGGTGACCGAGCAGGACGCCAAGCGGCCAGCCGGGCATTGGAAACAGCCTTGCCGCAGATGATTGACGGTCGTGAAGCACGCTTTTTGTTTCTGCCGGAAGGCGATGACCCAGACACGCTAGTGCGCCGTGAAGGTAGCGACGCATTTCAAGATCGCGTTACCTGCGCGATGCCGCTATCTGAGTTTCTTTTTGAGCAGGCAGCGCAGGGGCGTGACTTGAATACCGTGGAAGGGCGAGAGCGGTTTGCAAGTCAGGTGCTTGAGGCATTGAACAAAGTGCCTGAAGGCATGCTCAAATCGTTACTGTTGGAGGCGTTAGCTAAGCGCAGTGGGTTGGCACAATCGCAACTGAAAACGCTACTTGATAAACGCGCGGCCGCCAGTGCGCAAAAAGAGGCACAGAAAGCGCCTTCGCAGGAAGCCGTGCACTGGGAGCCGCTTGAGTCGCCCGACATGATGCCGTTTGAGCATCATGAGGAGCAGCTGGTCGGCGCAAAGCCTGCTGGTAAAAAGGCACAAAAGGGGCGCGCTCAGTCGCCTCGCCCGCAAGTGCTCTCAACCGTTGCGCGTATTGCGCAGCTACTGTTGCATGAGCCTGGTTTAGTGACGTCGCTGCCGGATTCCCTGGATTGGTTGCCGGAGAGTGAAGAAGCACCGTTATGCCGTGACTTGATTGAGTTACTACGTGCCGGGCGTTATCGCAGCCCGCAAGTGGTGTTGGCGCACTTTCAGGGGAGCCATGAAGGGCAAGTCTTGGCGGAGCTGGCGTCACGGGAGTTATTGATTCCCAAGGGAACCCGGGAGACTGAGCTGACAGGGTTGGTTGAACATCTAGTAGAGGTTCAGCGCAAGCGATCACCTCAGGAAGAGTACCAGGCGTTGCTGGATTTAGAGCGTTCTGGGCAAAAGCTAGATAAAGCGCAGCGGCAACGGTTGGCCAGCTTAATGATGGAGCTTGTTCAACGACATTAAGTCGGCTTTACAGTGTTTGCCTTGAAATGCTTAGAGTTTGAGGCGCTAGGGTTGAATTTCCCTAACGTTGGCACCAAATAAAGGGTCAGTCGCCAGGCGCTGGCCTAACCGAACAACCTAACACACCTGAATGACCGCGCAAATACGTTTCGCTGGAAAAATTCCTGCTATTTACGCTATACTGTTCGGCTTGTTGAGTTTAATCGATTCAGCGCCCCAGGTGTTTCATTCTTCTTCGTCGAGATAGGGTTTCTATGGCTGGAAATGCGCAGCAGCAGTCACGTCTGAAGGAGTTGATCGCGCGCGGCAAGGAACAGGGCTACCTGACCTATGCCGAGGTCAACGACCATCTACCCGAGGATATCGCCGACCCGGATCAAGTGGAAGACATCATTGGCATGATCAACGACATGGGTATCAGTGTCGTTGAAGAAGCGCCAGATGAAGACACTTTGATGATGTCGGATCACTCCACGGACGAGTCCGCTGCGGAAGAGGCCGTCGCGGCACTCGCCGCCGTGGAAAGCGACGTCGGTCGCACTACCGACCCTGTGCGCATGTACATGCGCGAAATGGGTACGGTTGAACTTCTAACCCGCGAAGGTGAGATCGAAATCGCCAAGCGGATAGAAGAGGGCACGCGGGAAGTGATGTCAGCGCTGGCGTATTTGCCTGGCGCTGTTGCTTCTATCCTGGATGCCTACGATGCCACGCAGGATGAAGAAGCGCCTGGTCGCTTGTCTGATCTGTTCTCTGGCTTTATCGACCCCGACGAGGGGATTCCAGGCGTTGCAGAAGCCGAAGTGCCCGAGCCTGAGCCGGAAGCCGAGTTGAGCGATGATGATGATCTCGACAGCGACGGTGACGACGAAGATGACGACAGCACGGCCAGCGAAGGCGGCCCTGATCCGGAAGAAGCGAAAGCTCGTTTCGAACAAATCCGTGAGCAGAATGCCGCTGTTGAAGCTGCGTTGGCGAAATATGGTCGTGGTAGCGCGGAGCTTAAAAGTGAGCAGTCGCGTTTAGCCGAGCTGTTTTCGCCTATTAAGCTGGTGCCGAAGCATTTTGAGCGTCTGGTCGGCCAAGTACGTATTAGTGTTGAGCAGGTGCGTGCCCAAGAAAAAGCGGTTATGCAGCTGTGCGTGAAGAAAGCTAAAGTACCGCGCAAAACCTTCATTAAGTCGTTCCCTGGGTACGAGTCTAATCCAAAATGGTTAGACACCTTCCAGGAGGCGCAGCCCAAGTATGCTGACCGTCTTGAGCCACTGCGCGCCGATATTGCTCGTTCGCAGCGCAAAATTGCCTTTGAGGAAGACATGGTGCAGCTCACCGTGGCCGACCTCAAAGAAGTTAACCGCAAGCTCTCTATCGGCGAGGCGAAAGCACGTCGTGCTAAGAAAGAGATGGTTGAGGCTAACCTGCGTTTGGTAATTTCGATTGCGAAGAAATACACCAACCGTGGCCTGCAGTTCCTGGATCTAATCCAAGAAGGCAACATTGGCTTGATGAAAGCGGTTGATAAGTTCGAATATCGCCGTGGTTACAAGTTCTCGACCTATGCCACATGGTGGATTCGTCAGGCGATTACGCGTTCTATCGCTGACCAGGCACGCACCATCCGTATTCCGGTGCACATGATTGAGACGATCAATAAGCTCAATCGTGTTTCTCGTCAGATGCTGCAGGAAATGGGCCGCGAGCCAACGCCGGAAGAGCTGGGCGAACGCCTGGAAATGCCGGAAGACAAAGTACGCAAAGTGCTAAAAATTGCCAAAGAGCCGATCTCTATGGAGACGCCGATTGGTGATGACGACGATTCGCACTTAGGTGACTTTATCGAAGACGGCACTATGCTGTTGCCGATTGATATGGCCACCGGCGAAGGCTTGATTGAAGCGACGCGTAACGTTCTTGGCGGTTTAACCGCACGTGAAGCGAAAGTGCTACGCATGCGTTTCGGTATCGATATGAATACCGACCACACGCTAGAAGAGGTGGGTAAGCAGTTTGACGTTACTCGCGAGCGGATTCGTCAGATCGAAGCAAAGGCGTTGCGCAAACTACGTCACCCCAGCCGCTCTGAGCCGCTGCGCTCGTTCCTTGATGAGTGATCAGTTAGTTCTCGTACTTGGTAAGTAGTGGCTAGTAAGTAGTAAATAGAAAGTGGTGAACTGATAGTCGTCACCATGAACAAAAAGCCCGCCATTCTATGAACGGCGGGCTTTTTGCGTTATGCCATAAGCGTTATATGATGATATGGCTTAAAGCGTGTAATGCGTGGCTGATCCTGGGCCGACAGGCAAGCCAAAAACAAATACCCAAATAAAGAACAGCAGGCTCCAGCCAATCAGCATAAATAGCGTGTAGGGCAGCATAATCGCTACCAACGTACCAATGCCCATATCTTTACGATAGCGAGTTGCTACGGCAAGAATTAAACCAAAGTAGCTCATCATGGGCGTAATTAAGTTAGTAACCGAATCGCCGATTCGATACGCCGCCTGAATTACTTCAGGGGCATAGCCCATTAGCATTAGCATCGGTACAAAGATGGGAGCTGTTACTGCCCACTGTGCAGAGGCGCTGCCTAGTGATAGGTTGACGAACGCACACATAATAATAAACAGCGCGAACAGACCAGGGCCGCGTAGCCCCAAAGACTGCAGCAGATCGGCACCGGCAACGGCTGTGACAGTGCCAAAGTTACTCCAGTTAAACAGCGCTACAAACTGTGCCGCAAAAAAGACCAGAACGATATAAAGGCCGAGGCTACTCATACTTTTCGCCATAGCATCGACAATATCGCGATCGTTTTGCATGGTGCCTGCCAGGCGGCCATAGACAAACCCCAATACGGTGAAGGACACCGCGACAATTACCACAATGCCACGCAAAAAGGGCGAGCCGCTAATTAGCCCTGTTTCGGGGTTACGCAATATGCCGCTTTCGGGCACAACCATGACCGCGACCAGAGCGGCTAATGCTAATGTCGCAAGTCCAGTCCCTTTTAAGGCGCGCTTCTCTGAGTCGGATAGCCCTTCCATGCGCTGGTTTTCAATGCCGCTATCAGCATAGGCAGAATCGAATTTACCTAGCTTGGGTTCTACGATTCGCTCAGTAACAAAGCCACCAATAAGCGTGACAAAGAACGTACTGGCGAACATAAAGAACCAGTTGGCTTCTGCGCCCACAATGTAAGCAGGGTCAAGAAGACGCGCTGCTTCCTGGGTGATGCCCGATAGTAGCGGGTCAACAGTACCAATCAGTAAGTTAGCGCTGTAGCCTCCAGAAACACCGCAGAACGCAGCCGCTAGGCCCGCCAATGGATGACGCCCTAATGAGTGGAAAATCATGGCCGCTAAAGGAATCAATACGACATAGCCAAGCTCAGCCGCCATGTTCGACATGATGCCGGCAAACACCACTGCATAGGTGACAATGCGCGGCGAGCGATTGAGAACCAGCGCACGCATGCTGGCTGAAAGCAGTCCTGAGTGCTCAGCAACGCCGACCCCCAGCATGGCTACCAGTACTGTACCCAGTGGTGCAAAGCTAGTGAAGTTGGTTACCATTTCAGTGACTAAGCGGCGCAGGCCTTCGGCATTGAGCAGTGAATTAACCGCTATCCATTCACCTTCGTTAGCAGGGCGAGGGTCAGCAACAGATACCCCTAATGCACCGGCGATGCCGCTGGCGACTACTACCAGAACACATAAAATAGCGAAGAGAGTAACAGGATGTGGGAGTAGATTACCCAGCCACTCAACGCTATCAAGAAAACGAGTAAATGCACCTCGCTTTAGGGTTTCTTGGCGATTTTGTGAGTTTGTCATAAGGTTTTTGTCGTCAGTAGGTTGTTTTTCAGCAAAAAATGCCCATGGGTCTGGGGACGACACTACGTTGAAGCCATCGGGGTCGCAAATGGCTTTATGTATAGCGAGATGTAAAAAATGAATGCCGCCTGCGCAAGGCGTAAGGCGGCGATAGAAAAGGGCTGCTAGCGGGAGATGAGAGGACTAGCGTGCGACTTGTCGCGCTTTGTAAATACGCCGAGCAATCAGCAGAAGCTCAATCATGGCAAATAGAATCAGGCTGTAGCCTAAAAGCTCGATGGCTTCCTCAGCGACATCTTTAAATTCGCGAATATAGTTATCCTGCATGACGGCTCGCCAGAAGTCTTGGCGACCATAAAGGCGGGAGAAAATAGGCTCTTCGTCGCTGGGTGTGGAATTCGCCCCCTGAGCTGGGCCAGGATATGACCTCCACATGGACAGGAGGTACGACATGGACGGCACGCAGATTCTGACCCTCGGCCTAGGCCTTGAAGCGCCCTGGTTGCTTAAGGACCAGCACCTGGATACCTCCGTGTCGCCCCACCGCCTGGACCTCTATGTCGAGGCCGAGCGGGGCAGCCTCTACCCCTGCCCGGAGTGCGGCAAGGCCTGCCCGGCCCATGACTTTGCCGACAAGACTTGGCGGCACCTGAACTTCTTTCAGCACCACTGCTACCTGCACGCTCGCGTGCCTCGCACCAAGTGCCCCGAGCATGGCGTCAAGCGTATTGAAGTGCCCTGGGCGCGGCCGGGCAGCGACTTCACCCTGCTGTTCGAGCAAGCCGCTATGTCGTTGGTCAAGGAGATGCCGGTGCTGGCCGTCTCCCGGCAACTGGAGATCTCCGACAAACGCCTGTGGCGCATCGTGCATCACTACGTCGGCCGCATGCTGAGTGAGCTGGACCTGGCCAACGTGGCCACCGTCGGCGTCGATGAAACCGCCTCCCGACGCGGTCATCGCTACGTCACGGTATTCCTCGATATGCAGCGCAAGCAGGAACCGGTGATCTTCGCCGTCCCCGGCCACGGCAAAGACGCCATCAAGGCCTTCAGCGCCTTTCTGGCAGCGCATGGCGGTGACACCGACAACGTGGTCGAGGTCGTGTGCGACATGTCACAAGCCTTCCTCAGCGGCGTGGCCGAGCATCTTCCCAAGGCCGACATCACGGTCGACTGGTTCCATATCGTTCAGACCTTCACCAAGCGGCTGGACGAGGTGCGCAAGAAGGAACGCCGGGAGCAGGGGCATCCCAAGTCGCTGCGCTGGGCCCTGCTGAAAAGCCTCGACAACGAGAACCTGACGCCCAAGCAACTGGCGGCGCTCCAGGAGCTGGTGGCCGATCAGAGCGCCACAGCCGATGCCTGGGTGATCAAAGAGAAGCTGAGCTGGATCCAGAAGGCCCCGACGCCGCGGGCGGCTCGGTGGCGTATCACGAACTACCTCAAGGTCATGAAGGCGGCGGTCACCGAGAAGCCTCTCCTGAAGCCGATGGGGAAGGCCCTGGCGGCGCTGGAGCGCCATGCTGACGCAGTGGTCAGGCGCTGGATCTCGGGACTGACCAACGCACGACTGGAAGGCATGAACGGCCTCTTCCAGGCGGCCAGGTCACGCGCACGTGGCTACCGGAACGAGGCCAACTTCATCGCGATGATCTACCTGATCGGCAGTCCGGTGGGCCGCCTGCTCGATCAGGCCAAATCCACATGAAGTGACGAAGAACCAGAAAATATAGGTAACGAGCACACCGCCAGTGAAAAGTCCAAACGCGAACGTATTGCTATAATGTGAAAATTCTTCAATAAATCGACGACGCTGGACGACTACCCAGGCAAGGCTAGGGATGACAATTAACGATACCAGCACTTTCCAAGAGTTGTCTGCGACGTAGTAATCTAAAAAGTAATCCTGTTCGCGTACCAGCGACGCAGCCACAAACGCCAGCAATAGAAGCGTAACAGTAGGCCATACCTTGAGTACTTGGCGCACGTAGATGAGTAAGCCACAACAGCTAGCCAGTACCAGGGTTTGAGTGAACTCTGTAAAGCCTAATTCGGTATAGCGCACATCGGGTAGGTAGAGAGCTTCAAAATATCCGCCTTGGGCGATACCAGCGACAAAAAACATATAAAGTGTTGCGCGCAGAAGCGTATATCTAAAACTGAGTGGCCACTGCGGTGGGGAAGATGGCATACCAACATCCTTATCAGAGAGATGACGTTGTAAGAGAGGGGCTTAAAACATGCATAGAAGAATGTTCATTATATCGACACACTTCTATGCTCGCACGTCGAACTTAATGTGAGCTGCTCGACTAATGGTGGATTAAGGCTGCAAAGTAACTAGTTATTAGGTAATCAACAATTACCGCTGAAGGGCAGACAACACAATGGCAATAAGCGTTTTTGATCTCTTTAGAATTGGGATTGGCCCATCAAGCTCTCATACGGTTGGGCCGATGCGTGCGGCGCGCGATTTTAGCCAAGCGGTTACCTCACCGTCGCTGACGCGCATTGTGGTTAGGCTTCACGGTTCGCTAGCTTCTACCGGCATCGGGCATGGTACTGATAGTGCGGTCATCATGGGTTTGATGGGTGAAACGCCAGAGTCAATTGACCCTGACACCATGACTGAGCGGCTACGAGCGCTAGATGAAGGCGCTCTGTTAACGCTGCCTAATGGGCAAGCGCTATCGTTTGATCGCAGCCAGGATATTGAGTGGGACGACCACTGCCTGCCATTTCACCCGAACGCTATGGTGTTAACGGCTTATCAGGACGATACGGTTATTGCGGCGAATACTTACTATTCCCTTGGTGGTGGCTTTTATGTCGATCAAGCCTGCGCCGATCAGGGTGGGTTAGACGAAGACAAAACCGCGCTACCTTACCCATTTGAAACGGCTAATGAGTTGTTAGCGCTTTGCCAAACAAATGGTTTGCGTATCAGTGAGCTCATGTTTGAAAACGAAAAAGCATGGCGCAGTGAAGAGGTGATTCGCACAGAGCTGCTGACGATTTGGCAAGCCATGCGCACTAGCATTGAAAATGGCTTAAAAGCGACGGGACACTTACCCGGTGGATTAAATGTTCGGCGACGCGCCCATGGCTTGCACCAACAGCTGCTTTCACCACCGCAGAATCAACGCTTAATTGTATCGAGCTTTACTGTGATGGATTGGGTCAATTTGTTTGCACTGGCAGTGAATGAAGAGAACGCCGCCGGTAAACGGATGGTCACTGCACCGACGAACGGTGCTGCCGGTATTGTGCCTGCTGTGCTGGCGTACTATTTGAAATTTGAGCCAGATGCCTGTGACGACGACATAGTGGCCTTTTTGTTGGCAGCGGGCGCGATGGGCATATTATGTAAAAAGAACGCGTCTATTTCCGGAGCGGAAGTTGGCTGCCAGGGGGAGGTCGGCTCTGCTTGTGCGATGGCCGCAGCGGGGCTTGCAGAAGTGCTGGGCGGCTCGCCAAAACAGGTAGAGAACGCTGCTGAGATTGGTCTAGAGCATAATCTTGGCCTTACTTGCGATCCTGTGGCGGGGTTGGTTCAAGTGCCGTGTATTGAGCGAAACGCCATTGCCTCGGTGAAGGCGATCAATGCTGCGCGTATGGCGATGCATGGTGATGGTGATCATTTTGTATCGTTGGATAAAGTGATCCGCACCATGCGTGACACTGGCCGAGATATGCAAGATAAATACAAAGAAACGTCAAAAGGCGGTTTGGCTGTTAACGCTATCGAGTGTTAGTGAGTAGGGCGGGGTGGCAGCGTTGCATCAATATTGGCCACCAAGTAATCGACGAGCTGACGGATTTTAGGTGATAGATGGCGGTGACGAGGGTATACCGCCCATACCGCTGTATCGTTGTGTTGGAAAGGTTCCAATACGGACACCAGTTCGCCACTGGCAAGATAGGGGGCTACGTAGTAATCCGGTAGTTGAGCAAGCCCTAGCCCTTTAAGCGCGGCATCAAGCAGCGCGGGGCCGGAATTGCCGCTCCAGCAGCCTTCCACTTTAACTTCGCGGCGCTGCCCGTTGACTTCAAACAACCAGTTAGGACGTGAACCTATCAGGCAACGGTGCTGGCTAAGTTCCGACAGCGTGTGTGGCCTGGGAGCTTGGCGGAAGTAAGACCGCGAGCCCACGACATACTCCTGCCGTTCGCATAGCCGCCGAGCAATCAAGCTAGAGTCTTTGAGTACTCCCATACGAATGGCAATATCGTAGCCCTCTTCAATAATTTCTACGGGGCGATTAGTGAAGTGCATATGCACTTCAAGCTGCGGATGCAGGCACTGAAAGTCATTCACCAGGGGCGCGATATAGCGCTCGCCAAACGTCGTTGCTGAGGTCAGTTTCAGCAGCCCACGTGGATTTGCCTGAAGCTCGCTGATCGCTTGCTCTGCATCGCGCAGGCCATCAAAAAGATGGCGGCAGTGTTCTACGTAGATTGCCCCAGCATCGGTTAGACGAATTTGACGTGTTGTGCGGTACAAAAGCTGAACACCCAACTGATTTTCCAGCTGGCTCACTAAGCGGCTAATATGCGATGTCGATACCTTTAAATGGCGTGCGGCAGCTGAGAATGTTCCCAGTCTTACCACCTCAACGAATGCCTCGATACGGTCCCAGCGTTGCACGAACTATCCTTAATTAATTTTTGATTGTTGCTCAGTGGCAATAATCTTGTGAGTGTATCCCGCTTTATCCCACTCGCCTAGCTGGCCTACACTGCAGTCATTAAATCTGATTCGATTAAAACGAGTCCGACAAAACAGTATTTATTCTTATGTGACCGTTAAGGAGATGCATAGATGAAATCGCGTGCAGCCGTAGCACTCGAAGCGGGTAAGCCGCTTGAATTAGTTGAGATCGATGTGGAAGGTCCAAAAGCGGGCGAGGTACTGGTGAAGATGGCAGCGACGAGTGTATGCCATACCGATGCTTATACCCTTTCTGGTGCTGACCCCGAAGGCAATTTCCCAGCGGTATTGGGCCACGAAGGTGCTGGTGTGGTACAGGAAGTTGGCGAGGGTGTGACCAGCGTTAAGCCGGGTGACCATGTTATTCCGCTGTACACCGCCGAGTGCGGAAAATGTAAATTCTGCCTCTCCGGTAAAACCAACCTGTGTGGCAGCGTGCGCGCTACTCAGGGGAAAGGTGTGATGCCTGATGGCACTTCGCGTTTTTCGCTAGATGGCAAAATGCTGCATCACTACATGGGTACGTCGACTTTCAGCGAGTACACCGTGCTGCCGGAGGTATCGCTTGCGGTGGTCTCCAAAGAAGCACCCATGGATAAAATTTGCCTGTTGGGCTGTGGCGTTACTACCGGTATTGGTGCGGTACTTAATACGGCAAAAGTAGAGCCAGGCTCCACCATCGCCGTTTTTGGTTTGGGCGCGATTGGTTTGGCGGTCATCCAAGGGGGAGTTATGGCAAAAGCCTCGAAAATTATTGCCATCGATGTGAACCCCGATAAATTTGCATTGGCCAAGCAGTTTGGCGCGACTGATTTCGTTAATCCGAAAGACTACAGCGACCCGATTCAGCAGGTAATCGTCGATATGACCGACGGTGGTGTTGATTACTCCTTTGAGTGTATCGGCAATGTTAACGTGATGCGTTCGGCCCTTGAGTGCTGCCATAAAGGCTGGGGGGAGTCGATTGTCATCGGTGTCGCGGGTGCGGGCGAAGAGATCTCCACGCGTCCTTTCCAACTGGTCACCGGGCGGGTTTGGAAAGGCTCTGCGTTTGGTGGTGTTAAAGGACGCAGTGAGTTACCGGGTTACGTCGAGCGCTATATGAATGGTGAGCTGAATATCGACGACTTTATTACCCACGACATGCCGTTTGAGCAAATTAATGAAGCTTTCGAATTGCTCCATGCAGGTAAGAGCATTCGTACCGTGCTGCATTACTGAGTATCATTGGTAATAGGGTAAATGAGCGCGGTAGGGGAAACCCTCCGCGTTTTCATCTTTTTAAGGAGCCGGCCCATGAGCATGAGTGAAACTTTAGAACTAGTGTCTGCCAATCGCAGTTTTGGTGGCTGGCACAAGCGCTACCGCCACTACTCCCGGGCGCTGGATTGCGACATGGTGTTCGCGGTTTACCTGCCTCCTCAAGCAGAGAGCGAGCGCGTGCCGCTGCTTTGGTGGTTGTCAGGTCTAACCTGTAACGATGAAAACTTTATGCAGAAAGCGGGCGCGCACCGTATTGCTGCTGAGCTAGGGGTGGCGATTGTTTGCCCCGATACCAGCCCACGCGGCACCGATCTGCCCGGTGAGCATGAAAGTTACGATCTAGGATCGGGTGCAGGTTTTTATGTGAACGCCACTCAAGCCCCCTGGAAATCGAATTACCGCATGTATGATTACGTGATTGAAGAGCTGCCTTCGGTAGTGCGTCAGCACTTCCCTGTAAACGGGCGTGAGTCGATTAGTGGTCACTCCATGGGCGGTCACGGCGCGTTAATTCTGGCGTTGCGTCACCCAGGCCGGTTCCGTTCGGTTTCCGCTTTTGCACCTATTGTTAACCCAATGAACTGTCCTTGGGGGCAAAATGCGTTTACCAGCTATTTGGGCGACGACCAGTCGCGCTGGCGCCAGTACGATGCCTGTGAGCTGGTAGCTAATGGTGCCTCTCGTCAACGACTGTTCATTGACCAGGGTGAAGCTGATCAGTTTCTGGAAGAGCAATTAATGCCCGAGCGTTTAGAGGCCGTGTGTGAAGCGCATGATCATCCGCTAACACTGCGCCGCCAGCCAGGCTACGATCATAGCTACTTCTTTATCGCCTCGTTCATCGAGGAGCATTTGCGCTATCATGCAGAACACCTCATGAAGCGCTAAGGATATCGAAATGCTTAATCGCGCGTTGCGCCGTTTTCTTGGTTTGATATGGCGTCTTATTTGGCGTGGCGCGCTGGCTTTTATTGTTCTCTCAATTGCGCTGGTTTTACTATTCCGATTTGTGCCACCTCCTGGCTCAATGGTCATGGTAGAGCGCAAAATACAAAGCTGGATAAACAGCGAACCTATCGATATACAACGCCAATGGAGAAGCTGGGACAATCTATCCAGTAATGCCAAGTTGGCGGTGATAGCAGCGGAAGACCAGCGTTTTCCTCAGCATCGTGGTTTTGATTTAGTTGAGCTAAAGCGTGCCCTGAAGGCCAGTCTTGATGGTGAGCGGCTGCGGGGGGCCAGCACGTTAAGCCAGCAAACAGCCAAGAATGTTTTTTTATGGAGCGGCCGTAGCTGGGCCCGCAAGGGGCTAGAAGTATGGTTTACGTTGCTGATTGAAATGCTATGGAGCAAGCAACGCATACTGGAAGTGTATTTAAATGTCGCTGAGTGGGATACCGGGGTATTTGGGCTAGAAGCCGCGGCAGGGCACTATTTTGGTGCTTCTGGCAGTGCCTTGACCGAACGGCAAGCAAGCCTGCTCGCGGCGATTCTTCCGAGTCCGCGTACCCGCAGCGCATCACGCCCGGATGCCCAGGTAGAGCGCCGCAGCCAGTGGATTCTTCAGCAAATGCATAATCTAGGTGGTGTCCGATACTTGGAGCGTTTGTAGTGCTTTAAGTCTCTCTTGTGAGGCTAGGTTTGCGTACCACCATGACCACTCCCGCAATGGCAATGACCATACCTGCCAGACCGAGCAGGGGTAAGCGTTCGTCGAACAGCCACCATGCTTGTAGCGCAGTCACCGGTGGCACCAGATAAAACAGACTGGCAACGCGAGATGCTTCGCCCTTTTTAATCAGCACCATTAATAGCAGGATGGCGGCGATAGACAGAATAAGCACTAGCCAGCCAAGAGTGAGCAAGAACGTTATGCTCCATTCGACTTGGCGGGTTTCAAACAGCAGCGCTCCCATGCCTAGCAACATGCCTGCCGCTATATATTGAATAACCGCCCCGGAAAGCAGTGGCATGCTGGTGCAGTAGCGTTTTTGATAAAGTGTCCCCAGTGAAATCCCCACTAGCGCGGCCATTACGCTAGCCAGTGCGCCTAGGCCAAATCCAGCAAAAAGTGAGGTGCCGAACTCTAGCTTGCTGCCCAGTACTAGACAGATACCCACTAGGCCAAGCAGCAGCCCCAGCCACTGGCGGGAGGTTAAGCGCTCTCCCAGAAGGGGGCCCGCACAGGCTGCTGTTAGTAGTGGCTGTAGGCCCACCAATAGCGCTGCCAGTCCAGCAGGCATGCCTAAGTAGATACCGTAAAAAACCCCACCTAAATACGTGCCGTGTACCAAAAGTCCTGAAACGCCTATATGCAGCCACAGGACTGGCGATGAAGGCCATGCAATGCGCATTAGCCACGTCAGTGGCACAAGCAGCATTAGGGTGAGCACGAAACGAACAAACAAAAAGGTAAAAGGTTCTGCATAGGGCAGACCAAATTTTGCGCCAATGAACCCCGTGCTCCAGAGCAAAACAAATAATCCTGGCATGGCGGCAAGGCCTAAAGAAGCCATGTTTACATTTCTTAAACTATTGATAGTGTTGAACATAGTTCCTCGGCGTGGGTCCTTTTTGCTTGGTTCCGTGTTACTTAAATGTTTTTTCTGTTACTAACTTTTACATAAAAAGTTGAACCTGTGCTTGAACAACGCGTCACATCTGCACATTCATAACGCGTCAATGAGGTTTCTTACTATGCAACGTATGACTGCTCTGTTCTCTGCTGCTCTTCTTGCTACTGGTCTGCTGGCTGGCACCGCACATGCACAGCAAGCCGAAGAATCCGCTCAGGATACGATGGCTACCCAGCAAGCGCCTGTTCAGGATTTCTCTGATGAGCAGCTACAGCAGTTCGCCGATGCTTCTCAAGAAATCGCCGTGATCTCGCAAGAGTACACACAGCGTCTGCAGGAAGCAGAAGATGAAAACGCCCAACAGGAAGTTCGCGCTGAAGCCAACGACCGCATGATCGAGGTTGTTGAAGATAGCGGTCTAGATGTTGATACCTTTAATGCCATTGGCCAGTCAATCCAGCAAGATCCTGAAATGATGCAGCGTGTTCAGGAAATGGCCAACCAGTCATAATTAGTTCCAGTAAGTAACATAGAGGATAGTGACAGATTTTCCTTAACCTGCGAAGTATTCTGTCCGCCTACTGAAAGTCTGTTACTGCACAAAGCCCAGCGTGTTTCGCTGGGTTTTTTGCGTTGTGCGCCAGGCATGGCGCGCAGCGCCTTGACTGGCGCTATTCCTGAGGGTGGTGCCTCACAGGATGACTTGGGGGTGAAAGTCCCCTACGGACCCTGATAGCGGGAACCGTTAGCTGAACAGCAAGGGTGTCTGCCGCAAGGCAGAATCTGAAGGAAGCTGAAGGCAAACTCCCGGCCCGACGAACAGAAAT
>Ga0208301_1000055_pt1 | contig 51400 bp, 45 predicted proteins | sample 25BtaG_FD_184100 | JGI IMG/M metagenome (GOLD analysis project Ga0208301, IMG submission 184100) | Marine viral communities from Cariaco Basin, Caribbean Sea - 25B_WHOI_OMZ_CsCl (SPAdes) (version 2) | ecosystem: Environmental > Aquatic > Marine > Oceanic | place: Caribbean Sea: Cariaco Basin...
AGGCAGCTCGGTCACGCGCACGTGGCTATCGGAACGAGGCTAACTTCATCGCCATGATCTACCTGATTGGCAGCCCGGTGGGCCGCCTGTTCGATCAGGCTAAATCCACATGAAGTGACGAAGAACCACAAACCAATGCAAACGTCTCCAACGAGGCGGCTTACGATGCGCGCCCCTCGTCTCATTGGACCGCCTGGGGGCAATGGCTGGCGCTATTCACCATGACCGTGGACCACCTCACTCGCTATGTGCTACCGGGTGACTGGGACTTAAGCTGGGCAGGCTCATCCATTGGCCGTATCGCCTTTCCTCTGTTTGCGGCAATGGTTGCTTGGCACGGGCTGTTTAACACCCGCAACCCACTACGCTACTCGCGCCGCATACTGGTCATTGGTTTAGTGGCTCAGTTGCCTTATATGTTGATGCCACGCGCGTCTGACGATTTTATTCTTAATGTCTGCTTCACGCTTGCCTGTGGCTTAGCGCTGGGCGCACTGGTTCGCCAAGGATGGCAGCACTATCAACAGCAGACGCTAGGCTTAGCCTGGCTAATGCTTGGAGCAGCGGTAGGCATCACCGTTTGGTATTTGTTGGGCTTCTGGGTGGAGTACGGCCATAACGGTTTGCTACTGATTCCGCTATTAATGTTTGCCATGCAGGCGCTTAACGAAACCCGCGACGCGCTAAAATCGCGCTTGTGGGCAGGTTTAGCCGCATTTCCCGCACTTTGGATAGCCGGTCAAATGAATGCTTCAGACATGGCAAAGTCGTTTACCGTTGGCACCTGCGTGGTGATATTGATGCTAGCAGCGGGCGCTGCCCAACGCGTCCCCCCCGTAGTCCTGGCGATGCCACGCCGTCTATGGCTTGCTTGGTATCCAGGACACTTTGCTCTAATTGCGCTATGGCTGTTGCTTAGCGGCCAACTGGCGGGGTAAATAACGACGAAGCCGCCCTAATCGGGCGGCTTCGTCGTGATAATCCATCAACGTTACAGTGAGCGTTCGAAACTCCACGCCACCGGCGGCGCATCAGGAAGCAATGCCTGACAAGCACGCACTTTTTCAAGCAGCTCGGCATGCGTGTCAGCGACGACATTGACATGTGCTAGCTTACGCCCTGCCCGCTCTTCCTTGTCATAGCGATGCAAGTGAGTATTGCCCATCGCCAACAGCGCGGCATTGTCACCTTCCTGGCCAATAACATTCACCATGCAAGTAGGTGCAATAGCCTGGGTGCTGCCGAGCGGTAGGCCTTGCACAGCGCGCAGATGGTTTTCAAACTGGCTTGTGACCGCACCATCCATGGTCCAGTGACCAGAATTGTGCACGCGGGGAGCCATCTCGTTAGCCAATAGGCTGCCATCGCGGGTTTGGAACAGCTCCAACGCCATCACGCCCACGTAATCCAGCTCATCCAACAGCATGCGAATGTAGCTGTCGGCGGTCTCTTGAACGCTGGCAGCCAAATCCGGTAGCGGCGCAACGGAATAGCGCAAAATTCCGTCTACGTGTTGGTTTTCCGCCATGGGATAAAACACTACATCCCCATCACGACCGCGCACGGCAATCATTGAGACTTCCCGCACAAAGTCAACAAACGCTTCAACGATCAGTTGGCGGTGACCAATGCTTTTCCATGCCTCTTCAGCCTGTTCCGGCGCTTTCAGCACCGCTTGCCCTTTACCGTCATACCCTTCAGTCACCGATTTGGCGACCACCGGGCAGCCCAGCTCATTGGCTGCCGCTTCAAGCTGTTCGGCACTCTCAACGACGCGGTAAGCAGGTGTCGGAATACCCAAGCGATCAAATAGGGCTTTCTCTTCAACACGGTTTTGGCAAACGGCAATCGCCCGGCTTCCTGGGTAAACGGGTTTGTGCTGTTCAATTTGCTCAACCAACGCTACGGGCAGATGCTCAAACTCGTAGGTTACTACATCAACCTTATCGAGAAATTCTGCCAAATGCTGGTTGTTGGGATCGATAACCACGTCGCCAATGCCCGCACTCGGGTTGCCGGTCGTGTCTAAAAAGGTGAAGCGGTTACCTAACGGGTAGCCAGCCAATGCCAGCATACGACCAAGCTGGCCTGCACCGAGCACACCGATGTTCTTAGCGATACCAGAGCTTTTCGAGATACCAGAATTCATGGCCAGGATTCCTTAGTTCGCTTCCGCATCGGGGCGAGGGTCTGGGTTATCCAGCACCATTTGGGTTTGCTCAGCGCGAAATGTCTCGACCGCTTCACGCACGCGGGTGTCCTGCAAACCGACAATCTGTGCTGCCAACAAGCCTGCATTGGTCGCGCCTGCTTTACCAATTGCCAGTGTGCCAACAGCGATACCACCGGGCATCTGCGCAATTGAAAGCAATGAATCCAAGCCTTTAAGCGCTTTGGATTCCACTGGCACGCCCAGCACTGGCAACGCCGTTTGAGAAGCCACCATGCCGGGCAAGTGGGCAGCACCGCCCGCTCCCGCCACAATTACTTGCAAGCCACGTTCAGCGGCGCTTTTAGCATAGTCAAACAACAAGTCAGGGGTACGATGAGCGGAGACGACGCGGGTCTCATAAGGGACGCCCAGCCGCTCTAACATCGCCACCGCGTGTTCCATGACGGGCCAATCAGATTTCGACCCCATGATCACGCCCACTTTGGGTGCGCTGTTCGACATGCAAAAACTCCTCGGCCAAAGGGCCTACTAAAGCAATCAAGCGTTTAATGTGCCGTGTGCCGCAAGCGGCTCACCAGGAAATTAGAAGGCGCATAGTCTACCAGAGCTAGTCGCTTAGAGCGCGTTTGTAAATAGATCGAAATTTTAATCAAAGTAGCATTGAAAAGCGCGCGACTTGGCGGCATTGTGTGTTTGTCATTTCAGACTGATGGAGTCCCATGAGTACGGCATACTCAACTGCTCACGCAGAAACGCTAGATCCTCCGCGAAGCAGCCCTGACCTCGATGTCAGGGATTTAGAAAAACGTACGCGCCTTATGCGTATCATTACCCGCCTGATCGCCGTATCAGATCTGGGAAGCCGCGAAATAGCCCGCCGGGCGGGGCTTCCAGTACAAAAGATCAGCGACCTGCTCGCCGGAAGGCTAGAGCACCTAGATATTGATGAGCTCAATGTCTTGCGTCGCACGTTAGAGCTGGAGACGCCATAGCAATAGTTGCTAGCTAACGTAATCATTCATCCCATTTGTTTGCTAACAGGCTTGCCCGCTGGGCAGGCCTGTTTTTGTTTCAAAACAGCTAATTAGCGTTCCAGGATTAAGGGAGCATTAAGAAACTCTCGCTAACCCATTGACACGTATCAATTTTTTATAATACCAAAGGCGTAACCTTAGCGTATCCAGATCATTCGCTGTGAAACAACGGCTTGTTTCTATCAGCAACATCTTTATCAGCTAAGGAGGCGTTATGGACGCCGTTCGTCGGTCGTTGCTAGGCCAGTTGGCCCGACTAAGCGCGGGCGCTGCGCTAGTGCCGCTATCCAGTCTTGCTCAAGCTGGCATTAATCAGCAGCCTGCCCGCCGCGAGGGTGACCCTAGCAAACGCTACGGCATGCTAATCGACCTTCGCCAATGCATCGGCTGCCAAGCCTGCACGGTGTCGTGCCATATCGAGAATGCTGCACCGCTTGGCCAGTTTCGAACCACTGTCTCTCAATACGAAGTGCAACACCAAGAAAGTGGTGAACTGGCAACGTTTATGCTGCCGCGGCTATGTAACCACTGCGAAAACCCGCCCTGTGTGCCGGTTTGTCCCGTTGAGGCGACCTATCAACAGCAGGATGGCATCGTTGTCGTCGATAGTGACCGCTGCGTTGGCTGTGCTTACTGCGTCAATGCCTGCCCCTACGATGCCCGCTTTATTAACGAACGCACTCAAACTGCCGACAAATGCACCTTCTGTGCTCACCGTTTAGAAGCAGGGCTACTGCCTGCCTGCGTTGAAAGCTGCGTGGGTGGTGCCCGCATTATTGGCGATATGCGCAATCCAGACAGCCAAATCAGCCGTCTGATCAACGAGCATCGCGACGCGCTCATGGTGCTCCAGCCAGAAAAAAACACCCTTCCCCAAGTGTTCTATTTAGGTATGGACGAACGATTCACTACGCGCCCCGTGGCAGAACCCGTGGCGCTTGAAGTGCTCGACCCACACGGCCAGGAGATGGGCTATGAATTCCACCATTGAACTACTCGCCCCACGCTATGACATCGCTTGGTATCCCTGGGCAGTGCAGTACTTTTTTATGATTGCGGTCTCCTACGCCAGCCTTTGGCTGGCAGCGCCCGCACTGGTGTTTGGCAAGCAATCCTGGTTGCCTACAGCACGTCTGGCAATGATCGCCTGCGTCAGCACAACGTTAGTCGCGCCAGTGGCCTTGTTGGCAGATCTACATCAGCCACTGCGCTTTTGGCATTTCTACGCCTACGCCAATACGCATTCGTGGATGTCGATTGGCAGTGTCGTACTGCCGCTGTATCTGTTCAGCGTTTTAGGCTTCGCCTGGCTGGCTTGGCGCCCCGCACTACAGGAACAACGACATGCAGTGGGGCTGAGCGGGTTGATCGCCAAGTGGCTAAGCATGGGCAGTGGTTCAACGCCCAAAGCGCTGGTAGCCCTGGTGGGGTTGGCCGCGCTGATGCTCTCAAGCGGCATTATGCTCTACACCGGAGCGGAGTTAGCTATCGTCAAAGCCCGCCCTTTATGGAACACCATTTGGCTACCGCCCATGCTGGTAGCGAGCGGATTTATTGCCGCCGCTGGGTTAATACTGGTCCTCAACCGCGTGAGCAGAATCTGCGCGCCCGCCGTTACCCGGCAGATGCTTTATGTCTTGCTAGTCTTCTGTGCGCTAGCGGGACTTATCGCGCTCAGCTGGCTGTTAGATGGCCTGAATGCCCACGTTGGCTCAGTGGCGGCGGCACTGGAATCTGTCCGTTTCAGCCCCTCTTGGCGCAGCACCGCACTTTGGGGTGCTCTTACCGGCGTTGCGCTATTTGCCAGCGTGGTATTTCTGTTAACACGTTCGGCTCAGCGCCAGCCAGCACTGTTTGCCTGGGCATGGTTGCTAGGGCTAGTGGCTATTCACATGGGCTGGATGTTCCGTTGGGTAGTGCTGATGGATGTTCAACATGTGGCTCGTAACAGCGCAGGTTTCCATCACTACGGTATCCCTGCTGGCTCTTCCGGCATCTTAGGCATTGTCGGCACTTTCGGGCTGTGGCTGGCGGCCATTTTATTGATCGAACTATTTATTCCATGGCGACAGGCTCAACAAGGTAGCCAGCTACCAGGCAACGCCCAGGATGCATCTCGCGCCCCACTCACTGCTAACAAAGGAGCGCCTAGTCATGGCTAAGTCCGCTCAAGATCCCTCACGCCGTCGCTTTCTAAAAGGCGCCGCTGCCGCTGGCGGTGCCGCTACCTTTGCCGTGGGCTACGCCGACCCGCTGGCTAAAATGGCCAAAGGCATTACCGGCAGCGCAGGTGAAAAACCGCAGCATAATATTCATGGCAATTCGCTGACGCCTGAATATCGTGTCGATTTAGCGACTGGCGAACTAACCCTCGCCCCTGATCAACGGGTGGCTTTTACTATTTGCTACGGCTGCACCACCCAGTGTGGAGTGCGCGTGCGGGTCGATGACACGCGCGGCGAAGTGCTACGAGTAGCTGGCAACCCCTATCATCCGCTTTCTGCCGATGACCATTTGCCAATGCGCACACCGGTAGCGGATGCATTGCGCAGCGTGAGTGCTTACCAAGAACACGGGCAAGTTAACCGCTCCACCGCGTGCGCCCGTGGCAATGCAATGATGAGCCAGATCACCAACCCGTTCCGTATTGATCACTGCCTTAAACGGGTCGGTGAACGAGGCAGCCGCGAGTGGCAAAAAATATCGTTTGAGCAACTTATCGAGGAAATTTGCGAAGGGGGCGATCTGTTCGGTGAAGGTCAGGTAGACGGCCTGCGTGACATTCGCGACCACGACACGCTGATTGACCCCGACAACCCTGAGTACGGCCCCAAAGCTAATCAGTTGATGGTCATGGAAGCCACTGACTACGGACGCTCGGATTTACTTAAACGCTTCACCTTGAACGCTTTTGCGACCCGCAACTACGGCCATCATGGCGCTTACTGTGGCCTAGCATTCCGCATGGGGTCTGGAGCAGTGATGAATAATATCGTCACGAATGCTCACGTAAAGCCAGATATCCAGAACGCACGCTTTATCATGTATATCGGCTGCGCCCCCAGCCAGGCAGGTAACCCATTTAAACGCCAGGGCCGCTTGCTTGCACAGGCACGCGCCGCCGGCACGCTGGAATATGTGGTGGTGGATCCCGCGTTGAACGCTGCGACTTCCCATGCTGCAGACAACAACCGCTGGGTGCCGATCCGTCCTGGCACCGATAGCGCTTTTGCCATGGCGCTTATTCAGTGGCTACTGGATAACGACGGTTATGCCAAGGAATTTCTTGAACTACCCGGTCAAGCCGCCGCCGATGCAGCGGGGGAAACCACCCACTCCAACGCCACCCATTTAGTGATTGATACCTTCGAGCACCCGCGCCGAGGCTACTTTTTGCGCGCCAGCGACCTTGGTTTTGCCGAACCAGGTAGCGATGCCGACATTCCCGTCGTGGTGTCAGAGGGCGACTTGGCACTGAGCGAACAGGTAATGACCGCCGACCTGTTTGCCGAACGCCCAGTGGAGCTTGTCGACGGCACCACCGTCACCGTCAAAACCAGCCTAGCGCTGCTGCGTGAATCTGCCAATCAGTACGATCTGGACACCTACGCTGAACACTGCGGCATTGCCAAAGCAACGATCATCGAGCTGGCTCAACGGTATGCTAGCCATGGTAGAAAAGCCGCCGTTAACTGCCACGGCGGCATGATGTCAGGCAATGGCTTTTACGCCGCGTTTGGCGTGCAAATGCTTAACCTGTTGGCTGGCAATTACAATATGAAAGGTGGCAGCGCCGTGGGCGGTGGAACCTATAGCGGCACCGGCGAAGGCCCCCGCTACGACCTCGCCAACTTCCCAGGCAAACGTGGGCCCCAAGGCGTGTTCCTTTCCCGCTCACGTTTTCCTTATGAGAAATCATCGGAGTACCAGCGTAAGGTCGCGACAGGCGAAAACCCCTATCCCGCGAAAGCGCCCTGGCGTTCATTGGCACCGCCAACGCTCACCGAGCATTTACCTTCCGCATTGGATGGCTACCCCTACCCGATCAAAGCGGTGATTGGCTGTATGGCTAATCCAATTTATGGTCAAGCGGGCCTGAAAGGGGTAATTGTCGATAAGCTGAAAGACCCCAAACGGTTAGGCCTCTTTGTTGCCATCGATGGGTTTATCAATGAAACCAATCGCTATGCCGACTACATTGTGCCTGATTCAGTGATGTACGAAGTCTGGGGCTTTGCAGGCTCCTGGAAAGGCACGCTGGGCAAACTCTCCACCGCTTGCTGGCCAGTCGTTGAGCCCCGCCAGCAAAAAACCGCCGAAGGCGAGCCGGTTTCTATGGACAGCTTCTTTATCGCAGTTGCTAAACGGCTAGGGCTGCCAGGCTTCGGCGACAACGCCATTCCCGATGCCGACGGCAATCTTCACCCGCTCAACCGCGCTGAAGATTATTACCTACGGGCAGCCGCCAATATTGCCTTTCAAGATGAACCACTGCCAGAAGCGAACGCCGCGGACATTACCCATGGCGGCATTACCCCGCTGCTGCCTAAAATCGAGCGTACACTGAAAGCTGATGAGCGTGGCCGCGTTGCCTACCTTTACGCTCGGGGTGGGCGTTTCGAAGAGGCAAGCGAACACTTTGTCGGCGAGCACCTGAAACATCAGTGGCAAAAAACGCTATGTGTGTATAACGAAGCGGTGGGCACCAGCATTGATACTACTAACGGGTTACCCAATAGCGGCGTGCCCTGTCACAAGTTACCACAGCTCGCCAACAAGCAACCCATGCGTGAGGTATTTTCAGAGCAGGAGTGGCCGCTGCTAGCGTTTTCGCTCAAGTCCAACCTGATGAACTCTTACGCCATTGGTAACGAGCGGCTAAGAATGATCAAGCCGTATAACCCGGTGCAAATGCACCGCCAAGATGCCGAGCGCTTCGGCATCCAGCATGGCGACACCATCCGCATTGAAAGCCCAGGCGGAAGCATAGTGGGGCTTGCGCTGGTGAGCGAAAGCGTTGTGCCCGGTGCATTAGGCATTGAGCATGGCTACGGGCACAAAGATTTAGGTGCCACACCACACATCATTGACGGTCAATCCCAGCCAGATATGCCCTGGATGCGCGCCGGTATCAACATCAACAACCTAGGCTTTCAAGACCCTACGCGGGAGGTCGGCGGCACCTGGCTTGAACCGATTAGTGGCGCCAGCGTGCGCCAAGGTCTTCCGGTAAGAGTAAGCCGCGTTTAAACTGGTTGGGGTAGTGACGCTACAGCGTGATCACTACCCCACCCAAGGCGATTACGATCACCACAATCCACGCAGGCAGCTTCCAGACGGTCAGCAGTAAAAACCCCGTCAGCGCCAGAACAAATTCATAAGGCCCGATAATTGCGCTGGTCCATACCGGCTGATACAGCGCCGCGCCTAAAATCCCCACCACTGCCGCGTTAGCGCCGCGCATCAACGCCTGAGCGCTCTGCCAACGGCGAAAATGATTCCAAAAGGGCAACACCCCCACCAACAGCAAAAAGCCAGGAATAAAGATCGCCAATAGCGCCAGCAGCGCACCAACCACGCTATTGATACCGGGCAGTAGCGCGCCCAAGTAAGCAGCAAAGGTGAATAACGGGCCGGGCACCGCCTGGGCAGCCCCATAGCCTGCCAAAAACTCATCTGCGGTAATCCAGCCAGATTGCACCACTTCCGCCTCCAGCAGCGGCAACACCACATGCCCACCGCCAAATACCAGCGCACCAGAGCGATAAAATGCATCGGCCACCGCTAGCCATCCAGCGCTGCTTGCCAACAACGGTAGTAAGATCAGCAGCGCAGCGAACAGTCCCAACGCCATCGTGCCTGCGCGGCGAGAGACTGGAAACTGCAGTGGCTCACTGGGCGCAACCGCGGCAATACTGCGGCATAGTGCCAACCCGGCGAGACCGCCTAGCACAATCGCAGCGACTTGCCCCAGCGGCCCACTGACCATAACGACTACCAATACAGCCGCCAGCGCAATCCCCATCCGGGTTTTATCAGGGCAAAGGTTACGTGCCATGCCCCACACCGCATGGGCCACAATGGCTACCGCGACAACTTTTAAGCCATGAATGATGCCGCTGGCAATCGGACCATCCAGTACCGCCGCGCCAAACGCAAACAGCACCAGTACAATGGCGGAAGGCAGCGTGAATGCCAGCCACGCCATGGCCGCCCCCCAAGGCCCGGCGCGCATTAATCCCAAAGCAAAGCCCACTTGGCTACTGGCTGGCCCCGGCAAAAATTGGCACAACGCTACCAGATCCGCGTAGGCGCTTTCGCTTAACCACTGTCGGCGCTCCACAAAAGCCGTTCGAAAATAGCCCAGGTGAGCCACCGGTCCGCCAAACGAGGTCAGCCCCAAGGCCAAAAACGCCCAAAATACCTCGCTTATCCGCCCACGTGGCGATGCTAGTTCAGCCATTGTTCCCACCATTTACTCAATAAAAAAGCGCAAGGCTTTTACATTAAGCCTTGCGCTTGACTGCTTTATGACAAGTGTAATGACTATCGCTAAGAAGCGAAGTTAGGTCATTTTACGCTTGGTCTGTTACCGCACCGGTACTGGCAGAACTAACCAGCTTGGCATACTTGGCCAGCACGCCTTTGCGGTAGCGCGGTTCTGGCTGCTGCCAGGCGGCGCGGCGGCGCATCATCTCTTCATCGCTGATGTCCACTTCAATGGTGTCGGCTTCGGCATCAATGGTGATGGCATCGCCATCCTGCACCAGCGCCAGCGGGCCACCATCGAAAGCTTCCGGTGATACGTGCCCGACAACAAAGCCGTGGCTGCCGCCGGAGAAGCGCCCATCGGTAATCAACGCCACATCATTGCCCAGGCCACGCCCCATAATCGCAGACGTTGGCGTAAGCATTTCGCGCATGCCGGGGCCACCTTTTGGCCCTTCATAACGAATCACCACCACATCACCCGCGACTACGGTACCGTCATTAATACGCGCCTGGGCCTCTTCTTCAGAGCCAAACACCCGCGCCGAACCGCTAAAGCGCGTACCTTCCTTACCGGTAATTTTGGCCACCGCACCTTCTGGCGCTAGGTTGCCAAACAGAATGCGCAGATGGCTTTCGGCTTTAAGCGGGTTACCCAACGGCGCAATAATCTGTTGATCCATGGGGTAAGGCTCAACCTCTTCCAGGTTTTCGGCCAGCGTTTTACCGGTCACTGTTAAGCAGTCGCCGTGCAGCAACCCAGCATCCAGCAGAATTTTCATCAGCGGCTGAATGCCACCAATCGCCACCAGCTCGCTCATCATATAGTGGCCACTGGGACGCAGATCAGCGACCACCGGCACGCGCTTGCCGATCTCGGTGAAGTCGGCAAGGGTCAGTTCCACGCCAATGGTGCGCGCCATGCCAATCAAGTGCAGCACCGCATTGGTAGAACCGCCCAGCGCAATCACCACGGTAATCGCATTCTCAAACGCTTCGCGGGTCATGATGTCAGAAGGCTTGATGTCACTGGCCAGCAATGCCAGCACGGCCTCGCCTGCCGCTTTACAGTCATCGCGCTTGTCTTGGGAAATGGCGTTCTGCGCCGAGCTGCCCGGCAGGCTCATACCCAATGCTTCAATGGCAGACGCCATCGTATTAGCGGTGTACATACCGCCACAGGAACCCGGTCCAGGAATGGCGGTTTCTTCGATATTTTTCAGCTCGATCAGGTCAATATCACCACGGGAGTGGGCGCCCATCGCCTCAAATACCGACACGATATCGGTATGGCCCTTGCCGGGCATAATGGTACCGCCATACACAAACACGCTGGGGCGATTCAGCCGCGCCAAGCCCATCACACAACCCGGCATATTTTTATCGCAACCGCCAATCGCCACCAGCCCATCAAAGCCTTCACAGCCCGCCACGGTTTCAATGGAATCGGCAATCACCTCGCGGGAAACCAGCGAGTACTTCATGCCTTCGGTGCCGTTAGCAATGCCATCGGAAATAGTGATGGTATTAAAGATCACCCCTTTACCACCCGCCGCATCGGCACCGTCGCGGGCGAACTCTGCCAACTCACCAATGTGGCTATTACACGGGGTCACCATACTCCAGGTAGAGGCAACGCCCACCTGGGGCTTGGTAAAGTCATCATCGTTAAACCCCACCGCCCGCAGCATTGCACGGCTGGCCGCCTTGCCAGGGCCATCCACCACCTGGGCTGAATGGAGGCGGGTATTATTAGTCGGCTCGGTCATGGGGAATTCCTCTTTGCTTGACTCACATCGCGTTACGCACGGTATCCACATAGCTTGGCGATGCCACAGCGTTCACGCAAGCAAAGATGAAAAACCCAAGTGGCTCACTTATGGCGTACTATTTACGTTAAATACCTGTTTTATGCCGTTGAGCCTGAACAGACAGCTCAAATCCGCAGGCATCCGCATAACGTTGCAGCGTTTTCCAACCGGGATTGCTATCGCCACGCTCTAGCCTACTGATGTTACTTTTTTGGGTATGCAAGCGCTTGGCTAACTCTTCCTGAGTTAAGCCAGCACGCTGACGCATAGAAATAAGCGTTGTCGCCAGCTCAAACTCTGGCGCCAAACGCTCATACTCTGCTTTCACCTCAGGGTTTTGAAGCGCCTGCTCTTTCAATTCTTTTAAGTTAATCACGGCTGCACCTCGCGCTGTCTTGATCGAGCCAACATCAACGCCTGACGAGGCGTTTTTTGGCTCTTTTTGACAAATGCATAAAGAATCACGACCTGTCGTCCATGCACATAGCAAAACAAAGAACGCCCGATGCCCTCTTTTGCTTTTGCTCTGATCTCGAAAAGACCATCGCCCATCGACTCTGTATGCGGTGGCCCTAAGTTCGCGCCATGCTCCTCTACCATTTCCAGTAACCGGAGCATTCTAGCTTGTATTTTTGGCGGCATGCCGAGAATCTCTTTCTCTACGCCGGGATAAAAACTAACCTGCCATTCCATAGCCAAGCTCCGGTTAAGTTATCTTTTATGATAACCAAACTTCTGTAAAAGTTCCTAGTTCTGATGCACGCGGGTTCCTTTAACTTATGGCACCATAGCGCTACACGCTATTCCCAATGCCTAATGCCGTGAAGGAACACCACCGCATGTCTGCCAATTCACACTGCTCGCCAACGCCATTCTCGCCAACGTCGCTTACCCCTGGCTTTATGGTGGTGCACGCTAACCGCCTGGAAGACTTGCGCGGGCTGGCGGTGCAGTGGATGCGCTTGCACCCGTTGGGACCGTTGGAAAACGAGACCATTCTGGTGCAGAGCAACGGCATTGGGCAGTGGTTAAAGTTAGCGCTGGCGGAAGACCCAGAGAATGGCGGCGCAGGCATCGCCGCCGCGCTGGATGTCATGCTGCCCGCGCGGTTTCTATGGCAGGCCTACCGCACGGTGCTCACCCACGTTGATCAAGATGGCGACGCGGTGCCTGAAACCTCGCCGTTTGATAAATCGCGCTTGGTATGGCGGCTGCTACGCCTGCTGCCCACGCTAGCGGGGCAAGAAGTGTTCGCGCCGTTGGCGCAGTTCTTGGAAGTCGACCGCGACCAGCGCAAGCACTACCAACTGGCCGAGCGGCTGGCGGATTTGTTCGACCAGTATCAGGTCTACCGCGCCGACTGGCTGGATGCCTGGGCAAACGGTGATGACGTGCTGATTACCGCTCGGGGCGAACCCCGCCCGCTGGAAGAGCACCAGCGCTGGCAGCCCGCGCTATGGCGCATTCTGCGCGAAGATGTCGCCGCCAGCCAAGGCGATGCAGGCATCAACAGTAGCCGCGCTCAGGTGCATCGGCGCTTTTTGAAAGCGACTGAACAATTGGAAGGCCAGCCCTGCCCGCGCGGTTTGCCTCGGCGGCTGATTATTTTTGGTATTTCATCGCTGCCCCAACAAACCCTGGAAGCCCTAGCAGCACTCTCTCGCTGCTGCCAAATCGTGCTGTGTGTGCACAACCCCTGCCAGTTCTACTGGGCAGATATCATCGAACACAAAGATTTACTGCGCGCCAACCGCTACCGCCAGCGGCGCAAAGCCGGTATGCCCGAAGCGTTGGATGTACTGGGTACTGGCGACGCCGACGATGCCCTGCATCTTCACGCTCAGCCGCTCCTCGCCGCTTGGGGAAAACAAGGCCGCGACTACCTGCGCCTGCTGGATGAACACGACGATTCAGGCAACTACCAAACCCTGTTTGAGCAGCAAGCGCTGCGGATCGATATGTTTGAGCCGTTTAACGGCGTTGATCGCGACTGCCTGCTCAGCCAACTGCAAGATGATATTCGCGAGCTGCGCCCCGTGGCGGAAACCCAAAACCACTGGCCAGCGCTTAGCTCGGCAGATGACTCCATGGTGTTTCATATTGCCCATGGTCCTCAGCGGGAAGTTGAGATTCTCCACGACCAGTTGCTGGCCGCTTTCAGTGCCGACCCCGACCTGCGCCCGCGGGATATTATCGTCATGGTGCCAGATATCGACCGCTACGCGCCGCATATCGCCGCAGTGTTTGGCCAACTACCAAGCGACGACCCACGGCATATTCCCTATACGCTTTCCGACCAAGCCAGCCGCCACCGCCTGCCACTAATGATTGCCCTGGAAAAGCTGCTGCGCCTACCTGAGCTGCGCCTTTCGGTCAGCGACTTACTGGATCTGCTCGATGTACCCGCTCTGCGCCAGCGCTTTGGGCTGGAAGAGCGCGACCTACCGATACTCGAGCGCTGGATGGAGGGTGCCGGCATTCGTTGGGGGCTGAATGCCAAGCAGCGCCAGACGCTTGAGCTACCCGGCGGGTTAAGCCAAAACACCTGGGCGTTTGGCCTGCGCCGCTTGCTGCTGGGCTACACAGTGGGCGAAGGCCACGCTTGGCAAGGAATCGAGCCGTTTGACGATATTGGCGGGCTGGAAGCGGGCCTCGCCGGGCCGTTAGCCACCTTATTGGAAAAGCTCGAAGAGACCTGGAAAACCTTCTGCCAGCCCACCGATGCGGCCAACTGGGTAGCACGCCTACGCACGCTGCTGGAAACCTTCTTCCTGACCGACGACGCCCAAGAAAGCGTAATGCTCACCAAGCTGGAAAACGGTTTGCAGCAAATGCTGGAAAGCAGCGAGGAAGCCCAGTTAACCGAACCGCTGCCGCTCTCCATGGTGCGCGAACACTGGCTGGCACAGGTTGATGAACACAGCCTTTCCCAGCGCTTTCTAGCCGGTGCGGTTAACTTCGCCACGCTAATGCCCATGCGCGCCATTCCGTTTAAGCGCGTGTGCCTGTTGGGCATGAACGACGGTGAGTACCCCCGCTCTCAGCCGCCGCTAGACTTTGATTTAATGGGCAGCGACTACCGCCCCGGTGACCGCTCCCGCCGGGAAGATGACCGCTATCTGTTTTTGGAAGCGCTGCTCTCCGCCCGTGACCAGCTCTACATAAGCTGGGTCGGCAGAAGCCAAATTGACAACACCCCGCTACCGCCTTCGGTATTGGTCGGCCAACTGCGTGACCACCTGGAAGCAGGCTGGCAGATCGAGAACGGCACGCCGCTGCTGGAAGCGCTAACCACCGAGCACCCGCTGCAGCCGTTTAGCCGCGCTTATTTTGCTAGTAACCCGCAAGCCTCGCGACTGTTTACCTATGCACATGAATGGCGCGAGGTACACGCACCGCGCACGCCTCAAGCTGCCCATCCAACACTTTCCCCACCGGAAAACATCCCCACCAACCTGACGCTTGGCCAGTTGGGCCAATTCCTGCGCGAGCCGGTACGCGCCTTTTTCAATACCCGGCTGGGAGTATATTTCGAGCAGGAAGCGATTGCCGAGCTGGACGAAGAGCCGTTCGCCCTGGATGGCCTGCAAAACTGGCAGTTGCAAGACCAACTGATCGCCGCCCAGCGCCACGCCATTGACCGCGGCGAGCCACGCATTGAAGCACTGCACGCAGCCCTTGAGCGTTTTCAGGGCCAAGGCGTATTGGCCATGGGTGCCTTTGGCGAGCGTATGCGCGATGCCTTAGCAGAACCCATGGAAGCCCTGTTCAGCGACTACGAAGAAGCCCTGGACGCTTGGCCGATTGCGCTAGATGACCCAGCAGCCATTCACCTAGCAGGCAGTAACGGAATTACGTTGGAAGACTGGTTGGGCGAGCTACGCCAGGATGACGCGGGCAACCGCTGCCGCCTGCTATTACTCAGCAGTAGTCTGATCAAGAACAGCAAGTACCAGTGGCATCTGCTGCTACGCCACTGGGTTGCCCATCTGGCTGGCAATCTCAGCGGTCCGATGACCACCCAGTTGCTTTCCAAGGCCGGCAATATCACTCTGGAGCCTATCGCTGCCGACACCGCCCACGCCCACCTGGAAACCCAGCTTAGCGCTTGGCAACACGGCCTGGAAGAGCCGCTTCCGCTAGCTCCCCAGGCCGCCTTTGCTTGGCTGACAAAACTGGGCACACCTGACATTGCGATTGAGAAAGGCAGGGAAAGCGACGCCTACGCCGCAGCCGAAAAAGTCTATGAGAGCGGATTTAAAACCACCGGCGAAGCCGAGCAAAGCCCTTATCTCGGCCATCAATGGCCCCGCTTCGAGCGGCTGTTTTTTGACCGCACCGCCAACGAAAAGCACACCTTTGCCGAACTCACGGAAGCGCTGTACGCCCCGCTGTTTTACGCTGTGAAAGGTAATGCGAAGCACGGTAACGCGAAGAAAGCGGCATCGTGATGCGGGTTCTTTAGGCCAGCATAAAAACGCTTAACTACTCGTCTCGCTTAACGAGAGTATCCGCTTTGCTAACGAAATCATCTCCGGGTCGCCGGTATGCTTATCCGGCACATCGGAGAGTTTGATCACCGGCAGCCAGCCCTGTCCTTCGGGGCGCGCCTCGACCATTTTGATCACCATATTCATCGGCTCAGCGCCGACATCGTTAGTAAAGTTGGTGCCGATGCCAAACGCCATCCCAATTCGTTCCTGACAAAACGCTTGAATGCGCTCGACTTTTTCCGGCGTTAAGGCATCCGAAAAAATGATCGTTTTACTCAGCGGGTTAATTCCCAAGCGTTCATAGTGAGCGATGGTTTGGGAGGCAAACTCAATCGGGTCGCCGCTATCATGGCGTACGCCGTCGAACAGCTTGGCAAACTTTTTATCGAAGCTGTCGAAGAAAGCGGACGATGTGAAGGTGTCGGTTAGGGCAATTCCCAAATCGCCACGATACACATCCACCCAATGCTCTAGGGCAAGACTGTTAGCCATTTTGAAGCCAAAGCGGGCACCATGGAACATAAACCACTCGTGGGCGTGGGTGCCTATCGGCTTCACATCGTGACGCATAGCCAACAGCACATTGCTAGTACCGCTAAAGGCTTCACCACCGTAGTGGCGCAGCGCTTCCACCACTCGGTCATGAACCTCAAATGAGAAACGGCGACGCGTGCCGAACTCGGCAATTTTCAGCCCTAAGCGGCGATAAAGCTCGATCTTTTCCTGGGTGCGTTGCTCGATCAGGGCATCGTCATCATGGGTCACCGAGACGCCACGTAGCCGATACCAAAGTTCGCTGATCAACGCCATCAGCGGCACTTCCCATAAAATAGTGCGGTACCAAGGCCCCTCGATAACCACCGACAGCTCACTGCCCTGCTGCTCGATGATTACCTCAGAGGGTTCGTAACGAAAGCCGGCCAGAAAATCGAGATAGGTCGGGTCAAGATAAGGGCAAGTAACTTCCAGGTAGCGCTTTTCCTGATCGCTCAGGCGAAGCGCCGCCATTTTATCGACCTCGTGGCGGAGCGCAGTGCCAAAGCCTTCAGGAAACGCGTGCTGGCCACGATTGATAAATGCGTAGCGTGCATGTGCATAGGGAAAGCGTTTGATCACGGCGTTCTGCATCGTGATTTTGTAGAAGTCATTATCCAGAAGCGAGGTCAGCATGAGATCCCTACGTGTAAGTGAACCAAAGCCGCTGGTAGCGTAAACTAAGCGTCCTAAGAGTGGCTTGGCGACAAGATTATCAGGTGGCGGGGCACTCATACAGTCTTGGCCCCGCGCTGGGGCGCTTTACTTTCGGAGACCCGTGATGAGTCAGCCCGCCCCGCTTAACCCACTTACGCTACCGCTTCACGGCAGCCGCCTGATTGAAGCCAGCGCGGGCACGGGCAAAACCTTCACCATTGCGCTGCTCTACGTGCGCTTGGTACTGGGCGGGCAGCACAGCGAAGACCACAGCGCCTTTGTGCGCCCGCTCACCCCGCCGGAAATTCTGGTCGTTACCTTCACCAACGCCGCCACCCAGGAACTACGCGAACGTATCCGCCACCGGCTGGTAGAAGCCGCCGCAGTGTTTAGGGCGGATCACCAAACAAATAAGGAGCCGAGGGGATGCCGTGGAGGAGGTCATCCGACAGGGCCGGAAAATGTTCCCGACAATTCCGGCATTTCCGCCATCCCTGGCGGTCAGATGTCGGATGTAGCGCCCACGGACGGGTTCACAGCGCCTCCGACAAGGCATCCCAGCGGCGGTGATCCTAAAGCTGATTTAGACCCACTTTTGCTCCAACTCCGCGAGCAATACGCAGAGGCAACTTGGCCCGCCTGCGCCCGCCGCCTGGAGCTAGCCGCCGAATGGATGGACGAAGCCGCCGTTTCCACCATCCACAGCTGGTGCTATCGCATGCTGCGCGAACACGCCTTCGATAGCGGCAGCCTGTTCTCGCTCAACCTAGAAAACGACCAGCGCGAACTGGAACAAGAAGTGGTGCGCGACTACTGGCGCACCTTCTATTACCCACTGGATGCCGACGCCCTGGGCAGCATTACCCGCTACTGGAAATCGCCGGATAAACTCCACGAAGATGTACGCAAGCTGCTCCACGAAAGCGATGCCCTGGGCATCCAACGCCACGCGCCAGCCGACACATTAAGCGCTGCCGAAGCCGAACGCAGCGCCACGCTTAGCACACTAAAAGCCCCCTGGCCCGCTTGGCTAGATGAACTGGTGCCCGCACTGGAAGAGGCCGTTAAACGTAAAGCCTTCAAAGGCCAAAGCTTCAACGCCAAAAGCCGCGCCAGCTGGCTTGGTGCACTGCGCGAATGGTGCGAGAGCGACCTTGAGCGACCCACGCTCACCCCCGCCGCCTGGAAACGCCTGACCCCAGACGGCATGACCGAGATATGGAAAGACGGCGCGCCACCCTGCCCAGCCGCCTGGCAAGCGCTGGCGGACATGCCCGCCGCCCTCAACGCCTTGCCCGAACCGCGCAACGACCTGCTGATTCACGCCGTGCAGTGGTGCAAAGTGCGTATGGAGCGCGAGCAGGAACGCCGCGCTGAAATGGGCCCCAACGACCTGCTCACCCATTTAGACCGCGCCCTGCAAGGCCCTAACAAAGATGCCCTGGCCGCGCAGATTCTGCGCCAGTTCCCCGTCGCGCTGATTGACGAGTTCCAGGATACCGACCCGATTCAGTACCGCATCTTTAACGCGGTCTATGACGTCGCCAACCCCCGCCGCGACGCCGCTATGCTACTGATCGGCGACCCCAAGCAGGCCATCTACGCCTTTCGCGGTGCGGATATCTTCACCTACCTGCAAGCCCGCCAAGACACCGCAGGCCGCCACGTCACGCTGGGCACCAACTTCCGTTCCAGCCGCGCCATGGTGGAAGCCGTCAATCACTGCTTCCACTACGCCGATCAGCACCCGGCTGGGGCGTTTCTATTTCGCGAAGACGGCGGCGAAAATCCGCTGCCGTTCTTATCGGTAGATGCCAAAGGCCGCGACGAACAAGTGGTCCACCAAGGCCAGCCGCTGCCCGCCATGACGCTCTGGCCGTTAGCAAGCGAAGAGCCACTTTCCAAAACCGCCTACCAAACCGAGATGGCCGAACGCTGCGCCTCTTATATGGTGGAACTGCTCGCAGCAGGCCAAAGCGGTTTTCGGAAAGGCGATGGCCTGACCCCGCTAAAACCTTCCGATATGGCGGTGCTGGTCAATGGCCTGCAAGAAGCCCGCACCATTCGCTTAGCGCTGGCCAGCCGAGGGGTAAAGAGTGTCTACCTTTCCGACCACGACAAGGTATTTAGCTCGCCCATGGCCAAGCAGGTAGAACGCTGGCTGCGCGCCTGCGCCGAGCCACTAGCCAGTTCCCGACAGGCCGAAGCCCATCTGCGCGCCGCTTTGGCGACGCCAGTGCTGGGGCTGAGCCTAGCCGACCTTGATCACCTGCAGCAAAACGAACTGGCCTGGGAAGCGCGGGTAGAGCAGTTCAGCCACTACCATCGCCTATGGCAGCGCCAGGGTGTGCTGCCGCTGGTACGCCGTATGATGGTGGATTTCGACATTCCCGCCCGCCTACTGGGGGAATTCGAAGAGGGTGAGCGCTTGCTCACCGACCTGCTGCACTTAGGCGAACTGCTGCAGCAAGCCAGCGCAGAACTGGATGGCGAACACGCGCTGATTCGCTTTCTCTATGAAGCCATTGCCGACCCGGAAAGCCACGGCGACAGCCACAAACTGCGCCTGGAAAGCGACGCAGATTTGGTCAAGGTGGTCACCATCCACAAATCCAAAGGGCTTGAGTATCCGCTGGTATTCCTGCCGTTTATCGCCAACCACCGCCCGGTGAGCGATAAAGACATACCGCTGCGCTGGCACGACGCCCAAGGCAACCTGCAGCTAAGCCTAAGCGCCGATGAAGAAACCCTGGCCACCGCCGACCGCGAACGCCTGGGAGAAGACCTGCGCAAGCTTTATGTGGCGCTGACCCGCGCCCGCCACGCGACTTGGCTGGGGCTAGCCCCGCTGCAAGGGTTGGAAAATAGCGCCCTCGGCTACCTGATTAGCGGCGGAAAAACGCTGGCACCGGCCGAGCTAACCACCGCGCTGGAAGCGCTGGCACAAGGCAGCGAGATTGTTGTCAGCGAACCTCCGGCGCCCACTGTCCAGCGCCTTGCCCTCTCTGAACAAAGCGCCACGCTTGGGCACGCCCGCACGCCCACGCGCCCGGCCAAGGAACACTGGTGGATTGCCAGCTACTCGGCGCTGCGCCTTTCCGGCACGCTCAGCGCACCCACAGCAGCGCCCCTGGAGCCGACCACCGCCCAGGAAGCCACCGCGTTTGAAGTATTGGATGAGCCGCAGGAACTATCCCAGTTGGCCCAGCAGGAAACATTTCATCTGCATAAATTTCCCAGGGGGCCAGGGCCGGGCACATTTTTACACGGGCTGTTGGAATGGGCAGGCAGACAAGGCTTTGCAGCCGCTGCCAACGACCACGATTCACTCAACGATATGCTATGGCGGCGCGTACAGCTGCGCGGCTGGCAAGCATGGCAGGAACCGCTGGCTGGCTGGCTTTCAGCACTACTCACCACGCCGTTACCGCTGGCCGCGCCGAACCAACAAAGCGTCGCGCTCACCGAACTCACCAGCTACCAAGTGGAGCTAGAGTTCTGGCTGGCCGCCCAACGGGTCAACACCCAAGCGATTGATGCCCTGGTAAGCAAGCACTTACTGCCAGGGGTTGAGCGCCCAGCGCTGGACACCGACACCCTAAACGGCATGCTCAAAGGCTTTATTGATTTAGCCTTCGAGCACCAAGGGCGCTTTTACGTACTGGACTGGAAATCGAACTATTTAGGGCCGAATGACAGCGATTACGAACCGGAAGCCCTGCGCCAAGCGCTACTGGCCAAGCGCTACGACCTCCAGGCCGCGCTTTACCTGCTGGCTATGCATCGGCTGCTAAAAGCGCGCTTGCCCGACTACGACCCGCACCAGCATCTAGGCGGTTCGATGACCGTATTTCTGCGCGGCAGCCGCAGCCCAGGGCGCGGGGTATTTTCCGAGCCCGCCCCGGTTGAACTGATCGAAGCACTGGATAGCCTGTTTGCAGGCGCATCGTTTTCAAGTCCCGCACAGGAAGCGACGGTATGAGTAAGCCTAAAGACACCCACACCTTCGACCTATTTGGCGATGCCGTTGAAACACAGGATGCCCAGCCCTCAATGGCCCCCGAGCCAGTGAGCGCTCACCCTGCGTTAAGCGATACCACTGAATTGCTAACCCTATGCGAGCGCTGGGTAGCCAGGGGCTGGCTGCGCGATTTAGACCGCGCCCTGGTGCGCTTTCTAGCGGCCGAAGCAGCGGATGCCCCCGCACTGCTGCTGTTGGCCGCCGCTCTGGCCAGCCATCAGCTAGGCCGTGGCCATGTGTGTCTGGATTTAAACGCCACGCTCAACGCACCAGATTTCGCCCTTTCGCTACCCCCAGAAGGGGATGATTTAAGCGACCCGCCACCGCTGCCCAGCGACGTGCTGGCAACGCTCACGCTAAGCGAATGGCAAACTGCGCTGCATCACCCACTGCTCACCAGCGAAGGCCCCGGCAATACACCGCTGGTGGTAGTAACGACTCACTCAGGCGCCGGTGATAAGAGCCACACGCGGCTCTACCTACGCCGCTACTGGCAGTACGAGCAAACCCTGCATCAGCAAATCGCCAGCCGCCTAGAAGATGAAAACACCACGCACACACAGGCGGTGAATGATAACGCCACGACGGCAACTGATAACCGTTGTAGGAGGCCAATTTATTGGGCGATGGGTGACGATAGTCACCCTGGCCTTCTCCCCCAGGCCCTAAACACACTGTTTGCAAATACCACCACTCTGGACTGGCAAAAAACCGCCTGCGCCCTGGCCGCCCGCAGCCGCTTCGGCATTATTACCGGCGGCCCTGGCACCGGCAAAACCACCACCGTAGTGCGCCTGCTCGCCCTGCTGCAAACCCTGCAACTGGCCAACGCCCCCAGTCAGCCGCTGCGCATTCGCCTAGCCGCCCCCACCGGCAAAGCCGCCGCTCGCCTGAATGAATCCATCGCCGGGCAAGTCAGCCAACTCCCCTTCAAAGGATTAACCACCTTATTGGAAGGAGCTTTGTCGGAGGGAGCTTTGTTGGAAGGAGCTTTGTGGGAGGGAGCTTCAGCTCGCGAGGGTGAGGCTCCAGAGCAGCTAAAAGCCGCGATCCCAACTGAAGTCACCACACTTCACCGTTTATTAGGCGCAAGACCCGACACCCGCCACTTCCGCCACAGCGCCGCCAACCCGCTAGCGTTAGATGTACTGGTCATCGACGAAGCGTCCATGGTGGATATCGAAATGATGGCCGCCGTGCTGAGTGCCCTGCCCGCCAATGCCCAGTGCGTGCTGTTGGGGGACAAAGACCAGCTAGCCTCGGTAGAAGCTGGCTCGGTACTCGGTGATTTATGCCGCCGCGCCGAAGCCGCCCACTACACCCCAGCAACCGCCCAATGGCTGGAACACGCCACCGGCCAGCCGCTACCGCCAGAGTACCTGGATGCTGACGGCCAGCCGCTCGACCAAGCCATTACCATGCTGCGGGTAAGCCACCGCTTTAACGAACACAGCGGCATCGGCCAGTTAGCCCAGGCGATTAACCAGCCCAGCCATGCCCAAACTGATCGGGAAAAACAGCAGGCCGTTAACGCCGTGCTGCGCCATGGCTACCCAGACTTACACCACCTAACGCTTGCAGAGGACACCGCGCTAGATAAGCTGGTCATTCATGGCAGTGCGGATAAGTTTCTCAATGGCGGTGAAGGCCGCACCAACCACAAACATGAACCCATCGCCCCGCCCACTGGCTACCGCCACTACCTAAAGGTGCTAAACGCACAGCGCCCGCGTGGGGAATCGTTTGATGATAACCCAGCGGCCTATAATGCCTGGGCAAGCGAGGTGCTAAGTGCCTACAGCCACTTCCAACTGCTATGCGCGCTGCGCAAAGGCCCCTGGGGGGTAGAAGGCCTAAACCTGCATATCGCCAAAACCCTGCGCAGCGAAAAGCTGCTGTTTGGCAGTGATTACACGTTGGAAAAAGGCTGGTATGAAGGCCGCCCGGTACTGGTCACCCAAAACGACTACGGCCTAAAACTAATGAATGGCGATATCGGCATCACCCTGGCAGTGCCGGATCCCCGCAATCCGCAACAAAAGCTGTTGAGAGTGGCCTTTCCTTCATCAAGTGCCACGAGCGATGCCGATAGCCCCATCCGCTGGGTGCTGCCCTCCCGCCTGCACGCGGTAGAAACCGTATTCGCGATGACGGTACACAAATCCCAAGGCTCGGAGTTCCTGCACACCGCCCTGCTGCTACCGCCCACCATCAACCCGATCCTCACCCGCGAGCTGGTCTACACCGGCATCACCCGCGCCCGCGACTGGCTCACGCTGATCGAAGCTAAGCGCGGGATATTTAATGATGTGGTGGTGAGGGAAGTGGTTAGGATTAGTGGGGATGGGGGTTAATAAAAACGAAACTACTGATTGTAATGATATCTTTTTTCGGAATAAAGGTCAGCAGGGCTGATCTTTATGATCTAACTAACACAGTAAAAAGACTATCAGTTCATCCCCAAAAAAAACCTTCTAACCATTCTGAAAAAATTTAAAATCACGCAAAAAATTAATTAAAATATTTCAAAGCTTCTACACTAGATGATCTCACCATCCCGTTTTTATTTTTGTTAATAAGCTATTTTAAATTATCAACAACCAATAAACACCATTCAAGCTTTAAGTTATATGAAAATTAAAAAGGAAACCAGACACTTTCTTATATGACACTATACACAAGCATCACTCGAGCACCAACTTAAGCCAGCGGACCAGTTTATAAAAACCAAACCACCTTGCTAGCAAAGTGTATATATTTTTAGAAAACACCCATTTAGCTTAGTAAAATTAATTTATAAAACTGCTCGCTCAATAAACATTTTATCTACAGGATCCAGCTGCATAAGGAACTCTGAGTTCATTCGCAAATAGCGAGTCAAAGTATCGACATCCTTACCACTTAGCTTTTTAGTAACAATTTTCTCTAATGTTTCTATTGGTATCCCCATTTCTTCTAATGCAGAGAATGAAGAAGGCAAGTGGCTGTTTTCGAATATATGCAGAAGCCAACCCAAGTTCGCAATCGGCTCTCGATCAATCAATTTATATTTATAATTCAACAAATCTTGCAGTAAAGAAAGCGCTCTTGTAACGGCATGTTTAAAAATATTGCGTACAATACTAAGCTCACGATCTGTTGCGTCTGAACGAGCAGTAACGCTTCCAACAACACTATAGATATAATTTATTTGCTCTTTCATATATGCTGTATGAGCATCGGCATATATATATTTTCGCAATTTATTGTAAAGCTCATCACTGTCTTCATAATTAAGCTGCTGTCTACCTAACACTCGATTTTCTGCGATTTTGATAAAGCGAGTCAGTAGCTCCAACTGATACTTCCTAGGTTTAGTTGCTGTAGAAATTTGATCCATATCGCTAATCGGCAACTCCGAAATAAGTTTGTAAGCTTGCTCCAAAGTTTCAACGTCATAAGATGGATGCTTTCGAATGATTTCAATTGGAATATCAGAATTTTTGGCAAACTGGCTCAGACTTTGGCTACTTTGTTCAGATAGATGTCCTGGCTGTATCCCAGCTAATAGATTTATAGGAGAGTTTTCATCTTGCTGCCCTAAAGGAAAAGCTACTATTTGTGACTCTTGCTCAGGCAATTGCTCTAAGCAAAAAACGTTTCCAACTAAATATTGCCCCATCCTACCAGCACGACCCGAAATATTTTTGTGGGTAAAGCTATCGATCCTGGGATTACCATTGCGGTTATCATAGATAATAATATTTTCTGCAGAGGTATTAACACCTTCAATCATAGTTGAAGTGCAAATTAAATATTGAATTTTCTTGCTATTGAAAAGCTCAACCGTTTTCTGTTGAATTGCGCGAGGTAAAGCTCCATGGTGAATACCTATACCATTTGCTAGAGCTTGCGTACATCCCCAATCTGGACCGTAATTTACCTTTAGCCACTTATAGTATATTTTTAACGAACCATCCTTAGAATCGTTAATTTTAATCGCATTTAAATTCGATTCAGAGGTTAGAAAATTAACGACTTTCGAAATAGAGCTGGAAGACTTACAATAAACAATTGTTTGACCTTTATGTTTTTGGACAACTTCTGCTAGCGTCTTATTTTTCTCTTCCGTGTTGTTTGGTGCGATATTATATTTATGTATATTTATTGCGACAGTTTTAAAATCAGAGGGGATAAATGTAAACTCACGCGTTAGTGCACTCATACCTTGAACCGCATCAATATAAGGACCAATCATGTAAAACTGTTTCGATACAGTAAGCAATTTACTAAGAGCTATATTTAAAGCAAAAGCTCTGGGTCTGGACTGAGCATCTTTGATATCGGCAAGCTTATAAAACTCATCAATAATAAATAGATCAACATTTACTAGATCTTCGCGCTCGTTCACACGCTCTTGTGTAAAAATATAGATAACTTTTTCTTTTCGCCTTAACTGAGATCCATGATGAATAATTTGGTACATGTTACCAAAACGTGTTTGGATTCGCCTTCTTGTCTCATCAATAAGAGCTATTGTTGGAACCACAATAACAATGTTATTAAACTTATTCGCCGCTAACAAAGCATCAATAATAGCACTTTTCCCCATGCTAGTAGGAGCGCTCAAAATAACATTTCTTCCAGACAATAATAGATTAAAAACCCTAGCTTGCATTGAGTGAAAAATAAAACCTTCATCAAAATTACTCTTATAAATATCAAGTACAAATTCTTTTTCAGGTGAAAGGTTAGTGAAATATTTTTTTAAATATGGGTATAGTCCAGCAGTGCGCAGAAGATTTTGAAGCAGTAAGCTTTGCTTTTTAAAAAGAGGCAACTCTTCTAATGCTCGAATAATAAAATCCTGGCCTATTGGCAGTAAACCCGGAGAAGACAAGCATTCACTAGCTTTTTTTAAATATGAAAATGGACTTAAAGTTTTATTCCGTACACTTTCAAGACATTCTTGAGGGTCTAGGCTATTTTCCATTTTGCTTCCACCTGATTTTTTATTTCTTTAATTAGAGTGTCGAGTGATGGAATAGGATACAAGTATACCTCAACATGAAGATCCTTATAGAACTCATCTTTAGAAATCATCTTATCCACTAGAGATTTAAATTGAATCTTGACTTCTGACTTTAGGTTATCTTCATAATCTTCAGCCATTTTTTTAGCATTACACTCAAGATGACTTGACTCATAGCCAATAAAAAATACGAAATTAAACCTATCTAAGTTTTCATCTAAAGAGCTAGTAGCGTTCAGTATATTGTTAATATCATGGTCTAATAGGTAGTTATCTTTTTTTGCGATCAATACTTTTTCTTTTTGAGTAGAAAACGCTTCAGATTCAAGAAGATCATTAAACTCGGATACAATATACGAAACTTCCGAATCATCGAGCAAACTTAGTAGGCGACTAAATCCCATTAGCAAATTATCATGCGCATGAGCATTTAACAAAATGTGTATATTGTCAAAACAAGTATCTTTGCCATCATCTATATGAAGGCTAGCAGCAATTGGCTGAGCCTTATAAGTAGTTCTAACTATTGAATGCAATAAAGCTTTAGCGACTAGACTGTTGATAAAACCAGCCTGTTCTCGATAACGCTTTGTCAACAGGTTAAATTTATCTGTGATTTTTTCTGGAGCATTATCTGCAATTTCATTCGGCAACAACAAGACCTCATGAAACCACTTATATAAATTACGGGCTATTAAATCATATCCGTATTTTCTTCGATGGTACTCACCCTTAAATCCTGCACATTCTTTTCTACCTAAGAAATTAGAGTCTTTATAAATATCGCTATCCTGATAAAACGTTAAAAGAACCTCTTGAAGCTTTGTATTATCAGTAGAATATATTTTTACGTGTTCGTCACTTAAATTCTCATAATGCTCAATCTCAGCTTCAAACCAAGGGATAAAATCTTCTCGACAATAAGATTTATCGTCAATAGATTTCAGTACTCTCGACGCCGCTCCCTTGTCAAACAAGTTAACAAGCAGAGAACAGAGAATTCTCTCTGGGTCACCATTTTCACTTAGATAGATACTTTTTCTATGCGCAGCCTGCCGTATCAACTTTGTACAGCGCATCTCAATTAGTTCCTTTGAAGAAATAACATCCCACTCTGCATGATCAAGCCAATATTCAACATCATTCCCATTGGGTGACGTAAAAGGTGCCGTTTTTTTTGGTCGACCTCGCTCAATGAAAGAGTTCAATCTCCCTAATAAAGGAGACTTTAGCTCAGCTTTTTCATTACGATTTTTTAAAGATATTTTTAGATATTTAAGTGAATTAGCAATATCTCTTGGTGTAATTATGCGAAAATAACTAGTGAGACTACCATTATCGCATAGAATAGACTTATGGAGAATTGAATCTTCTTTGCTAACAACTTGATTTACTTTTTGGCGACCAGACGGCGGCACAATTTTAGTAGTTGCTTCAGAAAACTCTTTAATGCTCCATTTAGCATCACCATCAGTTGTTTTAACCTGCACGTATTCGATTCTATCTTTGTAAACTAAATCTATATCGTCCGCAACTTCACAGCGTACAGACATAAGCGCTTTATCATGAAGCATACAAAGGACATAATAAGCGGCGGCTAAGTTTTGATATGTAAACCCTTTAAGTGCCGCAACACCACCACTGTCAGACTGTTCCATAACTATTTGGCTCATTTTTTAGCCGCTTTAGATTAAAATTCATTCACACACCAATCGGAACAGAATATAAATCACAATCAATGTCAAGCAAAACCTTTCTCCAACTACTATCTCTTAAAACAGGGCAACAAGTGGCCGTTTCCGAAACGGTGAGTAAGTCCATCTACACATATTCACTTGGAAAGTAGTGACGTGACGGGTAGCCCGATTCGCGAAGTTCAAGCGTATTGGTGGAGTCGGTCAGCAGAATTCCATCAACCTGCACTTGCATGCGCTGCTTGCTTGGGTGAAGCGTTATGCGGGCATTCTGTATCATATTGTCCCTGCGGCGTTTTCGCTCTAATACTCCAAGACTAGCAGTTCATTTAGATTAAGCCTACTTTGAATACTTAGTTTTCAGTCGATAGTGGAAACTTCGTGACCTAGGTCAGTCATCACTTCCATGCTGCTTATGGCACCTTGGTTAACGTGACACAGCACTCAACTAGGCTGCGTGCCATTAGCTTTCACGTTTAGCTCGCCTGCTGCGTTCCAGCCGCCGCTGTTGCGGCAGGTTTGCCAGCCGCCCGTGCTAGAAACGTAGTTGGCAAGCAATACCGGCAGTTAGTGGCGTTGTGCAGTGGCTGGGGGATGCTGGTGTAAAGGCAGCCTATGTCAATCAAAAGTGCCCGCCCGGCCTACTCCTCCGGTGGGGAAAGGTGGGCATCGGTCAAGGTACGTGGTTGATACTCACTCGCGGTATCGGCCCAGCGTTTCCATACACTCTCATCGACTGAAATATTCACCGCAGGCAGCCCCTTCATGCCCTGCGCATACTGCCGGTAAAATCGGCCGTCGCCCTTATATCTAAGACGTGCATACTTGGCGTAGAGCCCGTTTAGAAAATCAGCAAACGAATCTTTCGGTGGCGTTTTCCAGGCATCCTCTGCAGCATTGAAGGGAGCTACTTTTAGGCCTGCCTGTTGCGCTTTGGTTAACATCCAGCTCAGCGGTATGTCGGCCAGCGTGTCGCCAGCGCCATAGCCGCCGCCTACATTGGCGTGGGCACCGATAAACCAGCGCTGCTCGACGTTGCGATTACCCGCTTTCTGCTTGCCATCCTTGCTCGTCCAGAGCGATACGTTATACGCCGACCTGTGTTCGTCCAGCGCGGCCGCTTGATAGGCATAATCGACAATGCTGGAAAGCTCGGTATCGTGCCAATCGTATTTGCTTTTGAACAGGTTGGTTCCGGGCACGCCCAGAGCACCAACGGTATCCCACACGCCAATAAAATGAATCCTGGGCTGGCGGCTGAATCGCTCCTTGAACTCTGTGCACACCTCAGAATCGGGGTGCCAATCACGGTTTCGATAAATACGTTCGGCCTTATCGAGCAGCCCTGGCGTGACGACATGCACTAGCCCGCATTTACGAATCATCCCTACCAGGCTTCTGGCGGTGTAGGCACCGCGGCTAAATCCGAATATCCAAATTTCATCGCCTTCACTGTAATGCCTTGCCAGCCAGTCATAGCCTTCCCGTAGGTTTTTGCTCAGCCCGTAACCGAAGACTCCGCCGGAAAAGCGCTGAAATTTGGACGTCCCTACGCCGGGGTCGTAATAGAACCGCTGCCTGATACCGTCATCGTCATCATGGAGCAGCCGGGTAATACGATACACATTGGTTTGATCTTCAGGGTCGTTCCAGGTGCCATCGAATAGCAGAATCAATTTTTGCTTTGCCATGGTGCCCCCATGATGATGCACGCCTTTGAACAGTGCTCATAATCGCTTAATGAGGGGCAGACGATGCGCGATGCGCTCTTGGCCAACGCGTACCTGCGACCTCCACATTATTTAATGAAGGTTAGTCGACAATTCATCCCGTCACCTGTTGATAGCCAACTCTAAGCAGCGCCCCCGATGCGGGCGCTGCTTAAGAGGTGTTGGCCCGTCGTATCACACACGCTTGCGATTGACTCACGCTCATCGAAAGCAAACGCGGGCTGTTGAATGAGGCGGTGACAAGGGAGGTAATGAGGATGAGTGGGAAGGAATAACAGCGCGTTTTACAGCGGCCTCAGAAAAGCAGCTCTCAGAAAAGCAGTTCGCCACAGCGCTGGGTGAGATTACGATGCCGCAATCCTGCTAATCGTGCCAAGAGAAACGGCTACCAGTTTTTCCTCACCATCTGCTTGAGCGTAGACTTTACACTCACAGGTCGCTTGCCGTTTTCCAGAATATAAGACCGTTGACCTAGCGATCAATTTATCGCCGATCGCGGGTCTAACATAGTTTACTTTGTACTCTGACGTGACACAGCTTCCTAGCACTGACGCTCCGGCAAAGGTAATACAATTATCCGCCAAGTAGCTAACGACACCACCATGCGCAAAACCATTGTTTTGCTTGAGATCATCTCTAATCTCAAGGCTCAATTCAGCACTTCCGGCAGCAAACGCTTCTAGCTTTGCTCCCAATAGCAAGCTGAAAGATTGCTGTGACAGTATCTCTCTTCCTTTCTCTAACATATCACTCAATGTTCAGCTCCTTACCCTACTCTGGAGATCTAACAACTATTAGACAGCGTTTCTATCTCTGCTTCATGAACGCCACAGCCAGACCCGATGAGACAAACGTAACGCCTGCTCCAATATTTAACCCAGAAACCAATCTGGGTTTGCTTCTCAGCCATTCCGATAACCTAGATGAAAACACGCCCATAAGGCTGAAACCTAGCGCTGTTAAAGCCGCAAACCAAACCCCATAACCAATCATTTGCCAAGTCACAGAGCCCAAAGAGTTAAGCTCAAGTCTGGTGTATGGGAGGAGGTAGGAAGGGTGGCGTATCCTGTTGATTGATCACGACCAAGATCTCAACCAACACGAGTGGATACGCCATGGCCGATTCTACCCTCCGGACTCTTTCACAACCAGAACCCCAGGTCGCTGACCCGCTGCACGAGCTGCTGCGCCAAGGTGCCCGTGACCTGATCGCCAAGGCCGTCGAGGCCGAGTTGGCCACCTTTCTGGCGCAGTATGCCGATCAGCGGCTCGACGATGGACGCCAGGCCGTGGTCCGCAACGGCTACCTGCCCGAGCGCACGGTCCAGACCGGGATCGGGGATGTCAGCGTGCAGGTGCCCAAGGTGCGTGACCGCAGTGGCGGTGGCGCTCGCTTCAACAGCAGCCTGCTGCCGCCCTATCTGAAGCGAGCCCGCAGCATCGAGGAGTTGATCCCTTGGCTCTACCTGAAGGGGATCTCCACTGGCGACTACCAGGAGGCGCTGGCGGCACTGCTGGGCGACCAGGCCAAGGGTCTGTCGGCCAACACTGTGTCACGGCTCAAGAAGCAGTGGGAGGACGAGCATACCGAGTGGCGAAAGCGGGACCTGTCAGACCGTCGCTACGTCTACTGGTGGGCCGACGGGGTGTACAGCAACGTGCGCATGGATGACCGCCTGTGCCTGCTGGTGATCATCGGGGTCACCGAGCAGGGCCGCAAGGAGTTGGTGGCCGTCGAGGACGGCTTCCGCGAGTCGGCGGACAGCTGGAAGACCCTGCTGACAGGCCTGCGAGAACGCGGCCTGACCCAGGCTCCCAAGCTGGCGGTGGGCGACGGCGCCATGGGGTTCTGGGCGGCCCTGAGCAAGATTTACCCGGAGACCGACCATCAGCGCTGCTGGGTTCACAAGACGGCTAACGTGCTGAACAAGCTGCCAAAGTCAGTACAGCCCAAGGTCAAGGCCGACCTGCATGACATCTGGATGGCCGAGACCCGCGACGAGGCGCACAAGGCCTTCGATCGCACGCTGAAACGCTTCGAGGCCAAGTACCCCAAGGCGATGGCGTGCCTGGCCAAGGATCGGGAGGAACTGCTGGCGTTCTACGACTACCCGGCAGAGCACTGGGTGCATATCCGCACCACCAACCCGATTGAGTCGACCTTCGCCACGGTCCGCCTGCGGAGCAAGCGCAGCCGGAACTGCGGCTCCAGAGCGACGACCCTGGCGATGGTCTTCAAGCTGCTCCAGAGCGCCGAGAAGCGCTGGAAGCGCATCAAGGGGTTCAGCAAGCTGGAACTGGTCGTGAACAACGTCCGGTTCCAGGATGGAGAGCAAGTAACCGATCAGTCAGACAGGACTGCCGCCTGACCGCCATCCACCAGATTTGACTATAACTCCATGTTATCTGGCCCAGGGGAAATCACTAACAGCAAACATGCCAGTGTATATGTAGCCAACACCTCTAGTGGAAACATGTACTCTCCTTCTACCTGCAACCGAACGCCATCACCAGCGGGACTTCCTGTTCAGGTGGTGGTTAACAACGCTATTGTTAGGTTCGTTTAGTCATATAGCAGAGAACTCCATTGAATATATAGCCTGTTGCAGCCCTCCTCGCGGGTGCGCCGGAGGCTTACCACGCGCTACAAAACCATAAGTTTTGATCTATTGAAGCTACCATCGCCAAGACGATCTTTGTTAAGTGTTTTTTCGGACAAAGGCACGGTAGCTTTGCACATCCTTTCCGCTCATGGTACTAGCGCTAACAACCTCATCGTAACAATACTGAAAGCCACCAAATAGCTCTCGCAGCTCCTCGGGCCTGCTGTAGCGCATGGGTATTCCTAGACCGGCTGTAAAAACCGTCTCTTCTTCTGAACAGAACTCAGCAATGTGAAGGAGCCCTCCAGGCTTCAATACACGCATAATCTCCGCAACTACTTCGACACGCTCCACCAATGAAGGAATGCACGTAAAAACCGCACAAACCACGACTGCATCGAACGAACAGTCAGCAAAGGGCAGTGTTGCCGTAGATGAATGCAATAGAGAAAGCTCTGGGAATATTTTGAGCCCGCGCTCAACCATCATAGAAGACGAGTCTATACCGATCACATTGGTGTATCCGCTCTCAGTTAACTCCTTAACGATCCGGCCATAACCACACCCAAAATCAAGTACTTTGGCCTGCAAATCGACTAAGCTACGGAATCGTTTCCGATCTATTTCCAGATTAAAGTTAACTTGGTTGGCGACTCTATCCCAGCCATCTAAGACCATGCTATTTCCTACTTAACAGCTTGATGAACGCTCTCTCTAATATCTTAATCTTCAATAAAACCAATGATTACTATGAACGCTTTGTGCTAGCACAAATTGCCATCTATTCAGGCTTTTTTGACAAACTGGGCGGTGACCATCATATCGCCAGCGCCATCGACCTTGCAGTCGAGCTGGTGGTCTTTGCCTTCCTTAAGCCGCTTGATAACCGCCTTGGTGCCAATCTTAAGCACGATTGAGCTGCCTTTGACCTTGAGATCTTTGATAAGCGTCACCTTATCGCCTTCAGCAAGCAGAGTGCCATTAGCATCTTTCACCGTGACGGTGTCTTCCGCTTCAACCTCGGAAGGATTCCATTCGTGGGCGCATTCCGGGCAAATAAACAGGCTTTGATCCTGGTAGACGAATTCAGATTGGCAATTGGGGCAAGGTGGGCATGACATGGGAGGAAACTTCTGTGATTTGGTTGGCTGCTTATGATACTGAGCCTTTGCAGCCTTGGCGAATGCATCCCGGTAGGTTCAGGGAAAGCGGTGCCTATTGATGGCTCCGTGCTTACAGCGTCGCGGGCTAAAGCCATCTCCTACAGGGCGTTTTTATAGTTGGGGATGATGGGTTGGCTACCTAAAGATAGGCATAATTTGATTAGCTGTTTTGCCCTCTTCCTAGTTTGAGAAAATCTCTTGATAATAGGGCATAGCCTATATAGGATAAAACCTATAAACAAAAGAGGTCTCCATGTGGTCTATCGAGCAAACAGACACATTTGAAGCGTGGTTCTTCTCATTGGAAGAAATTGAACGTGAGAACGTTCTGGCTTCTGTACTTCTTCTACGTGAACGAGGCCCGATGCTTTCAAGGCCGCACGCTGACACTGTAAATGGCTCGCAGCATTCCAACATGAAGGAATTGCGTGTTCAGTGCCAGGGACGTCCTATTAGAGTATTTTTTGCGTTTGACCCACGTCGCACAGGCATCTTGCTATGCGCAGGCGATAAAGGTGGAAATGACAAGCGCTTCTATAATGAGATGACTCCAGTCGCCGATAAAGAATATACGGCTCACCTGGAAACACTAAAGTGAGGTGGTAACCATGGCACGCAAACTGGAAGACTTGTTAGCAAGAGAAAAGCCAGAGATCGTTGCGGCAGCTGAAGCGAAAGCCAACGATATGTTATTCGAGATCAGGCTTGCCGAAATTCGTCAGCTAGCGGAGAAAACCCAAGCAGATATAGCTATTGCGATGGGAGTAAAACAACCCACCGTCGCAGGACTTGAGAAAGTTGGCCAGGATATGCGCCTTAGTTCACTCAAACGCTACGTCGAAGCGCTAGGCGGCCGAGTCCGTGTCGATATAGAACTTCCCGATGGAAGTCATCATGGCTTCCCTGTATAGCTGTCCCCAACAAGCTGTTTAGACTTACGCCGTTTTTTAGTAATGCATCAAACCTCGAATACTTAGATCAAACTGGCTCCAGATACCAACCTTGTTCGGTTGCTAGCAGGCGGTCTGTTAGCGCTAGGTTTTCCAGAAAGGCATCGTCGTGGGATACCACCACTAACGCGCCTTGGTAACTGCGCAGCATGGTTTCCAGTGCTTGTGCTGAAGGCAAATCAAGGTGGTTATTTGGCTCGTCCAGGAGCAATAGTTGCGGTGGGGAATCGGCGTAGAGGATGCAGGCCAGTGCGCCTTTCAGGCGCTCTCCACCGCTTAGCAGCCCACTGGGCGTGGTGATTTTTTGCGCGCTTAGGCCTAGCTGGGCTAACCGCATGCGCAGCTCCCCTTCGCTAGCAGTTCGGTTGGCCAGCTGCAGTTGTGCGAGTAGCGTCTTTGCTGGGTCTAGATTCCCCAGTTGCTGGTCGAGATAGGCGCTTTCGGGCGTTACGTTGTAGGCTCCTGATAAGGGCTCAATGTGGCCCGCCAGCACGCGTAGCAACGTAGATTTACCACAGCCATTTGGGCCAATAATGCCTAGTCGCTGCTGCCCTCTCAGCATGAGATTAATATGCCGAGTAGCGCCCATAACGAACGGCAGCTCAACCTTTTCTAACTCCGCCAAACAGCGCTTGACAGTCTGGGTAACGGGTATTTCATGCAGGTTGATGTGTCGCTCGTTTTCAACCTGCTTTGCGGCGTCACGCACACGTTGATTCAGTTGCGCCTGACTAACTGCCTGCTTTTGGCGCAGCGCGCCCGCCGAGGTTTCGCTGCGCTCTTTCTGGCGATCTAACAGGATCTTGGCCTGGTTGGCTTCCTTGCCCAGCCGACTGCCGCGAGCCTGTCGTTTCTCCTGACGTTCACGCTGCTTGCGCATCGCTCGCTCTTCGCGTTGGCGTTCGAGTTTTCGCTGGCTGAGCTGATCAAGGGCAGCCTGCTGCTCGTGCGCCTTCGCTTGGGCATAGAACGTGTAGTTGCCACCGTAGCTGTGCAGCCCTGAGGGCGACAGTTCCACGATCCGTTCCATGGCTTCCAGCAATTGCCGGTCATGGCTAACCACAATCAGCCCACGCGGCCAGCGTTGCAGCTGTTCAATGAGTGCCTGCCGATTTGGTCGGTCGAGATGGTTGCTTGGCTCATCAAGAATCAGGCAATCGGCATTCGAGAGCATTGCGCCCATTAAGGCAACGCGCATGGCTTCGCCGCCGCTCAGTGTGTTCGCTGGTGTGCTGGCTTCAAGATAGCCCAGGCCATTGCGTTCGAGTTCATGGCGGAATCGCTGGGGCATGTCCCAACGATCCTCAACTGCCTCAAAATCCTCAGTCGCTGTGCTACCAGCCTCAATGCGTGTCAGCGCATCCAGCGTTGTTCGAACACCTGCAAGATCAGCGACACAAGCGCCCTTCGGCTTCGCTACCTGCTGGGCAAGGTAATGAACGCTACCGGGGCGCTGGCACTCGCCCGTGGTTGGCTGCAACAGGCCCGCGAGGATTTGGGCTAAGACCGTTTTGCCGACACCATTACGCCCCACCAACCCGGTTGGGCGGCTATCGAACTGCTCGTGAAGATTCGTAAAAAGCGTTCTGCCATCCGACAGAACGTAGGAAACACCTTTTAAGGTGAGATAGGTATTTGTCATGTGTGATTCCAACGATGCCAAGAACTCTCTCTTGAACCCTCCCAAGGACTATTCCAAGGACCATTTCAAAGACGATCCTTGCTACTGGGGGCTGGTGGAGACTGGCCGTCATAACAACGGCGGCATCAATGGTTCATTGGACAAATACCTCTGCTAAACGTGGGAGGATTTAAACCATAATACAAATAACACTTGCTAGCTATGCGGTGTTAGGAAGATTTTCGCTCACCGCTCCTTGGCACAATGCCGGACACCCATCACTAGGCAAAAGATTACTGTCTGGGCTATCGCTATACAGGCAATGACTCCTTTCCATGCCCATATCTCAAAGGCATACGCCGCAAGGCTTGCGCCCATTGCGCCGCCTAAATAGTAGCAAGAGAGGTAGATGCCAGCGGCAACACCGGCGGGTACGCGGCGCGTGCTGCTTAATAACTGGGTCGTCACTGTTTGGAACAGATAAGTTCCTATGGCAAACAGCGCCACGCTCAGCATGATAGACAGACGTGTTGTGCTAATCAGCCACAGCGCTGCCCAAATCAACGCGATTAGTGCTATGGCAATCGCTACTTCACTTAGGTAGCGCCGCAGTATGCTGGCAGTAAGCACGCAGAAAAGTGCGGGTAGACACGCCAGATAGATCGTGCCGATCTGCTGTGAATCCCAATGATAAGGGGCTTGGGCAAGCCATAGACCCAGCGCCGTAAACACCGCACTTTGCGTGAAAAGCAGTGCAAAACCCGCGAGATAGGCAATGAGCAGCGTACTGTCAGTTAGCGCGCGCTTTGTATATGCCACCGACGTTTGATGCCGCTCCGTACGCTGCATTGGTTCAACCCCCGTCGCTTTCGCAAGACGGTAAATCGCCACCGCCGATAGCACCATTAGGCATGCAGAGCTTAAGAACCCCAGCTCCCAACCCATGGCACCAACCGACCAAGCGGGATAAAACCGGCTGAGTGTGCTGCCAACTATGGTGCCGGTCACGTACAGCGGCACAAAGCTGCTTGGCCGCTGAGAGACCAAATTCATCGTTGCGGTTAATAGAAAGGGAATCACAATGCCTTGGCCTAGCCGCAGTACAAAAAGCACATCTTGGCTAGTCGTCAATGCCATTGAAGCGTTAATCGCGGCCAATGCGACAAAGCCAACGACTAATAAGTGCAAGGGATTGGCGTGTCTTGTTACAGCGCCGGTTAGTGGCGCGGTGATCATCATTCCTAGCAGCGAGGCCATCGTTAACCAGCCCGCGCCAGTGGCCGTTGTTCCGAACCGCTCGACTAACGCTGGAAACAGCGCCTGAAGCTGGTACAAATTAAAAAAAGCGCCGAGCGATCCAATGATTAAGGCCGTACGCATGGCTTATTCCTGTTGAGACAGGCATTACCATACGTACGCTAAAGGCTCGAATGAAGGTCGGATTCGGTATCGCAGTGATAGCTGTTTCGACAGAGTGCAGCATCATAAAGTGGGGTATGTTGTGGTCACCGGAGGAGCGACGGGATGGTCGAACTGAAACAAATTAAGCACTTTGTTGCCGTTGCTGAGGAGCTTAACTTCAGGCGCGCTGCCGAGCGATTGCATATTACCCAGCCGCCGCTGAGCCAGAGCATTAAATCATTAGAAGAAACAGTGGGTGTGAAGCTGTTTGAGCGCAATACCCGAGGCGTTCAGCTCACCAAAGCAGGCGAGGCCTTTCTTGGTGAAAGCTTGGAGATACTCAGCGCTGCACAACGAGGCATCAGCGTTGCCAGGCAGGCAGCCCAAGGGGAAGTCGGCACGCTGCGCCTTGGTTATTCGGCCAGCGCGATTTTCTCTAACCCCCTCACCTCTGCCCTGGCTAAACTGCTCACCAAGCGCCCGCTGATTGAACTGCAGCTGTGCGCAGGCAATGCCCTCTTACATATCGCATCGCTGAAAGCGGGTAAGCTTGACGCTGCGGTACTACGAGCCGACCTGGACGAGAATGCGCTAGCGGGTTTATCGGTTTCCAGGCTGGGAGATGAACCGCTGCTCGTGTTACTCCCCCCAGGCCATCGGCTGCAGGCAAAGCCTTCCATCAATTTTGGCGAAATAGCCAGCGAGCGGCTTTTACTACAGCCCGACACGCAAAGAACATTTCTGAGGCGCCAACTGGAGACATTGGCCGATAAAGCAGGGGTTTCTCTCAGCCATGTTGTGGAAGTGCCCGATATTGGCAGTATGCTGTGCTTCGTTAGCGCCGGTATTGGCATTACCATCCTGCCCGCCAGCGCCGCGTCGATGGCTCACGGTCTGATAGCCATAGCACTTGCCGACGAGGGCTCTTCCCCGCCGTTACTGTTAGCCTGCAAGCAAGGCAACCCTCTGAGTGAGCAGCTTAGGGATCTCGTTGAAGCTGAGATGGCGGCTGAGCTTAAGGATTGACTTACTCGATGCGTTTCGTGAGATGTTTGACGATGAGCACTTATGCAACGGCGTTGCAGCACTTATTAACGCGTTAGCTTAGTTACTCACTTAGTCACTCACTTAGTTGCATAGCGTCAATCGCCGCCGCCACCCTTTTCCGCGCATCGCCTTGCAGCGTTTGTAGCGGCTGGGGCAAACAGGGTTGGCTTACTGTTCCGGTAAGTTCTGCAATGGTAGCCACTACCCGCAGGCTGCCGCCGAAGTCGCGGTAGAGCGCCCATAACGGCTCAAGCGCAGCGGAAAGCGCGTTGGCGCCTTTTGCGTCTCCCGCTTGGGCGGCACGGGTTAGCGCCAGCGCAGTTTCAGGGTATAGCCCACCAAGCACTGAGTACCAAGCATCGCAGCCAGCCAGCATGCCCGTGGCAGCCGCTGGGTCACCGCTAATACCGATGGTTACGTCGCTGGGAATTAACCCACGCAGCCGTGCCACGCGCTGCTGTGCGGCGGCGATATCATTCTGCACTGGAGGAATTTTAATCGAGCGAACCTGGGGCAACTGAGCGATACGCCCATGCAGTTCATCGCTAAACTCAAAGTGCGTAGTACCTGGGTTGTCATACACACATAGCGGCACACTCAGCGAACGACAAACTGTCTCGAAAAGACCAAATACCTCATCCTCGGTCAGCTTTTGATAAGACACGGGTGCCAACAGCACGCCACTAGCACCTGCTTGCTGGGCGCTTTCGGCATTGGCTAATACATCACGGGTACGGAGCGAACCTATGCCTACCACCACCGGCACGCCGGCGGCATGCTCAACGCACCATTTGGCTACGCGAGCGCGCTCTTCAGCGCTTAAATAAGCGTAGCTGCCCGTCGACCCCAGGACGCCGATAGAATCCACCTTCGCTTCCACCAAGCGTTCCACTAAACGAATAAATTCATGCTCATGAATACCCTGCTCATTCATAGGGGTTAGCGGAAATGCACTCAGGCCGGTGAACATGGTGAATGATCCTTTTAAGATGGCAGATAAGAGGCTATTAACATACGGGATGCTGCTTGCTGAGGCTAGCGAGTCGCTCAAGGTTAGTTAGCAATTATGTACAAGCATTTGATACCCAGGAGCGCATAAGCTAGGTGGTGTGATTGATCAGGAGGGTTTGGCATGGCGAATACAAGCCGGTTTCAATTCATCAAAAGTCAGCATGTGCCAACACTAACGGTGCTTCAGGCGGCAATTGAAGATTTCAGCTATGACCGTCATGCCCATGAGGAGTTTGCCTTCGGCGTAACGCTGGCCGGGCGTCAGGATTTTTTTAGCGGCGGGCAGTTCCACAAAAGCCCGCCGGGCAATGTGATTCTATTCAACCCTGAGGAGGTTCACGATGGCCAACCAGGTGGTGATCACGCACTGAACTACCTGATGGTCTATGCCCATCCACAGCAGGTCAAGCCGCTGTTCGCTGATGCACTTGGACGCGAACACGCCACTGATTTTCGCTCCAACCAAACGCTGATTCAGGATGTTCAACTGCGCCACGCCATTGTCGAATTGGCACGCTTGGTTACTTCCCAAGCAGGTAGCTGTATTGATCAGGAAAATGCGCTTTATCGGGTTATCGAGAGAACCGTTCAGCTCGGCGGCATTTCGCAACCCAACCCAATCACAACTCGGCCTGATGCCCTGCTCGGCCTCGCCAAAGAGTATATTCACGCCCACTTGGAAAGCGATATGTCGCTGGATGATATTTGCCAGGCAGCGCATTTATCCAAGTACCATTTCTTGCGTCTATTTCGCCAGCATTACGGCATTACCCCCCATCAGTATGTGATTAATTGCCGAATCAATGCGGCGCGCACTGCACTAGACGCCGGTGCCCCACTGAACGAAGTGGCGCTACGCTTTGGCTTTGCCGACCTTAGCCATTTTAATCGGCGCTTTAAGCGTATTTATGGCATGACACCCCACCAATACCAACGCGATATCGCGCGTTAACTGCCAGTTTTAGAACTGCCATTAAACAAACGAGGCTTCACCATGCTAGGAATCATCGCCTATGCCCTAGGCGCTATGTATACCCCTGGGCCTGTGAATCTGCTGGGCTTAAACGTTGGCATCAATGGCCAAGCCAAAAAGTCGCTCGGTTTTTGTCTGGGGGTAGGCACCGCAATGTTTACTTACTTATTACTATTGGGCTGGGCAGGCGCCGCGTGGATCGACGATGAGGCATTGATCATCGTGAGTGCGCTGGGGTGTAGCTATATTGTTTATCTCGCAATAAAAATTGCCCGCTCAAGTGCTGATTTAAGTGGCGACTTAAATAGCCAGTTAAACAACCATGACCACTCGCCACTTCGACTGCGTTTTCGCCATGGGCTGGTAATGCAACTGCTTAACCCAAAAGCCATTATTGCCACCCTACCGATTGCCACACTGCAATTTCCTGCAGCGGGTATTGAGGGGCTTAGCTTGGTGATTTGGGCACTCGGACTGGCAATATTAGCCGCTGGCGCCCCCGGCAGTTATGTCTTGATGGGCAGTTTGGTTGGCCAGCGTATTCAAAGCGCAGGGATCATTAAGGGCTTCAACTGGGTAATGGCGGGGCTGCTGGTCGCCGTGGCGTTATCGATTGGCTATGAGCATGTTTGGCTGGCGCTTAACGCTAGCTAGCCTGATGACACAGGTAGCGAGCCTTCTAACCTTTGATTGCTCGCTACATTTGCAGTGTGTCACACACTTTCTTGCGCCCTGGCAATAGCGGCAGAAATGGCTGCCTTTGCCTGCGGGCTGTTTTTCCAGCAGGTGGTGTGCAGCATGGCGGCCACCATTTCTGCTATCTCATCAACTTGGCGAGCGGCCAGCTCAGCAAATGAGTCGATACCAATCTCTTCAAAACGCTTGAGGACGGTAGGGCCAACGCCTTTGACACTCAAAAGCGCATCTCTTTCTGCATCAGAAAAGGCCACTCATGTACTCCTTTTTCACAAGTTCTTCTTTAACAAGTTCTTCTTTAACAAGCTCTTCTTTAACAAGCTCTTCTTTAACAAGCTCTCTGGGGTTAAAACATCGTTGGGGTTAACAGACCTTTGGGGGGTTAACAGACCTTTGGGGCGTTAGCGTTTTAAGTGCGTGCTTCTGACCAAACCGCAAACTCATTGCCACTGGGTTCTAGGAAATGAAAGCGAAAACCGCCCGGGAATTCGAAAATAGGCTGAATAACGTCACCGCCGCTTTGCTCTACTTTATCGAGCGTTGCGTTAATATCCGCGCTATAGAAAACCAGCAATGCGCCGCCGTTAGCCGTTCGACTGCAGGTATCTGAGTGATAAAAGCCGCCATCTAACCCCTGGTTGGAAAACGCACTGTATTCCGGGCCGTAATCGACGAATTCCCAGCCGAACACCGCCGAGAAAAACGTTTTTGTCGCCACTAAGTCTTTCGCTGCAAACTCGACGTAATTAAGCTTTTCATGCAGGTGCATAAGTTTTTCCTTTACGTTGCCGAATTCAGGTTATGAGCACGTTTAATTGCCACCCAGTAACAGCTTAGCCTAACGTGACTGCTTAATAACCAGTTCAATCACTTGCTTAACGTACGCGTACATTACTGGGCAAGTGCTAGCGCGGGAGCCTGCAATATTAAGTGTCGTAATGTGGCGGTCGTGTACAAAGTCGGCCAACAACATCGCCGCGTGCAGCGGGTCAATTAGCTCAATATCAATCAGCTTGTAGGGCTTTGACTGCTGAATACAGAACAGAGCCGTAGCTTCTGTTCCCCCTTGAAGATAAGACGCATAGAAGATAGCGGTGCCATCGGCATCTTGTACATTTTTCTTGGTACGTTGACGATATCCCCCGCCAATTTCTTCAAGGCTATAGACGCTGCTAATCGGTCCATCTTCAGCCATTCGGCCAACGGGACAACATCCACCGATGGGAAAGTCCAGTGCTAATGCGGCATCCAGTGCCGCTCGATCAGCGCCGGTTTGGCCGCCGCTTATAATTTTGGAAAGCATAAATTAGCCACGTGTCTTTAATTGAGCGGCAAACGCATTGCCACGCGGTGTGAAAAAGTGCAAGCGAACGTTGTAAAACCTACTGTCCAAAACTGATCCCCAAGCTCAGCGCTTGAAGACCTTCGAACTCAACGCTTACATCATCTGAAAATACCGGATGCCCTTTCACCATCATGTTCACCGCCGCCTGAGAACCGCGGTAAGTAACGGTCACTGTCAGCTCTGCAGCAGTGTTAATCGGTGCAAACAGGCCATACTCAACGTTATCAACACTCACCGAAGACAGACCGCGATCATCTAATTGCTGCTGCACTTCTTGTTTTATGGCGACACCGTAATAGATATAGATGCCCACGTAGCCAATTGCCAGTAGCACGACCAATGAAAAGAGCTTTCCCATTACTTTCCCTCGCTGTGACGAAATCCTTAGGGCTGCCGCCTTCGGTCAGCAGTCACGAGCGCTGATAATGCCTGCGCTAGTAGGTAGCTACAAGCACTGAAAAATGAACATTATTTACAAACAAGCGAGCAGGATTCTAATGGTGAAGTGGCGGGAGTGGGTGGCATGTTGTGCACTGCGAACATTGCCCGCAGCGATGCTTCCCCTTTGGCACTGAAAACGATCACGCGGGAGTCTTCCTGCCGTTTCGCCCAGCCAAGCGCCTGAATTCGCGCAAGCAGCGCCGCCCCGAGCGCGCCAGCAAGATGATTCCTACGCTCGCTCCAATCCAAACACGCTCGACAAAATGATCGCTGCGAAGAAGCGAGCGCATCTGCATCGATGCCATGTTTCTGGAACCACAGCCGCCCCTGGTTAGTCAGCTGTAGTCCGCCTGGAAGCTGCTGAAGGATATCTGTCTCGAGCATCTGCTCGTACACAAAAACCCCCAGCTCCCCTGCAAGGTGGTCGTAACAAACTCGGGCCTTGCGCAGCGCAGGGTCGCGTGGGCCGATGGACAGATGCCTATCGTCGCCTCGGAAAGCGAGGCCCATCAGCGACTCCAAAAGTTCAGCAACATGTGGCCCCGCCAGCCTAAAATAGCGGTGGCGCCCCTGCTTCTCGACCACGAGTAGTCCTTCCTCTCGCAGCTTTCCGAGGTGGAAGCTCATGGTTTGCTTAGTCACACCGGCCATATTTGCCAGTTCAGTCGCCGTTAGCGCGCGATCAGACATTAAGGCACAGAGCGCTTCCGCCCGAGCATTATCTCCGATCAGTGCGGCGACGCGCACAATGTTAGGGGCTTCATTCATGGTTCGATCTTAGTCGAACCATTTGGGTGCGGCAATTAGGTATCGTCTCCGTTGCCTTTCAACGGAGATAATCAGATGAGCATTACCTGCATCATTCGCTACGAGATCGACCCTTTCCAGCGCGACGCTTTCAAGCAATACGCCGAAAACTGGGGAAAAATCATCCCCTGGTGCGGTGGCCATCTTATTGGTTATTTCCTGCCTTTAGAGGGCACCAACAATATTGCCTGGGGCCTAATTGCCTTCGATAGCCTGGCTTCCTATGAGGCCTATCGCGCTCGGCTGAGATCTGATGAAGGAGGACACGCGAACTTCACAATGGCCCAAGAGCAACGATTCATCCTCAAAGAGGAGCGCAGTTTTGTTGAGGTGGTAGACGGCACCTTGGGCATTGAGGCTGTCGATGTAATGAACATATCGACGTAACAACGCTGTGAATATAAACAATCTGAGAATAAAAGAACTTATGAATATAAAGAATTTATGAATACAAGGAATTGGCCATGATCGCTGTGATATTCGAAGTGCTTCCACATACTGACCGTTATCAAGACTACTTGGATACTGCCAGCGCATTACGCCAAGATTTGGAAGCTATCGACGGTTTTCTATCGATTGAGCGCTTCGAGAGCCTGACGCAGCCCGGCAAAGTGCTGTCGCTGTCTTTTTGGCGGGATGAAGATGCCGTGAAGCAGTGGCGTTCGCTTGAATCTCACCGAGCGGCTCAGAAAGCTGGTCGACAGGATATCTTTGCCGACTACCGACTGCGTGTCGCTTCCGTCATCCGAGACTACGGAATGAACGACCGGCTCGAGGCACCTGAGGATTCGCGCCGCACGCACCACTCGTAGAACGATTGAGGTCGGCGGGCAACCCAATATGCGCCACACCGACCTCAAAATATTTAGCCAACTGACTGGATGCCAGCGAAGATGCGAAAGGTGATCTCGCCCGTTTTCATTCACGCCTCATAGCAGTCAGCAAAGGAATCTAGCGTATTTAAACAGCGAGTCTTAACGCTTACTCAGCCTTTTTTAGACAGCAACAGCCCTACTCCGGCACTGGCTAATAGAGTTGCGCAGCCGCGGTTAAATAAGCGCCGCATGGCTGGTCGAGAAAACCACTGGTTTAAAAAGCTGCCTGCATAGGCGTAACCGGCAATCGCTACCCATTCCAATAGTAAAAACAGCACACCTAGCACCAAAAACTGCAGACCTACATTGCCGCTAGGTTCCACGAACTGCGGTAGGAAAGCGGTAAAAATCAGGATGGCTTTGGGGTTACCAGCAGCAAGCAAGAACTCTTGTCGCGCCAGTTCAAATAAGCTCATGTGCTGGATTTCAGCGCTATCACTTGCGGCAGTATCGGCGCCCCATAGCTGATATGCCAGCCATAACAAGTAGAGCCCACCAACCACCTTAATAACGAGGAAGATTTTTTCAGAAGTGTAAAGCAGTGTCGCCAAGCCAGTCGCTGCCAGCGTAATCATGCCGACGAATGCTATTAGCCGCCCAATACCCGCTAAACAAGCTGTCCGAACGCCATAGCGTTTAGCATTGGTTAATGAAAGCAGGTTATTGGGACCAGGCGCCATATTAAGGGCAAAGCAGGCAGGGATAAAAAGCAGTAACGTGGTTAGGTTCATGAAAACTCCACCCCATAGGTTAATAACAGTGCTGGTGGCAAATTGATGATGCGACTAACGCAGTTTTAGCTATTTGTATTGGTCTTTGTACTCTATGTTCTTAAATAGATACCATTCGGTGAGGCTTGCAAAGCATCTTGTAGCGTTTCTATGGGTAAATGTGGCAACGCGCCAGCCAAAATGGCGAGATCAATGCCTTCGTGTTTAAGTGCAAAAAGTAGATGGTCGAGCAACGATGTTTCTGGCGCACGCCCGGCAGGTACGGCTATTTCTTTCTCCATAGACATGATACGAGTGACTGGCCGCACCCGCGCAGGGCAAAGGGGTGGGCATACCCTCAACCCTAAGTGCTCATACAGATACGCATAGCCTACCGGTTTCATCACAAAACGCCTCAGAGCAAAATATTTTATTCACTTCAACAATAAAATGTTCAGTAATCAACCAAAACACAATTTTTTATTAACTTATCGATAAGTAAACACCTGAACAGCCGCGCCTAATACTGTCTCCCAAGGAGGCTAACAAACTGACAAAAAAAAGCAGGCGCTGCTGGCCTGCTCTCTTAACATATCGTTTTTTTACTCTGCTGGTATCAACAGGCTTGTGGCTCGCTTGCTGTACGACATGCCCTGACGCTTTCTGCCAGCTCACTGACTAAGCCATGCACTCGCTCCACTGCTTCATCAGGTGTGCTGGCATGTTCGATGCAGTCAACAAGCGCGGAGCCGACCACCACCGCATCGCTAAACCGTCCAATAGTAGCGGCTTGTTCGGCGGTGCGAATGCCAAAGCCAACGGCAATGGGTAGCTCAGTGTATTCGCGGAGCTGAGTGACCGACGCCTCTAACCGTTCGGGTGTTGGCGGACTACCGCCAGTAACCCCCGCCACCGATACGTAGTAGATAAACCCAGAGGTGTTGCTGAGTACTTTGGGCAGCCGTTTGGTATCGGTAGTCGGGGTGACTAAGCGGATAAAATCAATGCCATGCTGGGCTGCTGGTTGGCAGAGCTCTTCATCATGCTCAGGGGGTAAATCCACCACAATCAGGCCATCGACTCCAGCGCTGGCGGCCTCCGTTAAAAAGCGCTCAACGCCATAGCAGTAAATCGGGTTGTAGTAACCCATCAGTACGATCGGCGTGGTGCTATTCTGTTCGCGGAAACGGCGCACCATGTCCAAGGTTTTAACCTGGGTTTGGCCACCTTCAAGGGCACGCAGCGCGGCTTTTTGAATCGCGGGACCATCGGCCATAGGGTCACTGAACGGCATGCCAAGTTCGATGATATCCACCCCTGCTTCCGGCAACCCATGCAGCAGACGACGTGAAGTCTCCGCGTCTGGATCACCTGCGGTGAGGTAGCTAACCAGCGCTGGGCGATTCTGCTGCTTGAGCGCGGCAAAGCAGTCTTTAAGACGAGTGGGGGTATTCATAACAGTCTCCTGGTTCGCGCTCATTGGAATTTCTCACCTAGATGATGGGCGACGCTCATCATGTCTTTGTCGCCACGACCGCTAAGGTTGACCACCATTAAGTGCTCACGGGGAAGCCGGGGCGCACGCTTAGCCACTTCCGCCAAGGCGTGGGCAGTTTCCAGGGCGGGAATGATGCCTTCCTGACGGCAACAGATCTGGAAGGCTTCCAACGCTTCATCGTCTGTGGCGGAAACGTACTCAACCCGCCCCTGCTCGTGGAGCCATGCATGCTCTGGGCCGATACCGGGATAATCCAGCCCTGCGGAAATCGAGTGGGCGTCAATAATCTGGCCATCTTCGTTTTGCAGCAGGTAGGTGCGGTTACCATGCAGTACGCCAGGCGTCCCGCCGTTCAAGCTGGCGGCATGCAGGCCGCTTTTAACACCTTTGCCGCCCGCCTCTACACCAATCATCTGCACATCTGGGTCGTTTAAGAACGGGTGAAACAGCCCCATAGCGTTTGATCCGCCACCAATACAGGCCACCAGCGAATCCGGCAAACGCCCCTGCTTTTCGAGCATTTGGCTGCGGGTTTCATGGCCAATCACTGCTTGGAAGTCGCGTACCATTTCAGGGTACGGGTGCGGCCCAGCCACGGTTCCAATAATGTAGAAGGTATCATCTACGTTGGTCACCCAGTCGCGTAGCGCTTCGTTCATGGCATCTTTGAGCGTGCCGGTGCCGGAGGTAACGGGAATCACCTCAGCCCCCAGTAGCTTCATGCGGAACACATTAGGCTGCTGTCGCTCAATGTCGGTTGAGCCCATATAGATGACACAGGGCAGACCAAAACGCGCTGCTACCGTGGCGGTGGCCACGCCGTGCATTCCGGCGCCGGTTTCAGCAATGATGCGCTTTTTGCCCATTTGCTTGGCTAGCAGTACCTGGCCAATACAGTTGTTAATCTTGTGCGCGCCGGTGTGGTTAAGCTCTTCGCGCTTGAGGTAAATACTCGCCCCACCGAAGTATTCGGTCAGTCGTTCAGCGAAATAAAGCGGGCTTGGGCGCCCCACGTAATCCCCTTGAAAGTAGGCTAACTGGCGCTGGAATTCAGGATCATTTTTAGCGGCAGCGTATTCTTCTTGCAGCTCTAAAATGAGCGGCATGAGTGTTTCAGCGACAAAGCGGCCGCCGAAACTGCCAAACAGTCCATTGGCATCGGGCAGGTTCACGAATTGGTTCATTACGACCTCTGAGTACAAGGTAAAAATTAGCAATGGATTGAAGGTAGCGCAGGCAGGCGAGGATAAAAATCGATAAGATGTCACCAATAGGTGAGTTTTAATCAACTATTAAGCCACAACATCATGGTGGAATAAGCAATGCAGAACAGCATGCCGCCGCTTAGCGCTCTACGCGCCTTTGAAGCCACTGCCCGATTGGGTAGCGTGACCGCTGCCGCCGATGAGTTAAGCGTTACCCACGGTGCGGTTAGCCGCCAGCTTAAAAGCCTGGATGAGCACTTTGGTGTAGCACTATTCGCAAAAGCAGGCCGTGGGCTGGTGCTGACTCATCATGGTGAGCAACTACAAAACGGCGTGGGCGAGGCATTTAGCAAACTTCGCAATAGTTGCGCAGCACTCAAGCGTGATGTGGAAGAAGCCCCCTTTACCCTGGCCTGCCCCGGCAGCCTGCTAGCACGCTGGCTAATTCCCCGCCTGGATCGCCTGAACCAAGAGCTGCCACAACTTAAGCTAAAAGTCGTGGTAAGTGACAGCGAACTGCCCGGTCAACAGGTGGATACCAGCGCCACCCTGGCGTTTATTGAACCGCCCTGGCCCGCGGATGTGGAGGTTATCGAGCTACTTCCCGAACAGATTTGCCCAGTAGCAAGCCCACTACTAGCCGCGCACATTGACCCAGCCAAGCCAGAATCGTTATTTGCCAACAAGCTGTTAGTGACCGCTTCACGTCCCCAGGCGTGGCCACAGTGGGCGAGCGCCAAAGGGCTGGAGCAACGTGCATTGGAAGATGCCCTTCAACAGGGCCAAGGGTTTGCCCATCTTTATTATCTGATTGAAGCAGCAGTGGCGGGCTTGGGTGTCGCAATAGCGCCCAAGCTACTGGTGGAAGACGATTTACGCAGCGGGCGGCTGGTGGCTCCCTGGGGGAGTATCGAAACACCCGCCCGCCTCTGCCTATGGCTGCCGGAACAAACCAACAGCCGCCGCAGCGAGCCACTGGCAAAGTGGCTTAAGCAGGCACTCAACGAGTGATCCCCAGCCTTACTGGGAGGCTCCGTCTCCGTTCGCGGGTGCCTCATTTGCTCGTCCCTGGCAAGATTCATTACACCGCGCCACATAACCCAAACTATTGATTTTTCTTATGTTGTAGCGCAGCATAAGCGTCAGCGCATCCGCGGGAGGCTACACAAATGCCGTCTGCTGAAAACTATCTCTGGCAATTACTGCGGCATGCCACGCTTTGAGCTGTGGATACGCTTCCTTCCAGTGCACTTCTGGCAATCTGAAGGCCACGTACTCTAGCGCAACAGCGCAGGCGATTTCACCAAGCGTCATCGACGGCGCCAGCTGACTTTCGTGGAGTTCACTGTTCAGTTGTTCGGTTATTCGCTGCATGGCTCGCTGGCGCCTTCGCCCAAGCTCACTGTGATCAATCTCAGCGCCATAATGTTTTCTGGCGATAACGGTTGTAAACGCAACATCCATAAGATTCTGACCAAGCCCCGCTAGATGCAGCACATTCGCTAATCGGGCTTGGGGAATCATAGGCGAGTGAGAACTGACGCTATCAAGATAAACAGCAATCAACATCGACTCGCTAAGTGTTGTGCCTTCGTCTGTCACTAGCGCTGGAATTCGCCCGGCGGGATTAGCTTCTAGCAGCGCTTGGTCGTCTGCCCAAGGGTCGCACCAGCGCAATGTAACGTCATCCACCAGATCCTTCTCAAGTAAGATGATCCGCGCTAGGCGCGCATAGGGTGAGGTTGCGTTGAGAAAAAGCTGCATTATGGCCTCCGGTTTTTAGTAGCGAGAGGAACAGTAGACAGGGAAACGTGGCGCTGCTGGTATCGGCTCAGCATCACCAGTACAAAGCCGCCTACCAATACCAGGCTGCTAATCGCAAATAGCGGTGAATAAGTGCCCCAGGCTACATAGAGCGCCGACATCGCGTAGCCAGAAAACGCTTGAGCCGCGGCGAAAGCAGCAGTCGCTTGCCCCCAGAGCTTTTTGTGGGCAGCGGGGCCGACCAATTCGGCCAGTCGCCCAGACGTCAGCGCAACAATACCTGGGATCAGCGCGCCCACCACGAACGAGGAAACTGACTGACTAAGCAGTGCAAGTGAAAATACGGGCAGGGCCACAGCGGCAGCCTTGGCTAAAAAAGCGAGGGTTAAACCATGGTGCCAACCCACTTTTCGCGCCAACGTTCCTACCACCATTGGCCCGCACACAGCGCCCAAGCCGAAAATACCCCACTGCAGAGAAGCCGCTTGATGGCCTAAGGCATTTTCTCTGGCGAGATAATCCACCCAAAATACGGTATGCGGAACAAACCCGACGGCATCCAGGGCATACGCCCCGATCACCAGTAGCACAGCGGCATTTATTCCTGCATACCCGGTCTGACTTGTTGACTTTTCCTGACTGGCCAACGGCGGAGAGGAGAGCTGCGTAACGCCCCAGTCACATACCAGAGCCGCAGCAATACAGAGCAGGCCCAGCGTTGCCCAGGTAACCGTTAAGCTTAACTCCAGAAGCACAGGCACCACCGATGCGGAAAGCAGTGCACCGAAGCCAATGCCAGTAAACACCAAGGCACCGACACTCGTCCGCCTTTCCGGAGGGGTGGTCGATAGAGCCAACGATGGGCCAACCACCATAAGAATGGCGCCAGCAATACCTGAGACTAATCGCCAAAAGAAAAACCAGCCAAAACTGCCTGCCCCCGCACAGAGGAAAAAGCTCAGTGCAATCGCTACGAAACTTGCCCCCATCACCGCGCGAACAGAAAAACGCTCACTCAGAGCGTGAGCAGACAACGCACCAATAAAGTAGCCGAGAAGATTAGCAGCCCCTAGATAAGCTCCTTGGCTGGCACTGAACCAGCCTTCTTGAATCAGTGCCGGTAATAGGGGTGTGTAGGCAAAACGTGCAATGCCTATTCCCGCCAAGGTGGCCATCACACCGGTCATCAGAGCAGGCAAGTCTTTGCTATTGATCATGTCGTGTCCTTACTAAATCGCTGTGCGGCAAAATTGGCAACAGGCGTATTTATCTGTAGCTTACCCACCCCAACAATTCTTTAGAAACGATTTATAATGATAGCCTCTATCTTTTTTTGAGATAGCTCTTAAGATAGCTCTTGAGATGGCTCTTAAAACAGTTTTTGAGATGGCTCTTAAAACAGCTCTTAAAACAGCTCTTGAGATAGCCCTTGAGACAGTGGCCATTTAAGGGAGATGGGCATGCAATTTAAATCATTGCGGCTATTTATGGCGGTGGCAGAAACCGGCAGCTTTATCCCGCCTTATTCATGAGGCCGACCTGAAAACGAAGATAGCGGATGGTATTCTCTTGAGAAATCAGAACGTTCCGGCAAGAATCTGAACCAAGAGAGCCATCCGCTATGGGTGAAAGCCTATCCACCT
>Ga0208301_1000058_pt1 | contig 49284 bp, 67 predicted proteins | sample 25BtaG_FD_184100 | JGI IMG/M metagenome (GOLD analysis project Ga0208301, IMG submission 184100) | Marine viral communities from Cariaco Basin, Caribbean Sea - 25B_WHOI_OMZ_CsCl (SPAdes) (version 2) | ecosystem: Environmental > Aquatic > Marine > Oceanic | place: Caribbean Sea: Cariaco Basin...
GCATCAAGGGGTTCAGCAAGCTGGAGCTGGTCGTGAACAACGTCCGGTTTCAGGATGGGGAGCAGGTAAACGATCAATCAGACAGGACTGCCGCCTGACTGCCATCCACCAGATTTGACTATAACTCTACCCCGAATGGCGAGCCTACTATCGTTTTTGATATCCGCCTGCAGCATCAAGGCGCGAAGGTAGGCATGACTCCCACAGACACAACTGAACTCTGGCTGACATACGCCGAAATGCCCCACATTATTGACCACCTAATGGATGAGCAAACCTGGGAAGCTCATAGAAAAGCCATTGTGGAACTACTCGCCTCGCACTTTTCCCCACCACTCTAAATAAAGTGCATAAAAGCGCATGAAAACGCATAAAAAACACACCCCTTAGAACCGCCATCCCGCCCAGCAGTGGCGCGGTTTGAGCCATTCCCGCAAGGGTGCATAAAAACCACCACATTTAGCGCGCGGGCGGGGCGGGGTGACGATGGCGCGACGAGAGTACTATGGACTAGGAGTTTGAACCGAGTGGCTCGAATAGCTTCTCGGCTTTGCTCTCATTTGTTACCTCCTTGATTAGTCGAAAGCCGTTATATATAAAGTTGCCGCCACCGAACAATGAGAGTAACCCGACAATGCCTGTAACGAAGCCATGTACACCCAGTCTGGCCAACTCCTTCATCCCTTCACTTGTACCTGAAATAAATATCTGAACTCCAAGGAAATACATTAAGAAAAAGCCAAAGAAGCAAAAAGCAGCCCCGAAAGATATTATTGAAAGGCTGAGAACTAAGGATATTATCCAACGAAAAATAGATCTTATTTTAAACCAGCGCCCAAAAGTTATGTTGTTTGACTCGAAGTCATACTTTACGGCCGGTGAGCTATTGCCAAATACGGTGAACGCTTCCAAAGGGCCGCAGTCTAGCTTTGCGAGACGGTCTATAAGCTTTGCTGATGCTTTTTTCTTAAATGCTTGGTAAAAAGCGGCCTCAAGCCGAAGCTGAGCAGCAAGACTAGAGCGATTATTTGTATAGCTATCCAGCGCGTTGATTAAGTTATTTAGCTTTCGCTCACTGTCAAAGTGTCGGGCAGCAAAATTAGTAACTATTTCTAGCATGAAGACCTTCCTTAGAAATCATATAAAAACCGCCCCTTCTGAGGCGGCTTGGTGTTACATGGCGGGCTAGTGACTAACGGTTAGTGATGATCAATTCACCGCGTGGTTCGGTTGCCTGCTGGCCCACAGTATACCTAATTAAAGTTGTTTTCAGGGTTAAACCCTTGAAAGCATCGCACATCTCCGGCGTGTCGTTGACGCTGATCACAAACTGCCCTTTTGATGTTCGAGCTATCTCACCCATCCGGTAATACTCCTCGAGCGGGAAGTCGTAGCCGTACCCAGCAGTGCCCCAATAAGGCGGGTCGAGGTAAAACAGTGTGCCTTCCCGATCATAACGCCGGATGCATTCCGCCCAATCCAAATGCTCGACCACCGCCCTGGATAACCGTAGGTGGGCATCACTAAGATCTTCCTCAATGCGCAGCAGGTTCATCCGGGGCGGCGACACCGCCGACGTACCAAATGTCTGGCCGCTGACCTTACCGCCGAACGCCAGCTTCTGCAGGTAGAAGAAGCGCGCCGCCCGTTGGATATCGGTTAGGTGGCGTGGGTCGATCTCTTTTTGCGTGAGGTACTCTTCCCTGCTGATCAGCCCCCAGCGAAACTGCTTTACCAGTTCATCAGGGTGATGCTTCACCACACGGTAGAGGTTCACCAACTCGCCATGCGCATCGTTGATCACCTCTACTTTGCTTGGGTCCTTCATGAAGAAAATAGCCGCTCCACCACAGAAAGGTTCTACATAAGCGGTGTGGGGTTTGAAGAGTGGCAGGATCTGTTTAGCCAGCCGTCGCTTGCCGCCCATCCAGGGCAAAATCGGTCGATTCATCATCCTTGAACACCTGTTCATACATACAGTTTTAAGGTATAGTTCTTTTATCGCTTGCGGGGCCGGAAGCTCCCTTTTTTCAAGGATGAAGCGAGCGGTGCGCCTGGGTAACCAGGCGCTTTTTTTATGCCTCAAGATCCAGTAAATACGGATCGAACCTCACCACCTCTTCCCCCACGAACTCGTTGATCTCTTTGAAGGTGGACTGGAGTGGCTCTAGCTCGTTGGCCACATACACCTTGGCGGCTTTTTCGGCATCGCCAAATCCGGCGGCGTTTTGAGGTACTACGCCCATTAGCTGCGGTGGAATACGGTGCCCGGCTAGTTGGTCGTCGCGGGTGATGTTTTTGATGTTGTAGAACTCGTCTTTGGCCGCGACTTCTGATACCGGGATGATCTGAACGCCGTCCTTTTTACCGCGCGGGCTATACAGGAACAGGTTACGGAAGTTGCCCGGCCCTTTGCTCTGTTTGAGCGCCTTGCGCATATCGTCGATGTCTTTCTGATCATGGGCCGGGTCGTTGACGTACATGATAAAGCCCGCGTGGCTGCCGTTCAGATAGTAACGGCGGCGGAACAGGGTGGCGGATTCGTTGAGCCAGGCGCTTTGCAGTGAGCCGATATAGTCCGGCACCCCATAGATAGTTTGATCGATATCCGGCTCTAACAGATGAACGGTGCGCCCTGCAGGCAGCTCAACCCGTTCCATATAGTTGGGCACCCACCAATAGCGGTCATTCTCACCGCGCCGCATATATTTAGCACCACGATGCTGCAGACCCAGCCGCCGCCCTAGTCGCCCACGCACGTCTTCAAGGTAGCCGTTACCAAACACCAGGTAGTCGAGAGCTAGCGAACTAAAGGTGCGACGGTTCAACAGCGGGTGGGGAATAAAGGTTTTCAGCAGGATATTGCGCTTCACCTGCAAAGCACTGCCATGGTGAGCGGTGGCCCGGTAGCTCTTGGCCAACACGCTTAGTGGGATCGGCGGCTCGTACCACTCATCCGGCGTTAGCCACACGCCTTCATACCAAACATCACGCATTGACGTGACCGGTTCAGGGTCACCAAAGGTAAATGCCTCCATTCTCCCACTGTCGGTGACCGCCGCTGGGGCGGCCTTGTCAGTTTCATAGGCATACACTCGGTGGCGCGGCTTAGCCGCAGCGGTAGTTGTCATTCGTACATCTCCATAAGGGATTTGCCCGCGCCTTCATTTGCGGGGCCGTCAATGGGTTCGAAATGTAGAGCGTGCATCGTCGCCCACGCCAAATCCGCATGGCCGGTCGCTTTATTGCGGCCTGATACATAAGTGAATTGGCGGCCGCTACCGGTGAGTTCTTTTTTGATGGCCATAAAGCTAGCGGCGAGATCCGACCAGCCAGCATCAAATTCCAGCCGGTCTTTGCGCATAATCTGTTGGGCCTGCAGCACCATTTGAGTCTTCAGCGCTACGTCATATCGATAGCGCACCACCGTCGGGAACCACTTCTCGACGTACTCGGCCACCGCCCCACCGATGCCGGTGGTGTCGATACCGATGTGACCAATGTTGTATTTGTCGCGGAACGATTCGATAAACGCCGCTTGGTCTTCGTAGTCCTGCCCCTTGAGCCTGTGCCGTTCCAATACCCGGTGCTTTTCCTCACTGGATTCAGCAGGTAGCACGATAACCAGCCCTGCACCGTCGCCATCCTCTCCCTGCCCGGTCGGGTCGTAACCAATCCACACTTCACGATCACCAACGGGGCGCGGGGCAAAGGGCCGGTAGTCGTCCCACACTTCCCAGCTATCGACCATGCAGGCTTTCATCACCGCCAGCGGGAAGGCGCTTTGGCTGTCATCGACAAAGCCACACATCAACAGGTTGTCGAACTCTTCCGGCGAATACTCCATGCGCAGCTGTTCAAGATCGAATAGATCACAGCCGCCCTCGATAGCATCCAGCACCGTCACGATCTGCCGCCAGTGACCATCGGGGCAGAGCTTGCCGTTCTTCAGCGCCTCATGACTGACATCAAACTCGGCGCGCTCGGATTTTTTACGCCGCTTGTTGAACAGCTCCCCGTTCCAGAACGGGTAACCTTCATGGCCAACACTCGACGGCGTCGAAAAATACGTCTGCCGCCACTTCTTGTGCATGGCCATGCCAGACGTAACCTTGCGGAACTCAGCAAAACGATGAATCCAGAAGTACTCATCCAGATAAACATCACCGTGATAGCCCTGAGCGGTTTTCGAGTTAGTCCCCAGAAAGTGCAGCTCGGCACCGTTATCCAAAACAATCGGGTCGCCTTTAAGCTCCACATCGCACACCTCTTTAACGAACTGAACGATGTAGTTACGGAAGATATGTGCCTGGGCGCGGCTGGCAGAAAGGAAGATCTTATTGCGCCCGGTTTTGAACGCATCGACGATGGCCTCGCGGGCGAAAAACCACGTTGCGCCAATCTGGCGGCTTTTGAGAATATTGCGAATGCGGTGCTTATGCCCCGCTTCAAACCAAACCTTCTGATACTCGAACAAGGAATCGAGAAACGCGATTTCCAGCGCTTCCATTAGCTCTTCATTCAGCGCATTACGTCGCGGCTTCTTTTTCGGCCCAGCATTGCGAGCTTCGATGTTCGGATTGAGATCCGCCTCACTACCCGTTCCTTGATACCGCCTTACACGTGCTAGTCGCTCAATCTGTCGGCCCAGCAGGTCAATCTCTTTGAAGTGCTTGCCTTCCTTATCAGGCAGCGCGATGAGCTGAACCATCCGCGCCTCAAGCGAGTGCTCAACGCGTTCGGTCGGCGTGGCATCTTCCCAACGGTCGCGTGCCTTCCAGCTATGCACCGTCGCCGGTTTTTCACCAATATGTTCGGCAATGCGCACAACACGCCACCCCTGCCAATACAAATGGCGGGCGGTGAGCCGCGGCGATTCTTCCACGCTGGGGATGAGGTTGGGAGCTGTCGTCGTCATGTCGCCAGCGTACCCGCCGCGCGCGAAGCCCACGCCTGCTGCGCCTTGTGCTAGCCTGCCCGCACAACGCGCAACCGTTGAGCCAAAACGCTTACACGCGGAACCTGAGCCACATCAACCGCCACCCTGCTCAGGAAACTCAACATGCCCAAGTTTTTCCGCGTTGCCACTGAAGGCGCAACTACCGACGGCCGCGAGATCCAACGTGAATGGATCGAACAGATGGCCGCCAACTACGACCCCAAAAAATACGGCGCCCGCGTCTGGATGGAACACATCCGTGGCATGACGGCCGACAGCGTGTTTAACGCCCTCGGCGACGTGCTATCCGTAGAAGCCCGCGAAGTAGAAGACGGTAAGCTGGCCTTGTTCGCCGAAATCGATCCCACCGACGAACTCAAGGCCATCAACAAAAAGCGCCAAAAGGTTTACAGCTCCATAGAGGTCAACCCCAAGTTTGGCGACACCGGCGAAGCCTACCTGGAAGGGCTGGCGGTCACCGACTCCCCCGCCTCGCTGGGTACCGAGATGATCAAATTCAGCCGCGAAGCGGGCAGCGCCTCACCGCTGGCCAGCCGCAAGCAGCACGCCGAGAACGTGTTCACCGAAGCGGTAGAGATTGAACTCGACTTCAGCGAAGAGAAGCCACCAGCCGCCGAAGGATTGAAAGCCAAGATCGCTGCACTATTCAGCCGCCAAGACACCAAAACCAACAAAGGCTTTGAAACCTTCCGCACCGAACTGGAAAGCACGCTGGAAGTAGTCGCCGAACACTACAACGCCCTGGCCGATGAACTGGAAGCCCGCCCCACCGCCGACCAGTTCAGCCAGTTGCAAACCGCCCACGACGACCTGAAAAAGCGTTTTGACGAGCTATACACCCAGCTCGACAACGAACCAGACACCGCACGCCGTGCCCCCGCCACCGGCGGCGAGGCCCAGCTAACCGACTGCTAAGCGCTGACCACCCCCGCTAACGCCACCACTTCAAGGAACCCCAATGCGCAACGATACCCGTAAAGCCTTTAACGCCTTCAAAACCCGCTTAGCCCAGCTAAACGGCGTCGACAACACCGGCGAACAGTTCAACGTCGAACCCAGCGTCCAGCAAACGCTGGAAAGCAAGATGCAGGAATCCAGCGCCTTTCTGGGCCAAATCAACGTCATCGGCGTGGATGAGATCAAAGGCCAGAAAGTCGGCCTGGGCGTCTCCGGTCCTATTGCCGGGCGCACTAACGTCGACGAAAAAGACCGCAGCACCCGCGATGTCACCGAGCTAAGCGATACCACTTACGAATGTGTCAGCACCGAGTTCGATACCCACATTCGCTGGGCACAGTTGGACGCCTGGGCGCGCTTCCCGGATTTTCAGGCGCGCATCCGCAACGCCATCATCAAACGCCAGGCGTTGGATCGCATCATGATCGGCTTTAACGGCACCAGTGCCGCCGTGGAAACCGACCGCACTGCCCACCCGATGCTGGAAGACGTCAACAAAGGCTGGCTGCATCACTACCGCACTCACGCCCCCGCCCGCGTACTCACTGGTGGCGCCACGGCGGGCAAAGTCGCCGTTGGCCCGGCGGGTGACTACAAAAACCTCGATGCCCTGGTATTCGATGCGGTGAGTGAAATGATCGACCCCTGGTACCGTGAAGACACCGCCCTGGTGGCCATCATGGGCCGCAAAATGCTGGCCGATAAATACTTCCCCATGATCCAGCAGTTCGCCGAAACGCCCAGCGAAGCCCGCGACCTGGACATGATGGTCAGCCAAAAGCGCGTCGGTGGCCTGCAAGCCGTGCGCGCCCCCTTCGTGCCGGACGGCTCCCTGCTGATTACCTCCCTGGCCAACCTTTCACTTTACTGGCAGTTGGGAAGCCGCCGCCGTCATGTCATCGACAACCCCAAGCGCAATCGCATCGAAAACTACGAATCCAGCAACGACGCCTACGTGGTTGAGGATTATGGCTTCGGCTGCCTGGTTGAAAACATCGAAATTACAGAAGACGAATAAGGGGAACCGATGAAAAGCCCAGCCCGTAAACATTACGAGCAAGTGACCGCCGCGAAAGCGGCGGGCGCTGCCACCCCCGGCCAACAGCAGCAAGGCGAGCAGTACGAGCTCCACGCCCGCGCGCTTTATGAAGCCACCCGCACCCTGAAAGGCATCAAATCGATTCAGGCCAAAATCGAGAAAAAGCGCGAGCTGCTGCCGGATTTTCTGCCCTACATCGACGGCGTATTAAGCGAAGGCAACGGCGCTAAAGACGACGTACTCATGACCACGATGGTCTGGTGCATCGACATCGGTGATTTTGAAAAGGCGCTCGCTATCGGAGCCTATGCCGTGAAACACAACATCGACACCCCCGACCGCTACGCCCGCGACACCGTTAGCATTCTGGCCGAAGAGATCGCCGAAGGCGTTAAAAGCGCCCTGGCCAAGGAAGATGCCAACGCCGACGCCCTGGCCAACGTTATGGCCCGCGCCGCTGCCATTGTCGATGGCCATGATATGCACGATGAGATCAAAGCCAAGCTTCACAAGACCTACGGCTACGCCCTGCGCGCCGCCGAAGATGTTGAAGGCGCGCTTGACCAACTCAAGGCCGCGTTAGCCCTGGATGAACGTATTGGCGTCAAACAAGACATCCAACGGCTGGAAAGCCAACTCAAAAAACAGGGTGGCCAGGCCAAGGCCTGACACCAACCGAGTCGCACCCCGACGGCAAGGGGGCACCGCTAAGCAAGGGCTTTTAGCCTCGCGCAAAGCGGTCCACCCCCTTCATTAATTCAGCCGGTAAACACAGGTCACCATTATGCTTGGCCACAGCACCAACCCGCCCAGCCCCACGCTGGAGATCATCATCAACAACGGCTTCTGGCCGGATATCGACCCCAACGACTTCCGCGAAGAGGAGCGCGTGCACAACGTCACCCCACCGCGTATCCATCACTCTCTGCGCGCCGCCATGGCCGATGTTAACCGCCAACTAGCGGACTACCAGCACACCCACCAACAGGCGGGGCGCATGGCCTGGGATGCCATTCCACCCGAGATATGGCAATCGCCCGGCGATATTCAACTGCTCTACACGCGCGCGGTTTACGCCCAAGCCCAAGCCGACCTCTTAGAACGCTACCGCGACGCATCAGCAACGGGCAAAGGCGACGAACGCGGCGAAGCAAAGGATTTAGCAGCTGACGACTACCTCGCCGATGCCCGCTGGGCCATTGCTGAGTTAGTTGGTCGCCAACACACCACGGTCGAGCTGATATGAACCGCGTGGCCCACGCCCACCAGGGAGAAACACTGGATGCACTGCTGTACCGCGTATACGGCAAAACCGCCGATATAACGGAGCAGGCGCTGCAGCTAAACCCGCACCTGGTTAATCAGGGGCCAGTGCTTCAAGAAGGCACGCCGATCACGTTGCCGCCGCCGCCGAAAGCACGCGACACCTCCCAACCGCACATTCAGCTTTGGAACTGAGGAGCTCATGAGCCAACCGTATGAAATCACCACCGAAAGCGCCAAGCTCGCGCCCCCGGCCATCGTCTCGCTGCTGCACGTCGGCGGCATGACCCCGGCCGATTGGGTCACCGTGCTAACGCTGCTTTATCTGGCGTTACAGATCGGCCTGCTGGTACCGCGTTACCTGAAGCAACTACGCAACTACTGGGGGCCAAGCGATGAGTCTTAAAAGCCGCCTTGCCATCGGCGCCACGGCCGGGGCGCTCAGCATCGCCACCGCAGTGGTCTCCTACTACGAAGGCTACCGCCCTACCGCCTACCGCGACCCAGTGGGCATTGCCACCATTTGTTATGGCCACACCGCCACCGCGCGCATGGGGCAAACACTCAGCCAGGCAGAATGCACCGCCCTGCTGGAAGCCGACCTTGGCCACGCCTTTTCGGCGGTGGATCGTCGCGCCCAGGTGGATCTACCGCCCCCCACCCGCGCCGCGCTGGCTTCCTTTGTTTATAACGTCGGTGAAGGTGCCTTTGCCCGCTCCACCCTGCTGCGCAAACTCAATCAGGGCGATGTTCGCGGCGCCTGCCATGAGCTAAGCCGCTGGGTTTACGCCGGTGGCCGCAAGCTCAACGGTCTGGTCAAACGCCGCGCAACCGAACGCGAGCTTTGTCTGGCAGGCGTAGAACAGGAGGCCACCCCATGACCCGACTGGTCGCCGCCCTCACCATCCTGGGCTTGGTGCTACTGGTCACCTGGGCGCTATGGCAACGCATCCACGCCGCCGAAGCCCGCGCAGATCTCGCCGAACAGCAGCTCGCCCATTCACGGCAGCGGGAAGAAGAAAGCAAAGTAGTGATTGATGCGCTGTGGGAAAACGCGCGACGCCTGGAAGCCCAACGCCGCGCCCTGGCAGAGCAGCAATCAACGCTTTCCCGCACCGCCGCCAACCGTCTGGCCACCATTGAGGAACTCCACCGTGAAAACATCGAGCTACGCGCTTGGGCTAGCACTCCTTTGCCTAGCGCTATTATCCGGCTGCGCAAACGCCCCGCCGTCACCAGTGCCCACGATTATTATCAATCAGTGCGCGACGCCCAGCCCCTGCAGCCTTCCAGCGAGCAACCCGAAAACCAATGGTGAGTTACATCTACAGCTTGAACACACCGAAGCCGCCTGGGCACAGTGCGCGGCTAAGGTCGATGCCATCATCCTTTGCCATAGCGAAGCCAACGAATGATCAAGCTCCAATCCCTACGCCAACACCTGTTGAACGCGGTACCGGAACTCAAGCGCAACCCCGAACAGCTCCACACCTTCGTCAACGACGGCAAAGTGAAATTCGCGCGTGGTACCAATCTTAGTCACCAGTACACCGTCGACGCCCAAATCATCATTACCGACTACAGCGGCAGCCTAGACACTGTCATGATCCCGCTACTGCAGTGGCTCAACACCTACCAGCCGGATCTCGTTATTGATGAAGCGGTAACGCTCGAAGCCGAGATCCTCAGCAATACACATTGGGACCTAGCGCTCACGGTTCAGTTAACCGAGCGCGTCGTCGCCAAAGTCGACTGCGAGAGCGGCCGCATCAACGCCGACCACCGCATGCCGGAATACCCCGCCGACGCCTGCCCCGCCAATCACTGGCAGCTCTACATCAAAGGCCCCCACCGCGACGCCTACGAACTAAAGGCCGAATGGAGTTCGCATGGATGACCTGATCCAGCTGGAAAACTGGCTAACGCCGTTACTAGAAAAGCTCAGCGCCAAAGAGCGCCGGGTGCTGGCAAGGGAAGTCGCGCGGGATCTGCGTATTGCCAACCGCGAACGCATCAAAGCCCAGACCAACCCCGACGGCACACCCTTTGAACCCCGCACCCAACTACGCAGCCGCAGCGGGGCTATCCGCCGAAAAGCGATGTTCACCAAGCTACGCACCGCTAAATATCTGCGCATTAAGACTACGGCCGACGAAGCCGCCGTTGGCTTTATGGGTCGTGTGAACCGTATCGCCCGCGTGCATCACTATGGGCTAAGGGATCGCGTAGAAAAAGGCGGCCCGCAGCACCAATACGCCCGCCGGGAGCTAGTCGGCATCACCGCTGCCGACCGCAACCGCATCGCCGAAAGCGTGCTTAACCACCTTGCTCCCCCCAGCAAATAATCCCCTACTTGTCCTGGGCGTGTGGCACAACGCCCGCCGCTACCCATCCACGCGCAAGACTTCCACCATTAGCGGCATGAACAACATCGCCGAACTACTCCGCCTGATTAATAACCTGATCCGTATTGGCACCATTGCCAAGATCAGCTACGGCGACCCTGCCGCTAATCCACCGGTGCCGCCATTGGTGCGCGTGCAGTGCGGTGAACTGCTGACGGGTTGGATACGTTGGATCGAAAGCCGCGCTGGCACGACCCGCACCTGGTGCCCGCCTACGTTGGGGGAACAGGTGGTAATAATTGCCCCCGGTGGCGATCTGAACACCGCCTTTGTTCTCACCGGGCTGTTTTCCGAACGACACCGCGCACCCAGCGACCACGGCGAGCATTTTCACGCCGTCATGCCCGACGGTGCCACCGTGGATTACAACCACGTGGAAAAACACCTGACGTTCGACACCCCCGGCGACATCACCATCACCGCCAAAGGGGATATACGCATCACTGCCAACGGGGATTTACACCTCAAGGGCAGCAAGATTTTCGAAAACGCCTGAGGAAACCACATGGAAACCGGAATTGATTACCGGCCACAGCTGGCCCAACTGATCAGCGTTGGCGAACAGATACGCGATGCCCTGCAAGCATCCACTCAGGCGCTGGAACAGCTCAACACCACGCAGGAAACCCACAACCAAACGCTGGTGCGTCTCGCCATCGTTCATGAAGCCATCGGCCAACGGGCCAGCACCGAAGCGCTTGGGCTCTATACCCGCCCTATTCCCAAGGAAGATGGCTTCAGCAAGGCCGCCATGCTCAATGCCCTGGAACAAAGCGGCCAGCTTGAAAACGTCATGAACAAAATGGATGAGGAGGAGTAAGCCATGCCAGCAGCGGCCCGCCTTGCCGATATGTGTACCGGCCATGGCTCATGCAAACCACGCCCAGCCATCAGTGGTTCGCCCAATGTGTTTATCAATGGTCAGGCCGCCCACCGGGTTGGCGATGCCTGGGCAAAACACTGCAGCCATTCCGGCGTATTAGCCGCCGGGTCATCCAGCGTGTTTGTGAATGGCCAGCCCAAGGGGCGCGTGGGTGACCCTGTTTCCTGTGGCTCCCTGGTCGCCACCGGTTCCAGCAACGTGTTTGTGGGGGGCTAACCATGCCAGGTATGAACGCCACCACCGGCGAAACGCTGGCGGAGTTTGACCACATCCGCCAAAGCATCCGCGACATTCTCACCACCCCGATTGGCAGCCGGGTGATGCGCAGGGAATACGGTTCCATGCTGGCAGAGCTAATCGACCAGCCGCTCAATGATGCCACCCTGCTACGCGCCTATGCCGCCAGCGTGATGGCCATTACCCGCTGGGAACCCCGCGTGCGTGTGCTGCGCGTCAACCGGCAAGTGGATGCCAGCCAACACGGCCGCGCCCTGCTGGAGATCGACGCCCAAACCCATGATGGCCAGCGCTTTCACGTCGAGGTGCCCTACACGTGAACGCCGCCATTGACCTATCACGCCTGCCCGCGCCGGATATCATCGAAACGCTGGATTTTGAAGCGCTGCTGACCGAACGCAAACAACGCCTGCTTGACCTGCACCCAGCGGATGAACGCCCCGCTCTGGCCGAACTGCTGGCCCTGGAGTCTGAGCCTCTGGTGAAGCTGCTGCAGGAAAACGCATACCGGGAACTGCTACTGCGTCAACGCATCAATGAAGCCGCCCGCGCGGTGATGGTCGCGTTTGCGACCGGTGCCGATCTTGACCAGTTGGGTGCCAACCTCAATGTGGAACGCCGCCTGCTGAACCCCGGCGACGCCGACGCCTTACCGCCCATTCCCCCCACCTGGGAAAGCGACCTCGAATACCGCGAACGTATTCAACTGGCGTTTGAAGGCCTATCGGTCGCAGGCCCCATTGGTGCCTATGTGTATCAGGCCAAAGCCGCCCACCCGGATGTACTAGATGTCGCTGTGGAAAGCCCCGAACCGGTGGATGTCATCGTCACCGTGCTATCACGCAAGCACAACGGCCAGCCAAGTACTGCCGTACTCAATGCCGTTCGCCAGCATCTGGAACAGCGCCGTCCACTGACTGACCGAGTCACCGTTCAAGGCCCCACGTTGATCACCTTCACATTAAGCGCCGTGCTGACGTTAAGCGATGGCCCAGACCCGGCCATCGTTCGCCAGAAAGCCAGCCAACAACTGGAAACCTACCTAGCCGACCGCCACCGCCTGGGTGCCTGGGTCACGCGCTCCGGCGTGCATGCCGCGTTAACCCTAGAAGGCGTGGAACGCATCACGCTCAACGGTTTTGATGACATCCTCGCCGAACCTTCACAAGCGCCGTTATGCACAGGCATCAACCTGAGCACGGAGGTGATGGGTGCCGATTGATCTTCTGCCCCCGAACCGCTCCGCGCTGGAAAGCCGGGTCGCGGCCTCGCATCCGCTGGATCACCCCGTCGAGCTGCGCACGCTATGGAACCCGGCCACCTGCCCGGTCGAGTTTCTGCCCTTTCTCGCCTGGGCGTTTTCCGTCGACCAATGGCATGAACACTGGCCGGAGCGCATCAAGCGCCGAGTAATCGCCAACAGCGCCCAATTGCACCGCATTAAAGGCACCCGCCCAGCGGTGGAACTCGCCATGCAATCCCTGGGCGTTACTGTCGAGATGAAGGAATGGTTCGAAACCTCGCCACCGCTACCCCGTGGCACCTTCAGCGCTTTGTTATGGGTGAATGAAAACCTCACCCCCGACGCCCCGGCACTGCTCAGCAACACCCTCTACCGCCAATTACGCCAGGCCATCAACAGCGCCAAGAACGTGCGCAGCCACTGCACCTTTAAGGTCGGCGTGCGTTTTGGCCCTTCCAGCATGGGGGCCAGCAGCACGTTCAAAGGCAGCGCCCTACGCCATGAAAGTGCCAACGCCGTTACGCCACCACTCAAGGCCAGCGCAGGCATCACCATCAACAGTGCCCAACGCAGCGCCGCTACGACCCGACGCAGCGCCAATGCCGAACAAGCCCCGCTCAAGGCCACCAGCCGCGCCGCCGTCACCGCCGTGCAACAGGCGCTGGCCATTGCCCGCCATGCCGCCAACCTCAACGCCCAGGCGAGGCTGTTACCCACCCCGCTCGGCGTCGCCTGCACCTGTCAGGCTACGGCGCTGGCCCGTTACTCAATGGAGACCCCAACATGACAGCGCTAGTACCCACGCTCACCCTGGCGGGCCTGAACGCCGTCTTCAACGCCGAAGGCGATGGCCTGCAAGCTCGTATTACCCATATCGTGCTCGGCGATAAAGCTCGCGACCCAAAACCCACTCATACCTCACTGGGCAACCAACGCCGCCGAGTGGCCATTGCCGATGGCAAAAAGCTTGCGGATCGACAACTCCACGTCACCGGTGTGGTAGATGGCGATGGCCCTGAATTCTGGGTACGGGAAGTGGGTTTCCAGTTAGAGGACGGCACTCTGCTGGCTATCTGGTCTGATCAGCAGCCACTGGCGTATGTCTCCAACAACGTGCCGCTACTGCTCGCGTTCGATTTACGCCTGGATGCCCTGCCAGCGGATTCCGTCACCATCGTTACCACCGGTGCGGATCTCTCCCTGGCGGCCTGGGGGGAGCAATACACCGCCACTGCCGCCGCTACCGTGGCCAACATGGCCCGCCAAGTGGATCTCCTCTTTCGCGTTCAAGAGTTAGAGAAACGCGCATGAGCACCCAGGCGCCCACCCTCACCGTCATTGAAGGCACCACCTACCGGTTCGGTATGGTGTGGCGAAGTGACGATGCCAACGCCACGCCGGTTGACCTCACCGGCTGTGAGGCACGCCTGGTGGTCGCCAGCGCACAAGGGGCGCTGCTGCTCAGCGCTGACACCGATAACGGCATTCAGCTAACGCCGGAACAAGGCGGTATCAACGTGCATATCCGCCCCGAACAAACCGCCGGAAAGATCACCCGCGAATGGTCAGGCGCCCGTTACGAGCTGCGCATTACGTTTCCAAATGGTGATGTGTTCAGCCTATTACGCGGGCACTTCCAACTATTGCCCGGCGTATATCCGGAGGCAGCCCATGGCTAACGCTAGCCGTCTCACCGTTCAAATGCCCGCGCGCTCGGTCACGGTTCATCTACCCGCACCGCCACGCTTTGAGGTCATCAGTCACGGCCTACAAGGCCCACCGGGCACCTTGCCGCAAGAGCTGGTGGAACAGCTAAAAGAAAACCAAAGCGCGACCCAGCAGGTGGCCGCGTTAATGAACGCCCTACGCGATGACTTTACCTATTACGGCGGTGCCATGGCCGCCCAGGAGGAAACCCCATGAGCTTTACCGATAACCTGAGCGCCTTGCGCCAGGCCGTCACCCACACCCTGGGCGTGATCGACGGCAAGTTGCGCAACAAGGCCGATAAAAGCGAGGTGATGACGCCAACGCAGGTCGACCAGCGTATCCAAACGCTAATCGGTGCCGCCCCGGAAGCCCTCGACACCCTGGCCGAAATCGCCGAGGCGCTGGGCAACAACCCCAACTTTGCCGCCACCATCACCGAGCAGCTCGGTACCAAGGCCACCAAAACCCAGCACGCCGCGCTGGAAGCTCAGCTCAGCACCGCCCTGACTGAACTCACCGCCGCCTTTAATCAGGGCGCCGCCACCATCCAAGCCACCCCAGTGGAGTAACCCATGAGCCTAGAAAACCAAATTGCCAACCTGGTTGGTGCCGCCAATAACCTGACAAGTGAAGTCGCTAACAAGATGAAGGGGATTGATAATAAAGTTACTACCGCACTAACAGCGGTACCTGATCAAATTCGCACAACGATGTCGCTTTCACTTCACGTTGATGCTGAGGAGGGTGATGACAATAACAATGGCCGTATAGCCACTCCATTTAAAACAATCGGCCGAGCGATTAAAGAAATCCCTTCCGGTGCGAGTGGAAAGATTTCGTTAAAAAATGGACAGGTGCATACAGTTAGAAAAGAAGATGGCTTTAATCCCTACGAAGCATCTGATAAAACATTGTTAATTTACAGCAGAGACTACGGTAGTAGAGCAGTTTTGAAAATAGCCCCAAATATACGTGTGGACAATGTCAATCTAGAGGCATCATTTGTACAAGCCAGCACGCGAGTAGATATACGATTCGAGTCAATCGTATTAGAAACAGGGAAAATAACAGATACGCAAAAAGCGATGGGGCTATTCCCGTATCCCACTAGCAATAATTACAATTCAGAATTTGGTGGCACCTTTAGTCGGGGCGGTGGCACTAGCGAAGCAGCAATGTTTAACGTTCAATTTAGCCGCTGCGTTATCAAACAGCAAGATTTTCGTCTATTCACTACGCGCAGCGGTATTTATAATGTTTTGATGTACCAAACAGAGATTCTCAATGAGGGAAACAATGAAGAGATTTTTGACACTTTAGACCCTAAAGTTTTATCTCTCAACCAAGTAACTTACTCTGGATTCGGTGACAAAACATTGGAAGATATTTTCCTATTAAGAGAAAATTCCTATATTGCCAAGAAAGGGGCAGTCAGTAACTAAAATTATTTAACTAAAAACCTCTCTCAAATGGAAAATACGCATGAACACATTTACACATGATGGCAAAACATATACTGGTTTTAGCACCCAAGAAGCACTTGATGCTGGTGTCCCCAAGAGCATTGTAGTTAGCCAATTGCATTTATCACTAAACGCCAATATCGACACCGCCGCAGGCAACGCCCGCGCCGCCTTCGTCAGCCCCGGCAGCTACATCGACCAAGAGTACCTACTCGCCAAACAAGAAGCGGTGGCTTGGATAGAAAGCGGCAAAGACGAAAACGCCATTCCATCGAGCGTACAGGATCACATCGATATGTTCGGAGTGAGCGCCGAAGCCGCCGCCACCGAGATTGTGGCCACCGCCGAGCAGTGGGAGCAGGCACTCGGGGCCATTCGCAGCGCCCGCCTGGGCGGGAAAGCGGCAGTGCAACGTGCCGAGACTATCGAAGCGGCAGAGGCCGCCGCCCAGCAAGCCATCGAACAGCTCAACCGCTTCCGACCAGATGCCGCCTAAACTCACCGCCTAGCCCAGAACGACCAAGCCCGCCTATTTGGCGGGCTTAGCATTTTCGGGCTGGAGCTATCGTTACCTAATACCACTGGCGTGGCTATTGCTTAGCAAAGCATCTATAAACAGCGGATCATCGAACAGCTCATCGAGCGTTTCTTCCATTGCCATTTCAATGGGTCTGGCTAGGTTATAAGAAGACATGTACATCACCCCTTTATGCTCAGGGCTAACCGAAATTTCTCGGCTGAACAATACATCGTTTGTCTCTGACACCACCTCTACCTGAATCGTAGAATCGGCGACTGTTTTTCCCGTGAAAAATGTATCAATCAGGTGCAAGTTTGAGTACAGCTTTATGATATCACTCTGGATAGTTAAGGACGCTCCGCTGCCGATTTCAAACCCTCTAGCTATCAGCTCCTGCTCAATGGCCGATTGCAATTCCTTCTCTACGGGCTCCTCGCTGTAAATCGACGCCATAGCAAAGCCGCCATAGCTATATTTTTTGTGGCTAATACGACGTTGGTCTTCGCGCTCATCGGTAACCACCACATTCACCGACACTTCGGAAGCCCCCTCCAACGCCGCCACATCGGCTTGCGGTTCATATTCCAGATCATGTGATTCGGGTATCGCCGCACAGCCGTGCAAAAATGCCAATCCAGCCAATAACCCGATAATTTTAAAGCACTTCATACGTTCCCCTTGCCACGTCATTTTTAACATTAAGTTATATTTTGCTGGGAAACACTAAAGATAAATCAGGGTTAGTCAAATTTTTGAACACAGTATCTTAAGCTTTCTGTCCCCCACTCCCCGCACAACGCCCGCCGCTACCCTCCCGCGCGTAAGCCGATCAGCATAAAGGTTCTTTCGAGACAGAAACCTTTATCCGCTTGAACCTGCGCAGGAGACAAGCATGGCAGACCGCTTACACGGCGTGAACGTCGTTGAAATCAACCAGGGCACCCGCCCGATCCGCACCGTATCTACCGCCGTGATTGGCTTGGTGGCCACCGCACCACTGGCCGATGAAACCGCCTTCCCGCTGAACACGCCGGTACTTATCACCGACCCCTACACCGCCATGGGGCAAGCGGGTGAAAGCGGTACCTTACGCCGCAGCCTGGCTGCCATTGTCAGCGAAACCCGCCCGCTGATTATTGCTGTGCGTGTGGAAGAAGGTGCCGACGAAGACGCCACCACCGCGAATATTATCGGCGGTGTCGATGCCACCGGTAAAAAGCTCGGCATGCAAGCACTCACCGCCGCTGAAACCCGCCTGGGCGTCAAACCCCGCATCCTCGGCGTGCCGGAGCTGGATAACGAAAGCGTCGCGAGCGAACTTGCCGGTATCGCCCAACAACTCCGAGCATTCGCTTACGTCTCCGCCCACGGCTGCGAGACCAAGGAAGAAGCCAACATGTACCGGGAAAACTTCGGCCAGCGCGAAGTCATGGTCATCTGGCCTAACTGGCAAGCCTTTGATACCAGCGCTGAACAAACCCGCCCGCTCTCTGCCGTCGCCAAGGCACTTGGCCACCGCGCCAAACTGGATAACGACATTGGCTGGCACAAAACGCTGTCCAACATGCCGGTAAACGGTGTGACCGGCATCACCAAGGACATCTCCTGGGACCTGCAAAGCAGCGCTACCGATGCGGGCTATTTGAACGAAGCCGACATCACCACCCTGATCAACAAATCAGGCTTTCGCTTCTGGGGCTCGCGCACTTGCTCAGAAGATCCATTGTTTGCTTTTGAATCCTACACCCGCACCGCCCAGGTGTTGGCCGATACCATTGCTGAAGCGCACCTCTGGGCCATCGACAAGCCCATGCACCCGTCCCTTGTGCGCGACATCATCGAAGGCATCAACGCCAAGTTCCGCGAGCTGACCCGTCGGGGCTACTTACTCGGCGGCTCCGCTTGGTTTGATGAAGAGCTCAACAGCAAAGAAACGCTCAAAAGCGGCAAGCTGTACATCGACTACGACTACACGCCGGTACCGCCGCTGGAAAACCTCACCCTCAACCAGCGTATTTCCGACCGCTATTTGATCGACTTTGCCAACCGCGTCGCCCCAGACAGCGTTGCCTTCAATCGCCAGCTTTAAGCAGGAGCCCTAGATGATTCCGCATATTCTCAAAGACTTTAACCTTTTCGGCGATGGCAATAACTGGCAAGGCCAGATCCCCGAACTCACCCTACCAACAATGGCGCGCCGCATGGTCGAGTACGAAGGGGGTGGTATGGAAGGCCCTATCGAAGTCGACCAGGGCAACGAACTGCAGGAATTCGAATGGAAGCTCGGCGGTATGACCGTTGACGGCCTGTTCGATCACTACGGCTCGCCCATCCACGATGCCTCACTCCTGCGACTGACCGGCTCTTACGAATCCGACGAAGACGGCAACATCATTCCTGTCGAGATCGTCATGCGCGGTCGTCACAAAACTATCGAAATGGGCGACGCAAGCAAGGGGGATAACAACCAGATCAGCATCACCACCACCCTGACCTATTTCAAACTCACCATTGACGGTGAAGACGTGATCGAGCGCGACGTTCCCGGCTACGTCTTCAAAGTACGCGGTGTGGATCGCTTGGCAGAGCGCCGCGCCGCCCTGGGCGTTTAGCCCCCACCCCACGGCCGCCCCGGCGGCCTTACCCCTTTTCTTGAATAGGACATCACCATGACCCAACAGACTGAAAATCAGATCGAAGCCCCCGCCGCACAAACCGCCACCGCCCCAGGTGTGCCCACCGAAGTGGTCGAGCTGGAAACCCCACTGCAACGTGGTAAAAACACTGTGACCGAAATCACCGTGCGTAAGCCAATGTCCGGCGGTATGCGCGGCGTCTCATTGGTAGACATCATGAACCTGGACGTCGCAGCACTCACCAAGGTCATGCCCCGCATTACCACGCCCGCGCTCACCGAAGCCGAACTGAAAACCATGGACATCGTAGATTTGGTGCAACTCGGCACGGCGCTGAACGGTTTTTTAACCCCCAAGAAGTTCAAGGAAATCGAGGCATAGCGCTCGCCGAGTTCGTTGAAGAAGCCATGGCCGACTTGGCCATGGTGTTCCATTGGGAGCCTAGCGCAATGGACAACATGGAACTCGAAGAGCTAATGGAGTGGCGCGAACGCGCCCGCAAACGCCACGAAGGCAGCAAGCCTAAAGGCAAACAACGCAGCAGATAGGAACGGTCGATGGCACAAAATCTACGCCTGCAGGTAATGCTTAACGCCGTGGACCGTGTCACCGGCCCTCTGAAGCGCATACGCCAAGGCGCTGGCCAAACCGGCCAAGCCATGCGCGAAACCCGCGACCGGCTCAAAGAACTGCAGCGCACCCAAAGCGATCTCACCAGCTACCGCAAAGCCAACGCTGCGTTACGCACCACTACACGCGCAATGCGTGACGCCCGCGCCCGTAATCAGCAATACACTCAAGCCCTGGAACGCCAACGCGAAGCCCATGCAAGCATCAAGTCTGGCCTGACGGTTGCCCGCCGAGAGTACGACCGGCTAGCACGTGAAATGCTCAATACCAAACAACCCAGCGACCAGCTAAGCGCTTCATTAGAGCGCGCTCGTGTGCGCTTGCATGGCCAGCAAACCGAGTTCGACAGATCCGCCAGAGCAATGCGGGAATACCGCAACCGAACCCGCAACGCAGACGAAGAGGTAAAAAAGCTCACTCGAAACCACGCCACTCAAACTGAGCGCATCCGTGGGCTAAAAACGCGGTTAGATGAGGCAGGCATCAGTACCGACAACCTCGGTCGAAGTTCGCGAGAGCTGCGAACAAAAGAGGATCGGCTAAACACCACCCTACAAGAACAAAAGCGCCACTTAACCGAGGTCGCCGAGCGGCAACGCCGCTTAACCCAAGCCCGCGACCGCTACCAAAATGGCATGGCCAACGTTGCCCGCGCCCAAGGCGTGGGTATGGGCATGTTCGGCACTGGTATAGCGCAAGGTTACGCCGCTAGCCGCCTGCTTACCCCCGGCGTGGCCTGGGGCGAACAGATGAGCACCCTACAAGCGGTAGGCCGCTTTAGTGCTGACGATGAGCGCTACCAAGCGTTGCGTGAACAGTCACGCGAGCTGGGCGGCTCCACCGCATTCAGTGCCACCGAAGTCGGCGGCGGCCAAGAGTTTTTGCTACGAGCAGGGATGAGCGCGGAAGCCATTCAGGCCTCAATGCGCGATGTGCTAGATCTCGCCCTGGCCAACAACACCGAGCTAGCCCGCGCGGCGGATATCGCCTCCAACATCGCGGGCACCTTCAAAATCGATATGGAAGCCGACGGCGCGATGGCCCGCGTCGCGGATATTCTCTCCGGTACCGCCAGCCGCGCTAACGTCAATCTGGAAATGCTCGGCGAAACCATGAAGTACCTGGGCGGCTCAGAAGACCTCGACCTCACTATGGAACAAGCCGCCGCCATGGCAGGCCTAATGGGCAACATCGGCATTCAAGGCAGCATGGCCGGTACCGCCATGCGCGCCATGGCCAACCGACTGACCGATCCCGCCAAGGCAGGTCGCGATGCCATGGAGCAACTGGGTCTGCAGGTGTCAGATGCCAACGGCAATATGCGCGATATGCCCGACATCCTCCGCGACATCAACAACGCCACGCGGGATCTCGGCAACGTCGAACGCCGAGCACTGCTCTCCAAGATCTTTGGCGCCGAAGCCGGTTCCGGCATGACCGAGCTGGTCAATGGGATGGCCGACGGTGACTTGGATGAGCTAATAAACGCCCTACAAACCAACGCCGGTGAAAACGCCGAGATGGCCCGCGTCATGGCAGACAACCTCGGTGGCGACCTCAAGAGCCTGCGCAGCGCCTGGGAAGAAGTCGGCATCAGCATCACAGACACCAACGATGGCCCCTTGCGTGAACTGGTACAAACCATCACCGCCATCACGCGCGGCGTGGGCGAATGGATCAAAGCCAATCCCGAACTCGCGGGCACTATCGCCAAAGCCGCAGCAGGCATGATCGCGCTCGCCACGGTGGGCGGTGCCGTCACCATGACATTCGCCAGCATCCTCTCCCCGCTGCTGTTCGCCAAATTCGCCATGACCACGCTCGGCATCAAGGTTGGTGGCTTGGGCACCGCACTAGGCTGGATAGCCAAAACCGCCATCCCCTGGGTAGCCGGTGCGCTTAAAGGGCTATTAGTTGCCATGGGCCCCATCGGCTGGGGCATTGCCGCCATCGCCGGTGCCGCCTTCCTGATCTACAAGTTTTGGGAACCCATCAAAGCGTTTTTCGTGGGCCTATGGCAGCAAGTGAAAGCCGCGTTCGATGAAGGGGTGGGCGGTGTTGCCCGCTTGCTCATCAACTGGTCGCCGCTGGGGCTCATTCACAGCGCCTTCACCGGCGCGCTAGACCTGTTGGGCATTTCAGTGCCCGAAGGCTTCCGTAGCTTGGGCGGCTTTGTTATCGATGGCCTGCTGAGCGGGATGGAAGCAAAGCTTACCGCGTTACGCGAGTGGGTCACCGGCATGGCCAACAGCGTGGCCAACTGGTTTAAAGAGGTGCTCGGCATCCACTCGCCAAGCCGCGTGTTTGAAGGCTTTGGCATCAACATCGTTGAAGGCATGATCAACGGAATCGCCAGCATGGCCGGGGCACTACGCGACCAGGTCATGGGCATGGCGGCCAATATCGCCGGATGGGTGCAAGAAGCGATGGCCAGCGCCTGGGATTCCATCGGCGATGGTGCCAGCCGCGCCATGCAGTGGGGCCGGGACACAGCGGCCGGAATGGGGCAAGGCATCCGCGACGGTGCCAGCCGCGCAACCGAAAGCGCCGCCAATCTCGCCAGCGGTGTGACCGATACCGTGCGCGGCTGGTTGGATATCCATTCCCCCAGCCGCGTGTTTGCCACCATTGGCGGCTACATTTCCCAAGGCTTGGCCAACGGCATTGAAAGCGACGCCGACAGCCCCGTTAAACAAGTACGTAGCGTCGCCAGCCGCATGCGCGACGCTGCAGCGGGATTAATGCTAAGTGCAGGGATAACGTCACCGGCGGTGGCGATAGAAGCACCGCCGCCAGAACTACCGCAATTGCCGGGGCTTCACGCCCACATTGAGCGCCCCGAGCTGCCCACGCTGCAAGCCCTGCAGGTAGAGCACCCCACGCTGCCAGAGCTGAGCGCACCAGAGATTCGGCGCCCAGAACTGCCACAAATGCCCCGCTTAATGAGCGAGGTGGCGACACCCAAAACGCCCACGTTGGATGCACTACGCATCGAACGGCCGGAGCTGCCCCCACTCCCCAGCCTGAGCGCGTTACAGATCCACGCGCCCGACCTGCCGCACCTGTACAGCGAGGTGGCCACACCAGAAACGCCCAAGCTGGATGCACTGCGCATCGAACGGCCGGAGCTGCCCGCGTTACCCGAGCTAGACGCGTTAGAGATCAGCGCGCCCGACCTGCCGCGCCTGTACAGCGAGGTGGCCACACCAGAAACACCCACGTTGGATGCACTACGCATCGAGCAGCCAACACTGCCCGCATTACCCAGCCTGGGCGCGTTTCAGATCCAACCGCCCACGTTGCCAGCACTGCCCACGCTCTATAGCGAGGTGGCCACGCCAGAGATACCCACGCTGGATGCACTGCAAATCGAACGGCCGGAGCTGCCCCCATTACCCGAGCTGGGCGCGTTAGAGATCCAGCAGCCCGCGTTGCCAGAAATACCTACGCTCTATAGCGAGGTGGCTACGCCAGAAATACCCACGTTGGATGCACTACGCATCGAGCAGCCAACACTGCCCGCATTACCCAGCCTGGGCGCGTTTCAGATCCAACCGCCCACGTTGCCAGCACTGCCCACGCTCTATAGCGAAGTGGCCACACCAGAGATACCCACGCTGGATGCACTGCGCATCGAGCAGCCAACGCTGCCCGAGCTGGGCGCGCTAGAAATCCATGTGCCGGAAATACCCCGCTTGATGAGCGAGGTGGCCACGCCAGAGATACCCACGCTGGATGCACTACACATCGAACGGCCAGAGCTGCCCGCGTTGCCCGAGCTGAGCGCGTTAGAGATTAGCGTGCCGGAAATGCCCCGCTTGATAAGCGAGGTGGCCACGCCAGAAACGCCCACGCTGGATGCATTACGCATCGAACGGCCAGAGCTGCCCGCGTTGCCCGAGCTAGGCGCGCTAGAGATCCACGTGCCGGAAATGCCCCGCTTGATCAGCGAGGTGGCCACGCCAGAGATACCCACACTGGATGCACTGCGCATTGAGCAGCCAACGCTGCCCGCGTTGCCAGAAACACCCCGCGTGATAAGCGAGGTGGCTACGCCAGAAATACCCATGCTGGATGCAATGCGCATCAAGCAGCCAACGCTGCCCGCTTTACCTAGCCTGGGTGCGTTACAGATCCAGCACCCCGAACTGCCCAGCTTGGACACCCTGGCTTTCGAATGGCCAGAACTCCCGCAATTCGACCCGCTACGCATCGACACCAGCGGCGTACAGATCGACGCCCGGCCGCCACTGCAAAGCCACACCAGCCAGCCCAGCAGTGGCCTAGTTATCAACGGCGGCATCAACATCGAAATCAACGCCGCCCCCAGTATGGATGAACAAGCACTAGCACGGCTGGTAAACGCCGAAGTACAACGCGCCCTGCGCGATGCCGAACGCCGCGCCCAGGCATCACGCCGCAGCGCCTTCCACGATATTGATTAAGGTGACTCTATGATGATGGTTTACGGCATGTTCGTCTTCGCCCTCGATACCGCCGCGTATCAAGAGCTGCAACGGCAGACGCGGTGGCGGCAGGAAGCACAAGGCCGCGTAGGCCTACTGCCCGCCCGGCAGTTTCTCGGCCCAGGGGAAGACACCGTCACCCTCACCGGCACCCTGCACCCCCAGTTCACCGGCGGCCAACCCCACCTGGATCAGTTGCGAGATATGGCCAGCCAAGGCCACGCTTGGCCACTGATCGAGGGCACAGGCAAAAACTACGGCTTTTTTGTGATGGAAAGCCTAAAGGAGCGCAAGGTCGCGTTGATGCGCGACGGCGCCGCCCAGCAAATTGATTTTGATATGGTGCTGCACCGGGTAGAAGAAGATAACGGTAACCTCCTGGCTATGCTTGGACCACTAGCAGGCATGGCCCTACGCGCCGTGCCAAGGTTGGTGTAAGCATGATTCCTGCCCGCCGCCCCGCCTACTCAATCGGTGGTATGGCCGCCACCGGCCGCCTGCAAAGTCTCACCATTACCGACCGGCGCGACACCACTGCCGATGAACTCACCCTGACATTAGAAGACCACGACGGCCGCCTCGCCATTCCCCCGCGTGGCAAAGTGCTAAGTGTGGCACTTGGCTGGGAAGGTGAAGCCCTGGTGGATCGTGGCCTATTCACCGTGGATGAAGTGGAGCACAGCGGCGCGCCGGATGTGCTCACAATCCGCGCCCGCAGTGCCAACCTGCGCAAAAGCAATCCTGCCAAGCGCTGCGAAAGCTACCACAAAAAAACCTTACAACAGGTGGTTGGCAGCGCGGCCGGGCGGCTAGGGCTGGGGGCAACCGTGGCGCCTTCGCTAGCGGGGGTCTTCATTGACCATATCGATCAAACCGATGAGTCAGACCTCCACTTTCTCAACCGCCTGGCCGAACGCTATGACGCCCTATGCATGGCCAAAAATGGCCAACTGCTGTTCATGCCCATGAACGGTGGCGTAACGGCCGGGGGAACCGCCATCCCCTCAATCACCCTAAAGCGTGGTGTGGGAGACACCCACCGCTATCTGATAGCGGATAGAGAAGAGTTCACCGGCGTGATTGCCTTCTGGTCGGATCTCGACGAAGCCGAACGCAAAGAAATACTCGTCGGCAGCAGCGAGAACGCCAAACGCCTACGCCACACCTACGCCACCGAAGGCGATGCCATACAGGCCGCCAGCGCCGAACTAAAACGCCTGCAGAGAAAGCATGCCGAATTCACCCTGGAGCTGGCCGAAGGCCGCGCCGACATCTATCCCGAAACCCCGGTCATCGCCGAAGGCTACAAACCCGAGATCGACGCCACCCCGTGGATCATTGACGAAGTCACCCACCAATTCACCAACAGCGGCTACACCTGCGAAATCAAAATGCAGACACGGTAAAGAAAGCCTATGCCACCATTATCAAACACACGCCTAGAGTTATTGGGGTTATCATTTTTGACACGCCCACTAATCGGGGTTATAGTAACCCCATATTCAACAACTAAGGGGCAGGAGGTGAACAGCAGAGCACTGATCAAGGAACTGGAAGCGGATGGCTGGGAGTTAGTGAGAGTCAAAGGCAGCCACCACCATTTCAGGCACCCGACTAAGCCAGGCACAGTGACCGTGCCACATCCCAAAAAGGATTTGAACACAGGGCTAGTAAAGGGAATCAGAAAAAGCGCCGGCCTCTTATGAGGCTGGCCACTGCTGCCCCGCACCACAACAGGAGATCAACGCATGTTGTTTCCCATTGCAATTGAACGCGGCGACGAACAACACGCCTACGGCGTGGCGGTGCCCGATTTACCCGGCTGCCATTCAGCAGGCGATACCTTTGAAGAGGCGATGGTCAACGCGAAGGAAGCCATTGAAGGCTGGCTAGAAGTCGCCGTCGACTACGGCGACCCGATTCCCGAAGCCACCTCCATCGAACACCACATGGATAACCCCGATTTTGAAGGCTGGATCTGGGCCGTGATCAATATCGACCTAACCCCCTACCTGGGCAAAAGCCACAAAATCAACGTCACATTGCCAGACCTACTGGTGAAACAGATTGACGATTTTGTCGCCAGCCACCCAGGGGATAAAACGCGAAGCGGCTTCCTCTCGCGGGTTGCCATGGCAGAACTGGCCAAAGCACGTAAAAACGCATAACCACGCACAACAAAAACCCCCGGCCACTCCACATGGCCGGGGGTTTTCGTTTCAGGCTAGCCTAACAGCCGCGCATTTTCAGCGGTATCAGCATCAGGCAAGAAGGCATCGTTTAGCTGGATTATTACCTACACCGCCCAACACCTGGCTTGCCGAACCACCACGCCCTTATACTGCTTGGGCGTGATAAAGCATCCCTCTCCACCGTTGGCAGGCAGCAAACGGCAACGGCTACCCACGCGATGAGATTTAAATAGCCGGTATTCCCCTTCTACCTCAGCCACCACCAGGTCCGCATGGCCAAAAGAGCGTGCTTCATCCACCACCAGCACATCTCCTTCCATCCATAACCCACCTGGGTGGGCCTCGTCGCTGATTTCCACCAGAAAACAGCTAGGCGAAAACCGCCGCTTGTCCATCTCTGCTATCGCGGGGTGCTCCACCCCCATCACCGCAGGCCCTAAGTAATTTACGCGCATAATCCATGCCCTGTGCTAGCTCCACATTCAGCGACGTATATTAGCGTTTACCTGTCGCTTCCCACAGGCATAATACTGTATAAAATACCAGCAACCGATAGGGGATATAGAGCTTGCGGCTACAAATGCCTAAAAAAGAACTCCCTGACAGCTAAGCTGCACTAGCCGTAGACCTCGCTATAGGCCAAGGGAAAGGAGGTGGCCATGTAGCTCAACAAGTACTAAAATAGCGTTAAATAACGCAATAACGCAGTGCAATAAAGAAATGGGTGTATGACTACAACGCCGAGAGCGTTAGAATCGCACCCCTTTATGAACACCATCATCCCGTGAGGGAGTCAAGGTTTAGGACGACGTCATGCCAACAGCAGTGTCACTTTTCTCAGGTTGCGGAGGCTCAGACGCTGGCATTATCAATGCTGGCTTTGATGTGCTGATGGCCAACGATGTGCTGGCTTATGCGCAGGCAGTATATGAGCACAACCACCCAGAGACTGATTACCGCCTTGGAAGCATAAGCAACATAGAACATTTTCCTGATGCCGAGTTACTGGTGGGCTGCTATCCATGTCAAGGGTTCAGCCAAGGCGGTGTGCGTGATGCTGGCAGACAAATTAATACCCTCTACCTTGAGTTTGCTCGTGCGTTAAGGCAGATCAAGCCCAAAGCTTTCATTGTTGAGAACGTATCTGGCATGGTGCGTAAGAATTACGCCCACCTACTACAAGACCAAATACGCGTCTTCACTGAAGCTGGTTACAACGTCTCCTTTCAAGTGCTTAATTCAGCTGATTTTGGCGTTGCCCAAGAGCGTAAGAGAATTTTTATTGTCGGTATTAGAGACGATTTTGGTATCGAGTACGCCTTTCCGCAGCCAACCCATGGTGTAAATGGCAGCCCTGCCAAAGCAACGATTTATGATGCCATTGGTGGTATGCCTGAATGGCCAGAGGGAGAGTTCTACGACCTAGATTTTCACTGGTATTATCTGTCCAGAAACCGTCGTAACGATTGGTCAGAACAATCGAAAACGATTGTGGCTAACCCAAGACACATGCCTCTTCATCCCATGAGCCCACCACTGGAGAAGCTCGAGCATAATGTGTGGCGTTTCATAAACGATGGACCAGCGCGTCGTTTTAGCTATCGTGAGGCAGCTAAGTTGCAGGGGTTTGAGGACTTAGCTTTTCCAGAACACAAATCAGGCAGCATGAGCATGCGCTACAAAGTAGTAGGCAATGCAGTCCCCCCCCCTTTATTCGAATCGGTGGCACGGGCGCTGCCTGATATATGGAGCTAATCATTCGAAATAAGAAACACTCATGCTACAAAGCTCCTGAGCGATCCTACCAGCTTCTGGAATCTCAATATCATCAATTACATCAGACAGTAGTTTCAGAATTCTTTTGCGATCAATTAAAATAACGTCACCGATCCTTACACCTCTATTCCACTTACCGTTAATATTCCTCATATCATGCGGCATAAAATAAAAATTAGCCGCAGGGTGCTGAGGTGTAATCATACTATTCATCGAAGCAGGACTTGCTTCTAGCTGTTTTTTTTCCCAGTCTTTGGGAGAACAACCACATTGAGCAAATATAACAGGGATGTGGCCTAAAGCATCACCAAGAGGCATAAAAGCTACTACATCCAAACCACCGTCACCTGTATCTTGTGGATCAAAGTCAGACAGTGGAGCTACATACCGAGGATAAATATCCTTAGCTAGCGAATGCATTTTATTGCCGAGGGTTCCAACATAACCTAAGCCTGTTTGCTGATGAGCACCAAAAGGTTTAACTTCCCAGCCAGGCAATATTTTTTTTAAAGCAAAGTAGCCGAGCTCTTCAAAAGCGCCTGTCACATTACTTATTTTTGTTTTTGAGCAGTACTTTAAAGCAGAACATACCAACAAAAAAAGATACATTTGATGGCTTTTATTACCTTCTTCTAGATCAAGTTCTAAAAAATCATCTTCAAAAGAGAAGGGCCAAAAATCAGGTATTTGTTTTTTCCTGATCTTTAAAACCTTACTTATATCAGCCCATTTAATATTAATTTTGTCGTCAAAATTTAAATCCCCACTTCCATAGCCGACATCCAAGTCCACTCTGACATCCTCAAACTCTCCAGACAAATCATCATGTTGACCTATACTATATGATTTATCTTGACTAATAACACACAACAACTCCACATAATCGGCCCACAAATATGTATGAGTCTGGCTGGGCACTTCAGTATAGCCCACTATCAATTCACCTAAAGCATTAGTCATATAGATAGCTCCTTAATAACCTTTATTTCTTCGTGAAACAGTAAAGGCTAGAGCAGCTGTTTTTTCATCTATTGAACTTATTAGAAAGCTATGATCTTTATCTAAATCATCAACATTAGAAATAATATCAAAAGCTTGATCAATACTTTTCAACGCAGTTTCCAGCAAGTCTTTAAGCACTTGCGAAGGACCTTCTGTATGCATAAATGCAAAATCAATATCTTTTTCTTTATTTAATATTTCTATCGCATCTCCTCCTTTTACGGTTATAGCTGCAAGCTTTCTTAAATTCCGCGATTCACCCAGAATAGTTTCACCTAGTTGATCTTGAACAAACATCCAAGACATTAAATTCTTCAGGCTATCTTTATTTAACCCTTCAGCCTCAACATCAAGCCTACTCTTCAAACCTAAATAATCAGTAATTCCTTTATAGGAAATAGAAGTAGTCAAAACGCCAAAATCTATATCATCGCTTTTAAGACCAGCAAGACCAAAATAATCTTCATCTTGAGCCACACTCAAAATCCTAAGACTTGTCAATATCTGAGCAACATAGTCAGATCTACTACCTATTTCTTTAGCTATTAATCTACACTGCTCATGAATTGATAAATCATTGTAAAAAGTATCTCTTAGCTCTTTAACGTACATAGCTTTTGAAAGAGGGTCCCACCGCTTTGCACCAGTTATGTGCCTATAGCCTAAATACCTTAATATGTCTTTTCTTTCTTTGAAAATAAGACAAGGCACTTTACTAGGCTTATGCTTCGCATCTCTTATAACTTCGTCAATTGAAGCTTTATTTTTCTTTGCAACAATATCTCCATTTAGAAGTTTAAGGGCAGATAGCCTTCTGTTACCTTCTACAACAATGTAATTACCCTCAGAATCAGGAGTAACTAAAAGTTGCTCACCATCAAAGTATCCCTGTTCGGAAATAGACCCCATTAATTCTAAAATATTTTCACGACGAATCATGCGATCAACGATTTCTTCTTCAGGCTGCTCATGATCGCCGAAGTATCTAGCAAACCGTGGATTTTTTGGATCAAATTTTAACAGGTCTAGAGAAATTGTGTCTCTTTTACCTTTAGGTGTGGTTGCCATATTATTCATCCTGTCAAAATACTTTCATAAAATAGGAATAAAGAAATACTATTAATCTAATCAAACCACCCGCCCAATCCGAATCTCACACCGCCCCAGAATCTCCACATCATGCATATCCTACGGCTTGATCATTTCCGGCTGGCAATGGTCGTTGTCGCTAGCCCGAAAGAATCAATTCAAATATTGCTCAGCAGTATCAACTAAAGCTTCAGCAGCTTCACAGCTGGAAACAGCATCAGGCACACAGGATAAGCAGCGGTGTAAATCAATAGCGGCCATATCCAAGTTTGATTTAGAAACACTGAAAGGTAGCGAAGCAATCCGTGAGCGTAGCTCTTCAGCTCTGGGTTGATGCTCCTGCATCATATCCATGCATTGAGCTACATCGCTGTTACTGGAAGAAGAACTGTATTCCGACATATCAAAACCAATAGAAACAAGCCCTCGGGCTTCATTCATAAGCTCTTCGGGCGTTTCTTCCGCCAAGGCGGTTAGCGAAAACACACTGGCAAAGACGGCTACCATTGCAATAATGCTAATTTTTTTCATTCCCCACCTCCCTGTTTTATTTCTCAGCGATCTCAAAACCGCCTTTATGTATTAATGGTTTTACAGTTAAACAACCCGCCCAATCCGTATCTCACACCGCCCTAGAATCTCCACATCATGCATATCCTGCGGCTTGATCATCTCCGGCTGGTAATGGTCGTTGTCGCTAATCAAATACAGCGCGCCCCCTGCTAGGCGCTGCACCCGTTTGATTCGGCGCTCACCGCTGACCAGCAGCAAAAACACACCTTCCTGTTTCGGGTCGCGGTTACTGCGATCCACCAACACCCAGTCGCCATCGTCTAGGGTGCCGAGCATTGAATCACCGCGCACTTTCACGCCAACCACCTGGTCAGGGTTTAGCCCCTGCTCGGTTAGTTCGGCAGTGGAAAAGTACAGCGTAGTTTTCACCGGCTCGCCTTCAAAGCTTCTCCCTGCCCCGGCGGCCGCTTCAATGTCGTACATCTTGACCGGCGAATGATCCGCCGAAGGTTCACCAAACGAAACCTTAAAGGCATCGACTGGTGCGGTATCTGATCTTTTCCCTTTGAGCACATAGAGAATATCAACGCCTCTATCAGAAACCGCAGATAAGTAAGCAGTATCGGGACGACTTGTACCTTTTTCGTACTTAATTTGTGTCGTTTTACCTACACCTCCGACCTCAGCCAAAGCCGTTTGGCTAAGCCCAAGTCGTTCTCGCTCTTCTTTCAGGCGCTCACCGATGACCATTTATATGAACCATCCTTATTGACAGGTTCATTTTTATGAACCATTCTATTCATGTCTTTTACTTCATAACACTTTGCAAGGGAGCCACTGCCATGGCCAAACTTGTTGCTATACCACCGCTATCACCATCTCAAACTGCCTTGGCCAACCGCGTACTTGCGGAAGCCATTGGCGATCTGGCTAAGCACCGCGCCAATCACGGCTCGCTCGAAGGCATTGCCGACGAGCTTGCATCAGCGCTGCACATCGGGCTGGGCTTGCTCAATAGGGCGGGATCATCCAAGGATGAGCCCTCGCATTCCACGCCCTGCCCTTGGGCCGAATTGCGCCGACGTCGCAAGGAACAGCTGGCACTTCTTGAACGTCAGGCCCTCAAGGCTCGGGGCGCTGTCTGTGTTCGATGCTGGGATCAGGGCGAAAACGGAGATCCCATTCATCCGCAGGCGATGAGTTGTGACTCGCGAGGAGAACAGCCGTGAAGTCCATCAACGCTAGCTCCTCCATGGCCGCCTCAAGCTCAGCTTGGCCATACACGGTGAACACCCGATACACCTTCCGCGCGCCGTTTTCGATACCCAGGCGCTTGGGGGCACCGCCCTCATCGCGGGCCGCGTCTTCCAGCAGGGCTTCGGTCAGCGTGTGGTCAAAACGCGGCACTGCCACGCCCTCAAGGTAACGATGTTCCATAACTACTCCGATCCAAACTGAATAAAAGGAAGCCACTGCCATGGCCACACCTGCTACTCACAAAGCCAGTACCACCTAGGTCAACAGCGGCAAGCTGCTGCACTAACTCGACCCTTTAAAAGTCTTTTACTTCATTAAGGAAGCCTAACCCATGGCCACCGCTAACACCATTACCCCAAAGCCGATTTATGCCCCCAAAGGTTGCGATCAGGCCGTGATGACCTACCTCACGGAAACCGAGTGCGCGGACCTCGAGCGGATCCAGCAATTGGAAGTGCGATCAAAATCGGCCACCGCTCGCATGCTCATGCTGCGCGGCATCGCCCAATACGACCAAGAAACCCTCATCGCCGATTAACCCGTTGTTCGTGCTTCTGCATAAGGAACGCCGTCATGCATCAAGACACCCGTCGCATCCGTCAACGCTATGCCGCCATCAATTTGGACGACTACGAAGCCAAGTTGATTGACGCCCTGGTCGACTACACCGGCATGTCGAAAGCCACCTTGCTGCGCCAATTGGTGCTGAAAGAAGCGCTCGAAACACTCGGCGTTAGCGACATCGTGAATACCAGTATGGGCCAGCGTGCGTCGTAAAAGCAGGCACAAAAAAGGCCTAAAAGGAGCACTCAAAATGCCCCAGAACCACCTAGCGCTGGATGACGAACTAGAACGCCAGCTGGAGGCGGTGCGGCAACAGCAAGGCTTAGAAACGATAGACCAAGCCGCCGAATGGCTCGCCCGCCGCCGACTACGAAAGGGCACGGCCAGCCTCACCGGAAGAGGCCGCGCCCTCTACGAAATAAGGGGGCCGAGTGACTGAAAAAACCGATGTGAAACAAGGCTCCGTCGAAGGGGAATACCTCGAAGGAGAAGCAACAGAAAGCGTAGAAAACCAGGACAGTCGACTTCGATTCGACTGCCCTCACTGCGGATCACATATGTGGGTGCGAACTTCGAAGACGCATCTACCTATTTTCCGAGTGCTCTACCTGCACTGTAGCAACGTGTTCGGTTGTGGGTTCCGTACCACAGCAGATCTTTCGTTGAAGCATGTACTGGCACCCAGTTTCCGGCCAAATCCAAAGGTGAATCTTCCGTACTCACCTTGGTTCAAGCGGCACGCACGCTTGGAGGCACAAGGCCAGATGCGTTTGGGTATAGAAGATCAAACCAAAAAGGAAGCGAGAAAATGAACGTACTACCGATTAACTCAGCAAAAGCCCCCTTCGATCTGGCCACAGAGCTGCTATGGAAGCACCGCTGGGACAGCCGCGCCGAAGCGCTGCGCATCACCATCGGCACGCTGGTGAACGACTACGGCATCGCAGAAGCCAATGCCGAAGTGGCCAGCATTCAAGCCTATGCCGACCTCGATAGCGTTAATGAAACTGCCCGCATTGATGTCGATGCCAGCACCTCACACGTCGTTATCTTCCGTGACGGAAGCGGATGCCCAGTCATGTTCACCGCCCGCGACCTCAGCCGCATGATTCAGCAAGCCCGCGATGCAGGCCTTGCCCAGGTGGTCGATGCCGATACCCGCCGCCCTGTTGTTTTAGAGCACTGAGCCTAAGCCCTTAGCAAAAGCACTGAGAGAGGCAGCCATGACCAACGTCACCCCACTCCCCGCCCGCCAAACACCGCCCCGCGTTCAAACCGACCGTGCGGGCTTTGGCAAACTTCGCGCCGAGCTGCACAGCCGCGTAGCAGATCAAGATCTAGTCGAGGTCTGGGCAGATCTCAACTTTCCCGAGCGCCGCCTTGTGCTTAAAAGCGCAGGGCTGCAGGTAGACGCGACGCAGCAAATCAGCCAGATGACCAAGCCCGAACGCGATGCAGTGCGCGCGGCCATTCACCGTATGAGCAGTTACGCCACCGGCCTGAAAGATCAACTGCGCAACCGCACCCAGCACCCAAGCGCCGAACTGGCCAGCCACGCCCGCCAAGCCCTGGCGGAAGGCAACACCAAGGCCGCCCTGCACTGGCTCAGCCTGATCGAAAAGGGGGTGGCATGAATATTCAAACCACCATGGACAACCTGTTCATCACCAAGGTGCGCTTTGAAGAGCTAGCCAACGCATTAGCCGAACGCGGGCATCAGATGGCTGCGGCAGAACTGCAGCGCGAACTGGAAAAAATCAGCAAGCAGTTAATGCAGTTAGAGCATGTATTAAAAGTGTATCAAGTCGATATTGCCGCCGCCCAGTTGGGTGCTAAATGAGCGCGCTGGAACAAAGCCAGAGCTTTGGCACCCGCGAATGCCGCGTATGGCGTGAGGCTAACTTTTGGGCGCCACTACCTAGCATCGCTGAAACACTGGCGGGCGGCTTTGTGCATGTGGCCAAGCGCCACGGTAATGCAGCGGGCAACCGGTGGTTAGCGCGCAACGCGACCGAACTGGTAGACCCTGCTAGCATCTACCGCCGCTTTGAATCGATGGGAGCTGATCTAGAGCGTGGCTATAACGCCATGGTGAAGCGTGCGTCCACGACCATCGAAGGGTTACAGCAGGCGTGCCAGTGGTTGGCCAGCGTGCAAGAACGCTTGGTAGTTCATGGCTTGAACGTCACCCACGACGATGAAGCGGTTATCAATCACGCAGAAGCCCAAGCCACAGCAATCGAGCGCGAACGTAGCAAGTTGATCGGCGGCATCGCTGAACATAACCGTCGCCTTCGCTTAGGCTTGCTGCCACCTCCTCTCAACCTGAAAACACCCAAGGCGCGCACCCTTTCCGGCCAAGCGCGTGAAATCGCGTTGCAGATAGCCGATTCCCGTAACCCGTTAAGCCCGCCATTGGGCGTCATTCCATTGATGGCAGTGTTCAACTGGTACCGCGCACCAGTTATGAGCCTGTCCGTCGTCAATGAAATGGCGCTCGAAAAGGCACGCCACCGGGCGCGCCTGCATGGCATTAACCCGCCTAGCCTGAAGCTGAAAAGCAGCGTGCAACTGGCCAAGCTAACTGACCCTATTTGGTGGCGTCGGCAACTGCGCCGTTTAGGTGGTCGCCGGTTGGAGCAAGTGCAGCGCGAAGCGCACCGTGTGCACAAACGCGCAGGTATTTACTGCAGCAACGTCACACTCGACCGCCGCCGCTCCCAGAAGAACCGCAACCGCGCTTTGCTGGAAGCACTGGAAGCCATCAATCAGGAAGGTCAGGTTTATACGCTGGCTGAACTTGCCGAATTGGGCTTATCCAATCCTGACCATCGCCGCGCTGAATTAATGCTGCGCATCCGCGATACGGAAGTGGAATCCCGTCGCTTAGGGCATGTGGGCATGTTCTACACCATCACCGCGCCTAGCCGTTTTCACCCGGTGCTTTCTCGCAGTAGCGCCCGTAACCCGAAGTATGACGGCAGCACCCCGCGTGAAGCACAAGCCTATTTGCAGCAGGTATGGGCGCGCACCCGCGCCAAGCTTGCCCGCGAAAACATCGGTGTTTATGGCATCCGTGTGGTGGAACCCCACCACGATGGCACGCCCCATTGGCATTTGTTGATATGGACTGCCCCTGAGCACGCCGACACCGTTAACGAAATTCTACGCTGCCACGCCGAAGCGGATACCCCCGAAGAGCTTTACGACCGCCGTGGCGAGAAAACCACCGCTCGGTTCAAGGTGGAAAAAATCGACTATCGACGCGGCACCGCTGCGGGGCACGTGGCCAAGTACATCTCAAAGAACATTAACGGCGAACAATTCACCCGCGATGGTGTGCAAGACGATGACAAAGACCGCTATGGCCATGACCTCAACAGCAGCGCACCGCGCATCGAGTCGTGGGCGGCCGTGTGGGGCATTCGCCAGTTTCAGTTCGTTGGCCTGCCTAGCGTCACCGTGTGGCGTGAAGTGCGCCGCCTGAACGAAAAGCACATTGATGAGCTAACCGCTTGGGAAGCCGCCACCCGACCAGAAAAACGCATTGCCGGCCGCTTGGAGAAGATCCGCGCGGCGGCTAACTCCGGCCAGTGGGATCAATTCTTACGCTTGATGGGTGGCCCCAACCTGCCCCGCAAACAGCGCCCGGTTAAGCCGTGGACGATGCCCCGAGTAGACCTCGACCGCCTTGAATTTAGCCACGCCACCGGCGAAGTGCATGAAGGCGTGGAAGCCAAAGGCCGCCACGGCGAAAGCAAGCTGGGCACCTTCGGCATTGTGGTTTCCGATGGTCGGGGTAACGAACACGAATACCTAACCCGCTTTTACCGCTGGCAAGTGCGCAGTAAGTCGCGCGGCCACCAGGGGGTTACGGGAGGCGGCGAAGCCGCGTCCCCTTGGACTCGTGTCACTAACTGTACGCAGGGGCCAGATATCCAGCCCCGAGAGCCATCTCCCGAAGAGAAAAAAGCCCAGCGCGAACGTCTCGAAGAGTGGAAGCGCTCAGAAATTTACCGAGCCGAAGCGGAAGACGCCTTCCGAGAAGGCCAAGAAGCCATAGAAGCCGCGCGAAACCTCTTCGCGCCCTCCACACCTACCCAGCAGGAAGAGCACTTCCCGCCCGAACTTTGTTAATCCAAGGAAGAACGATGGCAGATAACGCCGACCGCGCAGCGGTCACCATTCAACAAAGCCTGGAGGCCACACTGGCCCGCCGAGCTACGCTCGTCACCCAAGCCACCAACGATGAATGCGTTGATTGCGGTTACGAGATCCCCGCCCAACGCCGCAAAGCCGCGCCCTGGGCCACCACCTGCATCGAGTGCCAGGGCATTCGTGAAATTAAAAAGAAGCAAGGACGGTAAGCGATGAAAAACCCGATACCAAAAGAGTGGCGCTACGTCATCAAGTTTACGGTTCTCGCCTTTTGCGTGGGCAGCGCCTTCCAGCTGGGCATCAGTATCGCGAGCAACCTTAAGCCCCGCATCGAGGTAATAGAGGTCCGCGAAGCGATCGAGATAAACAAAACAGACAATCCCAGCGCCATAGGCTTCGTGCACCGCTTTAGCTTTTAGATTAACGATGTGAACTTAACTGCTCAAAAAAACAGAAAAGCATCAGATATTGAGCAGCTTAATGCGCAAAACAGTCAATCATAAGCAGGAAGCAAAACAATGGGGACTCCGAACGCATCACCGCCCAAGGGCGGCACCGTAGCAAGGCAAGCGGCCATGCTCTGCCAGGATGGTGCCTTCCAGCTCTACCTGGACCGCCGCCGCCGAGCCAAGTTTGGGCTGACAGAAAGTGAACTGCCCGATGGTACTCATAACCAGGAAGACGCCCGCGACTGGCTGTGTGCTGCCTGCAAAATTACCAGCCGCGCGGAGTTAGATAGCAACCCAGCCGCGCGCCAATCGTTTCGCATGATTCGCAATCGCTTCAACCACTGGCGGACAAGGGGCAAGCGATGAGCCTAAAAAACGTATTAGACTGCGATGAGCTAAAAGCCATCACCGGCTATCAGCGCCCCGCCGATGCGGCTCGCTGTCTGCGCGAACAAGGTGTGGTCGTATTTAATGGCCGCCGTGGCCCATGGACAACCATTGACCTCATTAACAAAGCGGGCGGCATTGAAGCCACCCCGGGAAAAGAGCTAAGCCCTAGCGACATACTATGAAGACACGCCCGCGAAAACATAGCCTCGATATACCGGCACACATTAACCAGTCAAAGCTCCCGAACGGAGTATATTTTGATAAGCGCGGCCGGGGCCGCTGGTATGTTCAATACCGCGATGAAGCAGGCAAGCTCAAAACCGAGCGAATCGCCGGTGCCGATGCCACACTGTCAGAGCTTCACCGCATCATGGAGCAACGCAGCGGCATAGATCGCCGCACCCTGCGCTACCTAGCCAAACAGTTTCACGAATCGGCACAGCTTAAAGAGTTGGCCATCAAAACTCAGCAGGATTACGAATACTGCCGCGCGGCACTGCTGGAAATGCCCACCAAGTTGGGCAAGCCTCTGGGGGATCTGCCAACGTCGCAATTCTCACCGGCGCTGGTTCAGCGTCTGGTCGACAAAATCGCCGCTGAAGGCACGCCATCTAAGGCCAACCACTTGTTGCGCTATCTGCGTCGCCTTTTTCGTTGGGGTATCAATCGCGGTTACTGCGACAGCAACCCAGCTCAGGGCGTGGAGTCTGCCAAAGAGCGAAAGCAACGCCGTTTGCCGGATCTGGCCACCATCGCTCGACTAACCGAGTTTGCTCAGCAGCGTGGCCAGCGCACTCGCGGCGAAAAAGGCGCGTGCGCGCCTTATCTCTGGATTGTGATGGAGCTGGCTTATATTTGCCGATTGCGTGGTATCGAGGTCGTAACTCTGACCGATGCCAACGGCACAGCCGACGGCGTGATGACTAACCGCCGCAAAGGCTCCCGAGATAACGTCGTTCGCTGGTACCCAAGATTGACCGCTGCCTGGACCGCCGCCACCGAGCGCCGAGCAGGGATCTGGAAAACCAAAGGCAGGCCGGTGCCCATGCACCCAGAAAACCGTCCACTAATCGTGGCGGCCGACGGCAGCGAGCTACGCAAATCGAGCCTAGACACTGCCTGGCAGCGCTTGATCAAGCTGGCCATCGAAGAGGAAATCATTACAGAGGATGAGCGCTTTGGCCTTCACGACCTAAAGCGTCGCGGCATCACCGACACCAAAGGCACCCGCCACGAAAAACAAGAAGCCAGCGGCCATCGATCGGCGAGCATGATGGACACCTATGATCTGAGCGTGCCACTGGTGAACCACCCTGGCGAGGAATAATCTACGTAAAGAACTACGGAATCGAAAAAGCCGCCCTTTCGGACGGCTTAATCTAATTCTCTAATGCTCTGATTTTAACCACTTTTAAGTGGTGCCGACACCAGGAGTCGAACCCGGGACCTACTGATTACAAGTCAGTTGCTCTACCAACTGAGCTATGTCGGCGCTTCGCGTTTTCTTGAGAATATGATTGCTTCACTGTTAAGCTACGCAATCAACAAGAAATCTTGTTGGCAATGGCTGGGGTACCAGGATTCGAACCTGGGAATGCCGATACCAAAAACCGGTGCCTTACCACTTGGCGATACCCCAACGTTTGGTGGCCAGAGACGGAATCGAACCGCCGACACGGGGATTTTCAATCCCCTGCTCTACCAACTGAGCTATCTGGCCGCTGCCAACGGTGCGTATTAAACTAAAAACTCAGCGTTTCGTCAACACTTTCGTGAAACTTTCTTTCTAGTCACGTGCTTAGGGCACTTCTTTTCAGGGCTGAAAACCTGCAAAAGCCACGCCATCCGTGGGCTGCACCTAGTTTTACTCCTTACAGCCTTGCTTCCTAAACCCTTAAGCTTGGGTAGGCGGCACGTAACCTTCCGCCTGATCCGTCGCTTCGTTATTTAGAAAACGCTGCATTTGATCCATCAAATAGGCCCGCGCCTCCGGCTCTAACATGTTGAGGTGCTTTTCGTTGATCAAGCGCGTTTGCAACGACTGCCACTCTTCCCAGGCCTGCTTAGACACGGTGGCTTGAATCTCTTGGCCCTGCTTACCCGGCAGTGGTGGAAATGGCAGAGCGGGCAGCTCTTGTTGATACTTGCGGCAGAAAACGGTGTTGCTCATGGGGTGCTCCTTTTACATTACGGTGCCAGTATAAAAATAATAACGCGCGTGAGATTAGCGTGACGGCCCAGGCGTGGGGTCTAAGGAAAAAGGCGCCAGCTGGCTTAGTAGCGATTTAACCGGCGCAGCCAAGCCGAGAACAGGTGGTTCGTCAACGTCATACCACACGCCACCTTCTCTTACGCCGTTCAGCCTATCGCAACTAACCGGCTGAGGCGTAATCAATAGCCGAAAATGACTAAACGTATGTGTAAAGCTGGGCAGCGGTGCATGGCGTTCAGGGGACGTCACATGATTAGCCAGCCAATCGTTCAGTTCACCATGTTGCTCAAACTGGGGGAGGCTCCATAGACCTCCCCACAGGCCGCTGGGTGGCCGTTGCTCCAACCATACCCGGCCTTGCCTGTCTCGTAACATCAGCATAATGGTTTCACGCGTAGGCAAAGCTTTTTTAGGCTTGGATTCGGGATAGCGTTGCGGCTCACCTTGGGCGTAGGCACGGCATACGTCGTTAAACGGACAGATCAGGCAATCAGGTTTGCTGCGTTTACATAACGTGGCGCCGAAATCCATAATGGCCTGGGTATAGTCGGCAAGGCGGGTATTGGGCGTGTAGTACTCAGCCAGCGCCCATAGCGAACGCTCTACTGCTGGCTTGCCTGGCCAGCCAGTAATGGCATGCAAGCGAGTCAGTGATCGTTTTACATTGCCATCTAAAATCGTGGCCTGCTGACCAGCGCTTTGTTTATCAGAACTTTGTTTATCAGAACTTTGCGCGATGATCGCGCCAGCCGTGGAACGGCCTATACCAGGCAGCGCCACTAACGCTTCGAGACTATCCGTTGGCAGTTCTCCCCCATGAGACGCTAACGCCACCTGGGCCGCTTTATGCAAATTACGGGCACGGGCGTAGTAACCCAGCCCGGTCCAGAGATGCAGCACGTCGTCTTGGGGTGCGTTGGCCAAGGCTTCTAACGTGGGAAAACGCATCATAAAGCGTTTGAAGTAGGGAATGACCGTAGCCACTTGGGTTTGCTGGAGCATGATTTCAGATACCCACACACGGTAGGCACTTCGAGGCGACTGCCAAGGCAGGTCATGCCGGCCATACTGATCGAACCAGATAAGCAAGCGGCGTTGAAACTCTTCAGCCGCAAGGCACGGCGTAAACATGTCGGCCATAGAATTTCCTTAAACAGTAAAACGGCACCCTGCAATTAGCCGTCAGTTGGCTTGACCATTATGTGACTAACTAACACGTAAAAAAGCGCCGGCGGTGAGGCCGGCGCGCTTATTGTATCGGTTCAAAACATGTATGAATGCTCAATTAAATAGACGGCGGATCCCCTCGCGAAGTTCCTGACCAGCGCCTTCTCCTAGGCGTTCATCAATTTGGTCAAGCGAATCTCCCAGCCGCTCCTCAAGCGCTTCTTCAAGACGGCCACCTGCTTCATTGCGTAGCAGATCTACTACCGCTGCCTGGAAAGCCGAACGGTCGAATCGGCACCACTGGGTCTTATCATCGCCCATATGGCCTTCGCAGCGAACGGGAAGTGGCAACTGCTCTAAACGTGGATTCACGTTACAGGCTGCATCTGCTGTGTCGACCAACCGGGCACTTGCTTCCGTCGTAAAATTCAGCGTATTGAGATTAAATTCGCCTTCACCTTGTACATCAATGCCAGGCAGGGTGATCAGCAAATCGTCGCTGAGTACTACACCATTACGCACCTGGAAGGTCGCGTCAAACTGTTCAAAGCGCGTATCAGGTTCCCACTCGCGCTGGGTACTTTCGCCCTCTAGCTGTGCCACTATCTCGCACATTTGCTGAGAGATATTCGTTTGCAGAATCGCCCCGTCGCTCAGCTGTGCACTTAGCTCGCCGTTAAGATTATTGGTGAGCACGTCACGGCGATTGCCTTGAGTCGTCAGCGCGCCTTCCAGGTTAAAGCGGCCTCGTAATGGTGATGCCTCTTCACTAAAGGTTTCAATGAGCGGCGCGACCTGAACGTCACTGACGCGTGGAGAAATCTGCCATTCCAGTACGTTTGTTGTCGCATCTAGACGGCCCGTTGAAGTAAGTTCGCCCTCATAAAAGCGCGACTCAAAGGCTGTCAATTGGTGTACTCCATTCTCTCCGCGCAAGCTTAGCGAAGTGTCATCGAACGCTAGCCCAGCCAGCACAAGCTGGTCGACGCTTAAGTCCCCCTCCAGCGATAGCGCACTCAACCATTCCTGAGGTAATAGTGTTCTATCCGTTTGGGCGAAGGCTTTGCGCAGCAAGCCTCGGCTAGCTTGTTGAGCGGTTTCCGGACCAGGTAGATAATGATCAATATTCAGCTGGTCGCCTTCCAGATTAAAGGCGAGTCGAGTACCGTCCAGCGCGGCGGAAACATTACCCGTAAAGGTACTGTCGTCCACTACGAGGGAAAGGCGCGGCAGTGCAACACTCGTCATATCGCCTTCAATTGGGCTAGTCATCGCCACATCTCTCAGGGCACTTTCGTTGGCCGTATTGAGTGTAATACCCGCGCGCGATAACCAAGGCCGCAATGTAAAAGGCGCTGCAGTGAGCTGGCCGCTGTACTGAGGAGAGTCTAAAAGTTTTTCGATATTGAGATGACCACTGACTCTTAACCCATCAGGCCCGGTTAACTGAGCATCTTTAAACTGAGCAGTTTGCGCCGCAAAGTCGCTTTCCAAACCAAATGCCAACGAGACCGCGAGGCTGCCCTGCCAGTTGTCTGGGTGGCGTAAGCCCGCGTCAACGACACCCTCACGAATAGTAAGCTGTTGTTCACCCATTCGGGCAACTACTTCAGCTGCTTTCAAACTAAGCTGTTGCGGATCACTTTCTCCAGAGCGTCGCGTGCGGGTCGTCAACTGCATGTTTTCAAAAACCAACTGCTCGTCTTTTAAACCTAGACGAAGACGAGTATCGAGATTCACTTCGCTGCTCAGGTCGGGCGTGCGCTCCAACATTTCCGCATCTAAGCGATTATGCTTAGTTAATGTGAACATGGTTTTTAAAGGGAAAGAGCGTAACGGATTGACATTGGCGCCTGAAATATTGAGCGGCTGCACTCGCCAAAGCGCTTGGCTTTGCTCATCGCGGAAACGAATATCAGCATTTTTTACTTCAACGCTGGCAATATTCAGCACCACCGACAAATTGCCAGCATCCGCGTTAGGACCAGCGCTTGCAGGTGCTAGTACCGTTTCCGCTGTTTCGTTACCTTGCTCAGCGAGGCGCTCCAGTAACGGCTGCCAATTACCTTCACCCTGTTCATCCTTTTCAAGGTTCAAGCGCATGCCATCTAGGGTTAAGCCATCAACCGCGATTTCACCACGTAATAAAGGAGCAAAGGCGACGCTAACTTCAGCCCGCTCAATGGCAGCAAACGCACTCTCGTTTTGCGCTTGCTCAGGCAACCATGCTTTTGCCTGCTCAACACTGACCCCTATACGCGGATAAAATGACCATGTGATTGGGCCTTCCAACGCTAAATTCAGGCCAGTTTGCTCCTCTACCACTGCGGTTAGCCGAGGCTTGAAATCTTCTGGGTCAAGAAAAGTAGTCACATACACCACTGCGGCAACGGCAACGATCGCTAAAATACCTACCGCTGCCAGCAAAATACGTAATAGCTGATTCATTGCCCTTTTCCTTGTGGGTCTAGCTCAACAAAATCGCTGGTAATGGCATCATCCGGCTGTGCGGATGATTCATTGGCTGCGGGGCGATAACCAAGCTTGGAGAGCAATACTCGATCTGCTAACGGCAGCGACGACGTTTCAATGCGCAGCACACGCCCTTCTTGTTTTGCCTGCTCTCCTAACAGTGCCATTAGTCGCGTGCCCACACCACGCCGTCGGGTGGGTTTACGCACGCACAGTTCGGAGAGCCACCACGCGTGGTCTGATGCCTCTTTTATCGCCACCGCACCGAGCAGTCGATCGTTAAAATGTGCGCAGGCAAAAAAGTGCTGCCCTTTTAAATGTTGCTCAATAAAAGGGGTGACCGCTGGTGTAGGCATTCGCTCTTGAGGCGCGTCTTCATAGATACGTATTAGGTCAATACGCACCTGCTCCTCAGCTGCCCAACGGGCCTGGTCGACGTACTGCAGTGTCACCGGCATGGTGAAATCCTCTTTGCCAAAGCAGCAAGGCTGCTATTCTACCGCCAGCAAAGGCGGCTACCTTTCGCGCATTGTAGCGGATGGGGGCGCCGATTCACTATAATGGTCGCTTTTGGCACAGGTTATGCTTTGATCTAGCGGTGTTAACATTACCCGACGATCCACCAATATCCCCTCAGAGTGCGCATCAGCGCAGGAGATGCAACATGTCAGCGCGTATTGCCACGGTAAGCCGTGACACCAACGAAACGCAGATTACGGTCAGCGTCAACCTTGATGGCGAAGGCCGTCTCCGCAGCGACACCGGCGTTCCGTTTCTTGACCATATGCTTGATCAAGTGGCTCGTCATGGGATGGTGGATCTCGACATTGACGCAAAAGGCGATCTGCACATCGATGATCACCATACGGTTGAAGATCTAGGCATTACCCTAGGCCAAGCATTTCACCAAGCGATCGGCGATAAGCGTGGCATCTATCGCTACGGGCATGCTTACGTTCCTCTTGATGAAGCGTTGTCCCGTGTGGTTATCGACTTTTCCGGCCGTCCAGGTCTCTATATGAATGTCGACTTCACCCGCGATACCATTGGCCGAATGGATACCCAGCTGTTTTGGGAATTTTTCCAAGGCTTCGTCAACCATGCGCGCGTCACCCTGCATATTGACAATATAAAAGGCTTTAATGCTCACCATCAGGCTGAGACTATATTTAAAGCATTTGGCCGCGCGCTGCGCATGGCGATGGCCGAAGACCCGCGTATGGCGGGACAAATGCCGTCTACCAAAGGAAGCCTATAATGCCGGGTATTGCAGCGAGTGGTAGCTCGCCAACGATCACAAGGAGCGCTTTATGACCATCGCGGTAATCGATTATGGAATGGGCAACCTGCACTCTGTGGCAAAAGCGCTTGAGCACGTCACCCACGAAAATGTGATTATTACTCGCGACCCTCGGCGTATTTTAGGTGCAACGCGCCTAGTACTCCCGGGCCAAGGAGCCATTCGGGACTGTGTAGGCGAACTGGAGCGTACCGAGCTGCGCGGCTTAGTCGATGACATCCTTACCCGCCAAGCGAAACCACTATTGGGTATTTGCGTGGGCCAGCAAATGCTGATGGAACGTAGTGAAGAGAACGGTGGCGTAGATTGCCTAGGCTTTTTCCATGGCAGCGTTGATCGTTTTCCGGCCAATATGCGCGATGACCACGAACAGCGCTTGAAAGTCCCGCACATGGGCTGGAACCTTGTGGCGCAACATCACAACCACCCGCTATGGTCAGGCATTGACGATAACGAACACTTCTATTTTGTACACAGCTACTACGTCAATGCGACTGACGACGCTCAAGTGTTTGGCACTACCCAGTACGGCAAGGTTTGCGCCCATGTAGCGATTGGCCGTGACGCCACCTTCGCTGTGCAGTTCCATCCTGAAAAAAGCTCCCGCGCGGGCCTTCGCCTGCTAGAAAATTTTGTCACCTGGACGCCCTGAGAGGTTTCACTATGTTGGTAATTCCCGCGATTGATCTCAAAGACGGCCAGTGTGTGCGCCTGAAGCAAGGCCGCATGGAAGATTCAACCTCCTACGGCGATGATCCTGTTGCCATGGCTGCTCGCTGGGTAGAAGCGGGTGCTCGCCGCCTGCACTTGGTTGACCTAAACGGCGCCTTTGAAGGCAAGCCGATGAATGGCGAGGCAGTCACCGCAATTGCGCGCGCCTATCCTGAGTTGCCCATCCAAATTGGCGGCGGCATCCGTTCAGCGGAAACCATTGAGCATTATTTAAATGCCGGGGTTTCTTACGTCATTATTGGTACCAAAGCGGTTAAAGAACCAAACTTCGTGGGCGAAATGTGCCGCGCGTTCCCAGGTCACATTATTGTTGGCCTGGATGCCAAAGATGGCTATGTGGCCACCGATGGCTGGGCGGAAGTATCTACGTTGAAGGCGACCGAGCTCGCCAAGCGCTTTGCCAATGACGGCGTTTCCAGCATTGTCTATACCGACATTGCCCGCGACGGCATGATGCAAGGCGTCAATGTAGAAGCCACGGCTGCGCTAGCCCGTGAAGGTGGCTTACCAGTGATTGCTTCCGGCGGCGTCACCAATTTAGATGATATTCGTGCGCTGTGCGATGTTGCTGACAGCGGCATTCTAGGCGCCATTACCGGCCGCGCGATCTACGAAGGTAGCCTAGATGTGGCAGAAGCTCAGCGTTTGAGCGACCAGCTTCGCGGAGGCAACAAATGAGTCTAGCGAAACGTATTATCCCTTGCTTAGATGTCGATGCCGGACGCGTGGTGAAAGGCGTTAACTTTGTTGGCATCCGTGATGCAGGCGACCCGGTCGAAATTGCCCAGCGCTATAACCAGCAGGGTGCCGATGAAATCACCTTCCTCGACATTACCGCCAGCCATGAAAACCGTGACACAACGGTCGACATGGTAGAGCGCATTGCCGGTGAAGTGTTTATTCCCCTCACCGTGGGGGGAGGCATCCGCAGCTGCGATGATATTCGCACGATGCTGAATGCAGGGGCTGACAAAGTCTCCATCAATACCGCCGCGGTGACCAACCCTGAGTTTGTTCGCGAAGCCGCCGAGCGCTTTGGTAGCCAATGTATTGTGGTGGCGATTGACGCTAAGAAGGTGTCTAAAGAAGGCGAACCTCCTCGCTGGGAAATATTTACTCATGGCGGACGCCGACCAACGGGGCTGGATGCCATCGAGTGGGCCAAAAAGATGGTCGAGTTTGGTGCTGGCGAGCTATTGCTAACCAGCATGGATCGCGATGGCACCAAAGTGGGATTCGATCTGGGGGTTACCCACGCTATTTCTGAAGCCGTTAGCGTGCCAGTGATTGCTTCTGGCGGGGTGGGCAATTTGGATCACTTAGTAGATGGCGTACTCAAAGGTGGTGCCGATGCGGTATTGGCAGCAAGTATCTTCCACTTTGGTGAATATACGATACCAGAAGCCAAACGTTACATGGCCGAACGCGGCATCGAAATGCGCCTTTAGCGAAAACGCTTAGCAAAAGCCCTTCCCTCAGGAGCAGTGACATGCCTCGTTATTATCAATGGGCAGGAGGGATAGCAGGGATATGGCTGAGCACTACCGTCTCAGCCTTTTCCTTGCCTGATTGGCCTCCCAGCTTAGAGCTCGATCACACACTGGTGCAAACCAGTTTGCTAACGCGCCACTTCGATCCTGACCCTGACCATACCAATCAGCAAAAACTGGCAAGCATTGAACTACATAATCCAGACCGCTGGTTAGCAGGGGCAGCATGGTTTAAAAACTCATTTGATCAACCAACCTGGTATTTTTGGGTAAGCGGATTAAATGGTTGATCTTACCTTTGCATGAGAGTGAGACAGACCGGCATCTCATCGGATTATCTGGTTGATGCTTCACCTACTGCTGGTGCATGTTTCCTTCGCTAATTCCAGCAAGAACCCCACACGCCTCAACTTCCCGGTCATCGTTGCAACTCGCTCTCAGTGAAACGAGTTGTTTCTCAAGCGCTTGCAGAGCGGTTATCTGCGACCGCACATGAGAGATGTGATCATCGAGCAAGGCGTTGACGGCGGTACAAGGCTGATGAGGGTCGTCCTGATAGCTCTGTAGTTCGTGAATCTCAGCCAGTGACAGGCCCAGGATTCTGCAGCGACGGATGAAGGCCAGCCCCTCACCATGCTTCTCGGTATAGACACGGTAACCGTTGTCCTGCCGATCAGGCGGCGGCAACAAGCCCTGCTGTTCATAGAAGCGGATCGTCTGTGTTTCGACCCCTACCAACTGCGCCAACTGACCAATGCGCATCAGCCTCCTCCCCAACGGATTCTTTACTCTATTGACCTTATAGTAGCTTTATAGTTTTAAATGGTACCACAACATTGTTCAAGTGGAGTCGTATCATGAGCAAATCCTGTGGTGGCGCCTGTGGCGGTGATGCAACGTCCGCAGCGGATACCGATATACAGGCCTCCTCCGAGGCGCCAGGGAGATGGGTCAGTGTTTATGCCGTGCCGAAGATGGACTGTCCATCAGAAGAACGAATGATTCGCCTAGCCCTGAACGGCTTTGAGGAGATTCGGGCGCTGTCCTTCGACTTGTCGAACCGCCGGCTGAAGGTCGTGCATGACGGCGAGGTCGAGCCCGTCACCTCGAAACTGAAGACCTTGGGGCTAGGCGCCTCGCTTCAGGAAACCGTCGCTGCAAATCCGGAGACCATCAAGGCCGCCGAGTTTTCGGCAGCTTCTGCTAAGCAAGAATCCGGGACCCTGCGCTGGTTGCTCGGCATCAATGCACTTCTGTTCGTGGTGGAAATGACTGCCGGTCTGATCGCCCAGTCCACCGGCCTGATTGGAGAATCCCTGGACAATTTTGCCGATGCGGCGGTGTACGGGCTTGCCCTTTATGCGGTTGGACATAGCGTGAAAATGCAGGTACGTGCCGCGCATCTTGCTGGTGTACTGCAACTGATCTTGGCTGTGGGCGTGCTCGTAGAGGTGGTGAGACGCTTTGTATTCGGTAGTGAGCCTGAATCGCTGGTGATGATGGCTATCGCATTCGTCGCATTGATTGCCAATACCAGTTGTCTGCTGCTCATATCCAAACATCGGGAAGGCGGGGCGCACATGAAGGCAAGCTGGATATTCTCGGCCAACGACGTGGTGATCAACCTGGGGGTCATCACCGCCGGCGCCCTGGTCGCGTGGACCGGTTCCAATTATCCGGATCTGATTATCGGCACCATCGCGGGGGGCATTGTACTTAACGGTGCCAGACGCATTTTGGCGTTGAAGGGTTAAATAATGCTCATTATTGGCAAAAAGCTCTCGCCGTATGCCCTATTGTCCATATCGGGCCTGCTGGCAGCGTCTGATCAGGCTGTAAAGTGGCTGGTGCAGCAATCAATGGCCTATGGCGAGTCTATTTCAGTGACCCCGTTCTTTAACTGGGTGCACCTATGGAACACCGGTGCCGCATTCAGTCTTTTTGCGAATGGTGGAGGCTGGCAGCGCTACTTTTTTATCGGAATCGCGGTGGCGGTCTCGATTTTTCTGATCAAGCTGATCCTTGAAAATCGTCATAAAGGAGAAGCCATCGCTTACAGTCTTATCCTCGGTGGCGCCATGGGCAACCTGATTGACCGGGTCTTTCGTG
>Ga0208301_1000062_pt1 | contig 47809 bp, 45 predicted proteins | sample 25BtaG_FD_184100 | JGI IMG/M metagenome (GOLD analysis project Ga0208301, IMG submission 184100) | Marine viral communities from Cariaco Basin, Caribbean Sea - 25B_WHOI_OMZ_CsCl (SPAdes) (version 2) | ecosystem: Environmental > Aquatic > Marine > Oceanic | place: Caribbean Sea: Cariaco Basin...
GACAGTTTATCGATTCATGGGGTTCGGAAGAGACAAGGTCCAAAGGCCGTCAGTGGAGGGTTCGTTTGATCCGGGCGTGGTTTGACCGACTTGCCAATCGCGGCCTGGTGCTGTTTGTCGGAGCTATCGTCGTCACGGTGGTGGTGGTCAGCCTGGTGAACATGGTAATCAGCCGCCAGGAGCTGGAACAGCAGGCCCGGAGCCAGGTTGCCACCGTCGCTGAAATGCTCGGCTCTGAGCTGGATCGCAAGCTCATCGAGCGTTTTGGGGTACTCACGGAAGCGGCAGAGTCCGTGCGAATGGATGAGACCTCGTTTCGCCAGTTTTCCGGCCTGATCATGGAGCGGCAGCGGCCTATTTCCCACCTGTTCGAGCACCTGTTTCTGTTCGACAGGCAAGGCCTGGTACTGGAAAGCTACCCGGAAGTTGGTGAGCTTGCGGGTGCCGACCTGTCAGGGCGGACCTATTTCCAGGATACAGTTGATCAGCTTACCCCACAGATATCAGAACCCTTTACCTCCTTTGTGCGCGAGCTGCCCACGGTCGTCATGACTGCTCCTGTGTTTGACCACAACGGTTCCCTGGTGGGTGTGTTGGCCGGTTCCATTGTGCTGACATCCAATAATTTTCTCAGTGAAATCAGCGCCACCGGTATTGGTAACGAGGGGTACGTCACCCTGGCTTCCCGCTCCGGGCTGGTGCTGGTGCGCAAGGGTCAGATCGGTGGCATAGAAACCGTGGCCAGGAATAACCCGGCTGACCTGGCAGCGATCGACGGCTTTGAGGGCGTAACCCGCGGTGTTACCCGAGAAGGCGAGCCAGCGATGGTGGCGGTTCAGCAGCTGGATATGGCGCCCTGGTTTGTTTCCGCCACCTGGCCACTGAGCGATGCCTTTGGGCCGGCTAACCGGCTGGGAGAAGACCTGGCATGGATCGCCGCCATGGTGGTGCTGGGAATGTTGCCGTTCTCGTTCTTCCTGTTCCGCCGTTACCTGAACCCGCTGCGGGAGCTGGCAGAGCAGATCCACGCCCGCCACCTGGGCACCCGGGAGCAGCCGGTGGAGGAGGCCGGGTACCAGGAAATACGGGAGCTGGCCGAGGTTTTCAACCGGGTGATCTCCGACCGTACCGAAGTTGAGGCCCGCCTGCGCGCAGAGCAGCAGCGAGGTGACAGTATCCTGTCGGCATTGCAGGAAGGGGTAGTGATGACCGACACCCTGGGCAATATCCGCTATGCAAACCCGGCTGCCGGGAACTTTCTCGGCCGCGGCTACGAGCTCGTGGGAGCGCACCTTTTCGAGCTGGTGTCGTTCGAGACCGAGCACGACCAGTGGAGTGCTGGTCATTTCCTCGGCAGCGATGAGATTCATGGCATGGACGGGATTCTGCGTAACCGCAGCGGTCAGGCCCTGGATGTGGAGATCACCATGCTCCATGTCAGCCGGGGTGAAGTGGATGAGCGCCTGATCTTTGTGATCCGTGATGACAGTGAGCGTCGTCGCCAGGAACAGCAGCTGTCCTGGCAGGCGACCCATGACAGCCTGACAGGCCTGCTCAACCGGCGGGCCTTTTCCACCGAACTGGTGAAGTGGCTCGCCCAGGCTTCCGCCCTGGAAGTTCCCACCGTACTGATGCTGATTGACCTGGACCACTTCAAGCCGGTGAATGATGAAGGGGGTCACCTGCTGGGGGATGAGCTGCTGCGTCAGTTGTCGGAGATCCTCAAGGGTGTGGTCCGCAAGACGGATGCGGTAGCACGTTTTGGTGGTGATGAATTTGCCATTCTGCTGCCTGCCTGTGGGCTGGGACGGGGAGCAGACCTGGCGGAACAGGTTCGTAGTGGAATCGGGGCGTTGCAACTGGAGCAGGACGGGCGCCGGTTTGGTGTGACGGCGAGTATCGGGCTGACCGACCTGAACGCCGGGGACAGCAGCCCGAGGGAGGCATTGGCACGGGCCGATGAAGGTGCCTATGCCGCCAAGGCCCGGGGCCGGAACCAGGTGGTTGCGGTGCCGTCTACGGAAGCCTGAACGGTAAACGGCCCCGGCAGTGCCGACTGGCCTGGCTGGCTGCTGGTATTGGCTGCCACCGACGATCAGTGGTGGTCGGCAATATCCCCTTCGCTGTACAGGAATTCCTTGAGGAACCCGGCAAAGTCGTCGTTATTGCGGCGCAGCCATTCGATCACCATGGCGGCGTGTTCCATCTCTTCCCGCATGTTGTGCAGCAGGATGGCCTTCAGCGACTCATCGTCACAGTCATCCGCGCGCTGCTGATACCAGTCAACCGCCTCCAGTTCTTCCATCAGTGACACGATGGCATGGTGCATATGCAGGGTTTTCTTTGTAAGTTTCTCGCGTGGGGCGTGCAGGTTATCGCTGGCCATGGGGCCTCCTGTCGTGGTTGGGTTGATCCTGGCTCGTTGTGCTTGAGGTTATTCCTGATGGTAACAAGCATAGCCGGGACTGCCGACCCCTGGCCAGTCCGCCTGGCCGCCAGGGCTTATGCCGCCCACTGCAGCCAGGCCAGCCAGAGCAGTCGCAGGGCCAGCAGGGTCAGCAGCAGGTTAAACACCCGCTGGAAGGTCTGGTTGCCCAGCCGGCCCAGCACCCGCAGCCCCAGCCAGGTCCCCAGGAAACCCATGCCGACCATCGCAGCCAGGAACCACAGCCAGTCACGGAATACGAATCCCGCCAGGCCGAATACCAGGGCCTTGGGCAGGTGCTGAAGGGTCATGGAAGTGGCAAAGGTCGCCACGGTGGTGAACCGGTCGGTATGGATCTGCTTAATGAACGCTGCGACCAGGGGGCCGGTGGCACCCACGAACAGTGAGATAAAGCTGGTTATGGCCGAGGCCACGAAAATGCCGGCCCGGCCCATGGCCAGTGGCGGGAGCTTCGGCCCCCAGCACAGGTAAAGTACGAACACGGCAATGGTCACCTGCCATACCCAGGCGGGCAGGCGTACCAGTAGAAGGCTGCCAGCTACGGCGCCGAGAATGACGCCGGGCAGGAAGGCTGCGATCACCCGCCAGTCAATATGGCGCCAGGTCATCGCCATGCGGCCTGCATTGGACCCCAGCTGGATCATGCCATGGACCGGAATGATCGCTGCTGGCGGTATCCACATGGCCATCAGGGCCAGCAGCATGACTCCGCCGCCGGCGCCCAGGGCGGCGGTGATCAGCGATGTCAGGGTCGAGCAGGCCAGCAGTATTAGCGCGACCTCCGGAGCGAGGCCCGGCGGCAGGAATGACAGCAAGACATCCTCCATTGGTAGGCCGTCAGGGAGACTGGCAGAACGCAGTATCTTTCAGCGAAGAGTCGCCGCAGAGTGCCCGGGTTGCCAGTTCAACATCGGCTACATAATACAGGGATGCCAGGCCCAGTCGATCCCGGCCCAGGTTGTGAAACACCATGCCGAAGGCGATGTCACCGGCGCTGAAGCGCTCGTGGTGTTCAGCAAAGTACCTGGCCGGACCGTTCAGCTCCTCGTCCGTCATCAGCCGATCAATGCGTGCGGCACCACCGTGGTAAGCCTGGATCAGTAGCAGGGTGAATAGCTTTTGACGCTTGGCTTCCGGCAGTTCCGGGAAGTGGTCGTTGATAACCGGTTCCAGCAGGCGGGCATTGCGATTCATCAGCTTCATGGCGCAGTCGAGCTGGGCCAGCCGGTGCCAGTGATTACGTTCTGCCACCCCGCAATCGACGAGTACGCCGGGCATCAGTTGCATGATGCCGCGGGCACCCGCTGCCGAATGGGCGCGGGTTTGTCCCCCGCTTTCAATCAGCAGCATGCCGGCCAGGTAGCGGGGAAGCTCCCTGGGTAGCGACAGCCGCTGCTGCTGGCGCCGGGTGTCGTACACATAGGTCAGTGCCTCGTGAAGGTTTCCTGGCTTGGCCTGGCTGGCGAAATCCAGGTCGTCCCAGCGTCCCCAGAGGCGATCGGAGGGTGCCTTGCCCAGGTAGCGATCCAGGGCTTCGTCGAGGCGGGCGTGTGGCTGATTGCAGCCCAGGGCAAAGGGGTAGCCTGTCGTGGAGGCATCCCCTGGTGTCCAGCCGGTGGCGCGCCCCTGGCGCGCGAGCTTTTCCCGTTGCTGGTTCAGTTTGTTCTGGGTTTCTTCGCTGGTTTCTCCGTCGCTGATATAGCCGATGAACCGGCCGCGGTGATCGAATAGCAGGTGGCGATCGGAGTCCGAGCAATACGCCGACTCTTCCAGCACCCAGCGGCGGATATCCAGGATATTGTTGAAGACACCCTGGCTGCTCCAGTAGGGCGCACTGCGGATGATCGCCTGCCAGTCTTCCACAGGCGCCGGTGCTTCACTGCGGGCCACCGTGGGCAGGGTGCAAAGCACGAACAGCAGCACCTTCAGCATCGGATTGCGAATGGACCGGGCAGCCATGTGGTTCCTCTGAATGGGTAACAGGCCGACGGGATTGGTGAGTTGTGTGTCGTATTCGTCGGCGTGTGAATTTGGTGCTGCTAAACTCGTAACAGCAAAAAGATGTACGCTCCGCTACCTATACCGCAACACCTCGCGGAATCAAAACAACAACGGATTAACACCATGAAAGTTTCCGACTATCTGCAATACGACGCCACGGGACTGGCGGACCTGATACGCCGGGGTGAAGTGTCGGCCCCTGAGGTCACTGAAGCCGCCATCGTCCGGGCCGAGGCTGTAAACCCAACCCTGAATGCGATCTGCCTGCCCCAGTACGAGGAGGCAAGGACACAGGGTATCAATGATGGTCCGTTCGCTGGTGTTCCCATATTGCTGAAGGACCTGGGGCAGGAACAAGCGGGTCAGCCCTGTACCATGGGTAGTCGGGGGCTGCGAAACCGGGTGATGCCGGAGGATTCCGACTACGTAGTGAGGGCCAGGAACGCTGGCCTGGTATTTATCGGTCGTACGGCGACGCCGGAATTCGGACTCAAGGCAGTCACCGAATCTCAGCTCTGGGGGCCAACCCGTAACCCCTGGAATAGCGGGTTGACGCCAGGTGGCTCCAGTGGCGGGTCCGGAGCAGCCGTGGCAGCCGGGGTGGTGCCCGTGGCCGGCGCCAACGATGGCGGCGGATCTATCCGCATACCGGCAGCCTACAACGGCCTGGTAGGGCTCAAGCCGTCCCGAGGTCGGGTTTCCTGGGGGCCCTATGCTGGTGAGAGCTGGATCGGCGCGGCCGATAACCACGTGGTCACCCGCACCGTGCGGGATGCGGCGGGTATGCTGGACGTGCTGGCCGGGGGCGCTGTCGGTGAGCCCTTCAACATAGCTACGCCGGCAACGCCCTGGACCGAACTGGCCGCCCAGGCGCCGGGCCGCTTGCGCATTGGTTTCTTCACCCGATCACCCTATGGTGGCGAGGTACATCCCGATCACGTTGCTGCGGTGGAAGCAACCGCCCGCCAGCTGGAAGCGCTGGGCCACCATGTGGAGGAGGCCGGGCCACAACTGGATGGTGACGCCCTGGCGCGATGCTACCTGGGCATTTACTTCGGCGAAGTGCCGGTATTTATGGATATAGCAAAGGCCCGGGGCGCCGCAAACGACGAGTTTGAGCTCGATACGCGCCTGCTCGCCATGCTGGGACGTAGTTTCCCCCTGCCGGAGTATGTGGGTATGCGTCAGCAATGGAATGAGTTTGCCCGTAACCTGGGTCAGTATTTTGGCCAGTATGATCTCTATCTCTGTCCTACAACGGCACAACCCCCGGCCCGCATTGGCGAGCTGGACCTGCCGCCAGCCATGCAGATGGTATCGAAACTGCTGGTGCGGGCCCGCGCGGGCAAGCTGATGCTGAAAAGCGGCATCGTCGACCAGCTGGCCATGGAGAGCCTGGCCCGCACGCCGTTTACCCAGCTGGCCAACCTGACCGGCACACCAGCGATTTCATTACCTTTAAGCTGGAGTGAGCAGGGGTTGCCAGTGGGCGTGCAGTTCGGAGCCCCACATGGCGACGAGGGCCGCTTGCTGCAGCTGGCGGCACAACTGGAGGAAGCTGCCCCCTGGTACAATCGGTATGAAAGCCTGTGGGACCGGGGTATTGGTGAGGTTTAATGGTGGACTTGTGATCTGCTGCCTTCATTCCCACGTTTATTTTTGAGGGTGGAACAGGCTATGCTGTGTTTAACGGGCAGCTGGCCAGGCTGCCCGTTCTCCGGGGCCGGCATCCGCACCGGCTCCCCTTTCAGATGGCATCGAGGAGGCGAGTACCATGAACCAACCGATGGCAATCGAAGAACTGGTTTCAGTAGCACAGGCGGAAGCCATGGGTGAGCTGGATGCGCCGATCATGGCCATCGTGCTGTCCAGTGAGCAGAGCTACGACCTTCCCATCAACTCCCTTGAGACCGATGCCGACAAGGCCCGTTGGGCCCTGATTCTGCGCGCTGCCCGGGAACATGTGGAGGCCGACGCCGTGGCCTTGCTGTACCCGGCCTGGACCACCATTCGCCAACGCAGCGCCGAAGCCGAGGCAGAAGCACGCCGGGAAAAGGAAGACACCCCGGAACCCATCGATACCCTGTTCGTCCAGCTTCATACCCGGGACCGTATCTACTGGCGCGGTTTCGAGCAGATCCGTGATCCCCGGCATCAGCGGATCATAGGTTTTCGCAGCATTGGTGCCCTGTCCAATGACTATGAGCGGGAAGAGGCACCCTCGGTGACCTCCTGGCTTAATACCCTGTTCGAGCCGCTGCCGGAAGAGGGCGAGGAAACCGATGTTGATCGTGAACTGGCGGACCTGCTGGAAGAGCCGGAAGTGAGTGCCGCGCTCTATCCAAGGCAGATGCGTGCCCTTCATTGAGGTAAGTATTGCCCTGACTGACAAGCTGCCAGCCAGTGAGTCCACTCACTGACTGGACAGCAGCGTCAGGCACAACTGGGCATGTTGGAGGAAATGGTTGAACGCTTGCAGGTGTTCGTCGGCGGGCTCGCTGCCCGTGGCGCCGAAGTCGGCATAGAACATTCCAAGCATCCGGCCATTGGCCAGCAAGGGGCCGGTCAGTGCCGGCACCCGCCCCAGCCATGGGTCGAAATCCTGTTCGGTGGTGTTCCTGGGTGGCCGGTAAACCGTGCTGCTGCCGTGAGGCAGTAGCTGGCCGAGGGCACCGCTGCCGTCGCGGTTGATCTGTAAGCCATCGCGCCAGCTTTCCGTCTGTGGTCCCATGCATTTCCGCAATACCAGCTGGCGGCCATCACGGTCGGACATCAACAATGCAACCCGGGTCAGCCCAATACCCCGGTGAAGCCCTTCCAGTACCAGCTGGAAAACGGTATTGAGATCGGGTTTTTCGGTCAGGCTCTGGGCCAGTTCCCTGAGTATCCTCAGCTGAAGATCAGCGTCGATGGCTGGTGGTGCCGGTGCTTCCATGTCACCACTGCCCCCGGGCAGCAGTGCCTGTACCTGTGGTATGCCCAGTGACACAGCCACCTTGCCGGCCTCACCGGCATTCAGGCGCGCCTGGTCCCGGATCGCCGCGGGGCTTTCGTCCAGCTCCTCGCCCAGGGTGTTCATCAGTTGGTCCATGTCGGGTGTTCGCCAGCCTTCCTCCGCCAGTTCGGCCATGGCTACCGCATGGCGTGCGAGACTGCTTGCCGGAGAGTTGGCCCGGTTGGCAGACACCACATCCCGGATAAACGGCCCCAGGGCCCAGGCTTCTGCAAGCCCCCGGGTAATTTCCGGGAAGGTGGTGTGAAGCACCGACTTCTGAGCGTCAGTTGGATCCTCACCGGCCCGCAGGCGCTGGGCGAGCTCGCCCGCCTGTTCTGTGTCACAGGCCCAGAACGCCAATTCACCGATGGTCATCAACAGCGCACCGATAAACACTTCTTCCAGGGCCTGCTCGTTGCGTTTGGGCAACAGGCTGCGGGCCTGCACAGCGGCGTGAATGGCCCGTGCGAGGCACTTGAGAAGCTGGGGACGGGAGCTGCGGCTGAGTAGGGAGTCCACGATCAGCGACGAAATCGCCATGGATTTCACCGAATCGAAACCGATCAGGGTAATGGCACGGCTGACGGTGCTGACCTGTACCCGGGTCTGGTTGTAGAACACGGTATTGGAAAGCCGCAGCACCTGCGAAGTGAGCTGGGCATCGTTGATAATGACCTCGGCCAACTCGTTGACGGTGCTGCTGTTGCTGTCGGTAAGCTCGTTGATACGCTTGAGCGTATTGGCCAGCACCGGCAGCTCGACGCGGCTCAGATAGGAAACCCATGCCTGGGTGGATGTCATCCTTGAGCCTGGCGGTGTGGGGTCACTCACAGTGCGCAAAGCCTCTGGATCAATGGTGGATCGGTAATGTCACAATTGATTCATGGTACTACACTTCTGTCGTTGCCCCAGCCGGACAGTGCTTGCGGATACAAAAACGAACATTCGGGTTTCAGGTTTGAGTGCGTTATAATCAGCGGCTTTTCGTGCCGTACCCACAAGGTGTCGGCCAGTGCCTGACGGAAGGTTTGTGCTCTGTGATTGAACTCGACCAGGTTCAGAAATCCTATCAGGTGGGCGGCCGGGCGATCCCCGCGTTGCAACCCACCGACCTGACCATCGACACCGGCGAGGTGTTCGGCATTGTCGGTCATTCCGGTGCCGGCAAATCCACGCTGGTGCGACTGATCAATCTGCTGGAACGGCCCACTGGTGGCCGGGTGCTGGTGGATGGTGAGGACGTTACCCACTACGATGCTGCCGAGCTGCGGGCCTTCCGTCGCAAGGTGGGCATGATCTTCCAGCACTTCAACCTGCTTTCATCCCGCACCGTGGCCGATAACATTGCCTTCCCCATGAAGTTGGCCGGAATCTATTCGAAGGCACAGATTCGCGACCGGGTGGCGGAACTGCTGGCACTGGTGAGCCTGACCGACCAGGGCAACAAGTACCCGTCCCAACTATCCGGTGGCCAGAAGCAGCGTGTCGGTATCGCCCGGGCACTGGCCTGCCGGCCGTCCATCCTGCTTTGCGATGAAGCGACCAGTGCCCTGGACCCGCAGACCACTCAGTCGGTATTGCGCCTGCTGGCGGAGATCAACCGGGAGCTGGGGCTGACCATTGTGCTGATTACCCATGAAATGGATGTGGTGCGGCGTATCTGCGACCGGGTCGCGGTGATGGACGGCGGACGGATCGTGGAAATGGGAGCCGTCACCGATGTATTCCTGCACCCGGAACATCCCACCACACGGGATTTTGTGTTTGAGAGCGAGAATGTGGACCGGGATGAGTTGCAGCAGGATTTCGAGCATGCGGCCGGCCGGATTCTTCGCCTGACGTTTCGGGGTGAATCGACCTATAAGCCATTGCTGGGCCATGTTGCCCGGCAATCCGGTGTGGATTTCAGCATCCTCTCGGGCCGTATCGACCATATCAAGGATACGCCCTACGGCCAGCTGACCCTGTCGCTGGTGGGCGGTAACCTGGAACAGGCGATGGCCGAGTTCGAGTTGGCGGATGTCCATGTGGAGGTGGTGCGATGATGGAGTCCCTGCTGACGAACGTGGACTGGGTGGAAATCGGCTGGGCCAGCTGGGATACCCTGGTGATGGTGGGTATGTCGCTGCTGTTCAGTGTGCTGATCGGTCTGCCGGTGGGGGTGCTGCTGTTTCTGACCGGCAAGCGTCAGTTGCTGGAGCAGCCGGTGGCCTATGCCATCCTGTCGTTTATCGTGAATGTGTTGCGGTCGGTGCCGTTCATTATCCTGCTTATTGTGATGATTCCGGTGACGGTGATGATTATCGGTACCTCGCTGGGTGTGGCCGGGGCGATTCCGCCGCTGGTAGCCGGTGGTGCCCCGTTCTTTGCCCGGCTGGTTGAGACGTCCCTGCGGGAGGTGGACCGGGGGATTATCGAGGCGACCCAGGCGATGGGGGGCAATGTGCGGCAGATTATTTTTGGTGCGCTGTTGCCGGAGGCGCTGCCGGGGATTATCGCGGGTATAACGGTGACGGCGATTACGCTGGTGTCCTATGCGGCGATGTCCGGTGTGGTTGGTGGCGGTGGTCTCGGTGACCTGGCCATTCGTTTCGGTTATCAGCGGTTCCAGACGGACGTTATGGTGATTACTGTAGCGTTGTTGGTGGTGTTTGTGCAGCTGTTGCAGATGCTTGGGGATCGGCTGGTTTTGTATTTTAGCCGGAAGTGACTGTGACGATTTTTTTGGTGAGTTGATTGGTGGCTTCGGTGGAGGGGCACCCGCCACGGTGATCTTTCCGGAGGCGCTCGCGATTCCTGGCTTTGGTGGAGAAGCCTTCCAGCCGATAAGCTTTCCCCGGACACGCCTCGCAAGTACGTCCATGTAGGGCTCCGTCGCGCCATCCATGGCGCTCCAGGGTCCGGGGAAAACTTCTCAGCCGGAAGACTCCCATAGTTGGGAGTTGCCTTTGGGTTTGAATAATTTTTTGTCGTCAATTGGGAGAGTTTTATGAATTTCAAGAAAACACTGGTTGGTTTGACCGCTTTCGCGGTCTTTTCCGGCGCGCAGGCGGAAGAAACGCTTTCCGTTGCGGCGACGGCGGTTCCCCATGCGGAGATTCTGGAGTTTATCCAGCCGGCTCTGAAGGAGAACGGTGTGGACCTGCAGGTGAAGGTGTTTACCGATTACGTGCAGCCGAATATCCAGGTGGATCAGAAGCGGATGGATGCGAACTTTTTCCAGCATCAGCCGTACCTTGATGAGTTCAATGATGGCAAGGGCACCAACCTGGTGACGGTGACCGGTGTTCATATCGAGCCGTTCGGGGCTTACTCCCAGAAAGTGGATTCACTGGACGCGCTGGAAGAGGGTGCTACCGTGGCTATCCCCAATGACCCCACCAACGGTGGCCGTGCGCTTCTGCTGTTGCAGGATGCCGGGCTGATCAAGTTGAAGGATGAGAGCAAGATTACCGCCACGCCGCGGGATATTGCCGAGAATCCGAAGAACCTGGACTTCAAGGAGCTGGAGGCTGCCACGCTGCCCCGTATCCTGAACCAGGTGGACCTGGCGCTGATCAATACTAACTACGCCCTGGAAGCGGGTCTGAACCCGGCGGAAGATGCGCTGGTGATTGAGGGTGCCAACTCTCCCTACGTGAATATCCTGGTTGCCCGTCCGGACAACAAGGACTCCGAGGCCATGCAGAAGCTGGCGGAAGCGCTAACATCCGAGGATGTGCGCGCGTTTATCGAAGAGAAGTATGAAGGGGCGGTTGTGCCGGCATTCTGATCCGGTCCGCTCTGTTCATACCCAAAAAAACCGGCCCGCGTTGCAGCGGGCCGGTTTTTTTATACCTGGTTGAGCGCCGCACTCAGCTGGTAGCTCGGTGCAGTGCTGGCGGGGTTTAGTCGCCTGACCAGTTGGACTTGGGGTCCGGGGTCATGCGCAGGTAGGACTTCACGGCCTTGTAACCCTTGGGGAAGCGCTGTTTGATTTCGTCCTCGTCCTGCAGGGACGGCACGATGACAACGTCTTCGCCGCGTTCCCAGTTGCCCGGGGTGGCGACCTTGTGTTCATCGGTCAGCTGCAGGGAGTCGACGACCCGCAGCACTTCGTTGAAGTTACGACCGGTGCTGGCAGGGTAGGTGATGATCAGGCGAATCTTCTTGTTCGGATCGATCACGAACAGGGAGCGCACGGTCAGGCTGTTGTCGGCATTGGGGTGGATCATGTCGTACAGCTCGGACACCTTGCGGTCCTCGTCGGCGATGATCGGGAAGTTCACCGAGCAACCCTGGGTTTCGTTGATGTCGTTGATCCACTCCTTGTGGGAGTCCACCGGGTCGACGCTCAGGGCGATTGCCTTGACGTTGCGCTTGGCGAATTCGTCCTTGAGCTTGGCGGTCAGGCCCAGTTCGGTGGTGCACACCGGTGTGAAGTCGGCCGGATGTGAGAACAGAATGCCCCAGCCATCCCCCAGCCACTCGTGGAAGCGGATGGTGCCTTCGCTGGACTGCTGTTCGAAATCAGGCGCGGTATCACCAAGACGTAAACTCATACCTTCTCCTCCGTTGTCGGTACTACAGCCCCACAGAAGTCTGCAAGGCTCTGTTTGGTTATCCGTAAATTACTTCCGGGTCGCCGTGGCAACCTTCAGCGTTGTCTTATACCACTCAGTTATGGGACCGGCCGCCTCACTCCTCAAGGGGGCAGGCATGCCGGTGTTATACGATTTGGTAATCGTGATATGCCACCAGTGGCATCAGACCCCGACCTTTCTCTGATTCTCGAAGTGCTCCCGGGTCAGCCGGAAAACCACCGGGCTGAGCAGCGCCAGGGCAATCAGGTTGGGTAGTGCCATCATCGCGTTAAGGGTATCGGCAAGCAACCAGACAAAGCCCAGCTTAAGGGTGGCACCGACCGGAATCGCGAGGATCCACAGTACCCGGTAAGGCACGATGGCCTTGACGCCGAACAGGAACTCGACGCTGCGCTCGCCATAGAAAGACCAGCCCAGGATGGTGGTAAAGGCGAAGACGGCCAGGGCTACTGCCACCACGTAGTTGCCACCGGGAATGCCGAGGGCAAAGGCATCCGAGGTCAGTGCCGCGCCGGATTCACCGCTGGTCCAGGCACCCGAGGTAATGATCACCATACCAGTGATGGTGCACACAATAATGGTGTCGATGAACGTACCCAGCATCGCCACCATACCCTGGTTGATGGGGTCCCGGGTCTGGGCGGCGGCGTGGGCGATGGGGGCTGAACCCAGGCCGGCCTCGTTGGAGAATACGCCCCGTGCCACACCAAAGCGGATAGCGGCCCACACGGCTGCGCCGGCAAAACCGCCTTCTGCAGCGGTGCCGGTAAAGGCATCGGTAAAGACCATGGCAAAGGCGGCGGGCAACTCACTGGCGTTGGCGGCCAGGGCCGCGAGGCCGATGACCACGTAGGAAATGGCCATCAGTGGCACCAGGGCACTGGCTACGTGGCCGATCCGCCGGATGCCGCCAATCAGTACCATGCCCACCAGCACCATCAGGATCAGGCCGGTCGCCCAGTGGGGCAGTGCAAAGTTGGTTTGCAATACGTCAGCTACTGAATTGGCCTGAACGGTGTTGCCAATGCCGAACCCGGCAATGGCGGCAAAGATGGCGAACAGCACGCCCAGCCATGCCCATTTCCTGCCGAGGCCATTTCGGATGTAGTACATGGGGCCGCCGACATGGGCGCCACGCTCATCCACTTCCCGGAACTTTACCGCCAGTACCGCTTCTGAATACTTGGTGGCCATGCCGACCAGTGCGGTCAGCCACATCCAGAAAAGGGCGCCGGGGCCGCCGAGGAATACGGCGGTGGCAACCCCGGCAATATTACCAGTCCCGATGGTAGCGGACAGGGCTGTCATCAGTGCCTGGAAAGGCGGGATTTCACCTTCGCTTACGGCGTCCCCCCCGGTGCGCCCTTTCCACATCAGGCGGAACCCTTCCCCCAGGTGGAGGATAGGCATCAGTTTCAGGCCCAGGCTGAGGAACAGCCCTACGCCAAGAATCAGCACCAGCATGGGTGGGCCCCACACCAGGCCATTTATGGCAGATACGAAATTGCTAATCGCTTCCATAGGTGTCTCCGTGGCACCCCCTGCCGGAGAGCGGCTTTACAGGGGGCGTTAGTGAGTCTTTTTCAGGTCCGCATGAAGTTTAGCTACTGAGCCGGGGATGTAAATGTTTCAAATCAGTGAGTTGGGAACTTCTCCCGATTTTGGTGAGAAAGTGAACATTTCGTTTTCCACGCTTCTTGCTAAGGTTATAGTTGAGTTGGTTGCACCGCTTGCCTCAGGTAGCGCGACGGATGTGGCCTCAACAGGACGCAAAAGGAACAGGAAGACGGTCATGATGCGATCACTGAAAGCCTCGGACATCATGTGGAACCATATTGAGCCGGTGCGCCTTGGTGCACCACTGCCTGTGGTGGTCAAGCACCTGTTACAGAACCATGTTACGGGTCTTCCCGTAGTGGATAAGGATCGTAAGGTGGTGGGCTTTGTGTCAGAGCAGGACTGCATCCATGCGCTGTTGGTCAGTAATTATCACGGCGAGGGTGAGCCCTCGGTAGATGACGTGATGAAGCGGGAGCCGGTCACCATCAGTCCGGAAATGTCCGTGGTGGACCTGGCCCAGAACCTTGGTCACGGCAAGCCCAAGGTTTATCCTGTGGAGGATCATGGCCGGCTGGTGGGTATTGTCACCCGCACGTCCATTCTGGCGGAGCTGGCCCGGGTCGGTGCCGGCATTGATGTGGGCCGGTTTGCCGGGGCTGACTGACCAGGGCCATTCTGTCTGGCCTGTCCTCCGCCGGAGTATTGTCGATAAGCGATGGGAGGTTAGGTATGGAACTGTTGGCAAGCAATGTCTGTTTTGGTGGTGAGCATCGCCGTTATCGTCATCGCTCTGAGGTGCTGGACTGCGACATGGAGTTTGCCGTGTTCCTGCCGCCGGCGGCCATTGCTGGCCAGCCGAAGCCGGTTCCGGCCCTGTACTGGCTCTCCGGTCTTACCTGTACGGACCAGAATTTCATGCAGAAGGCGGGCGCCCAGCGCCGCGCGGCAGAATTGGGGCTCGCCATTGTATGCCCGGACACCAGTCCCCGTGGGGTGAACCTGCCTGGCGAGGATGACAGCTATGACTTCGGCTCTGGCGCCGGGTTCTACATCAATGCCACCCGTGAGCCCTGGTCCCGTCACTACCACATGTACGATTACGTGGTGTCAGAGTTACCGGAGTTGCTGGAAAGGGAACTGCCCCTGACCGGCAAGCGCAGCATCAGTGGTCATTCCATGGGGGGGCACGGCGCCCTGATATGCGCGCTGAAGAATCCGGGGCGGTACCAGTCCGTTTCCGCCTTTGCGCCCATCGCCAATCCCACCAACTGCCCCTGGGGGCGCAAGGCCTTCAGTGGTTATCTCGGTGATGATGAGGAAACCTGGAAAGAGTGGGATGCCACCCTGCTGATCCCCGAGGCAAAGGAAAGGCTGCCCCTGCTGGTGGATCAGGGAACGGCGGATGATTTCCTGGAACAGCAGCTGGCGCCGGAGGCCCTGGCGGATGCCTGCGAGAAAGCCCACCACCATATCGATTTGCGCATGCACCGTGGCTACGACCACAGCTATTTCTTTATTGCCTCGTTTATCGATGACCACCTGAACCATCACGCCCGGGCACTGGGTCTGAGCCGATCAGCCTGAGCGGGGCAGCTGGCGGCCCCTTTTGTCGGGGCCGCTCACCCTATTCGCTGACCTGCAACAGAACCTTGCCGGTACTCTCGTTGCTTTCCAGGTAGGCCATGGCCTCGTCGGCCTGTCCCACCGGCCAGGTGCGGTCGATGATCGGCCTTATTTCACCGCTTTCCAGCCTTGGCCAGACATGTTCGTAAAGGGCGTCCATGACTTCGCCCTTCAGGCCTACCGGTTGTGCCCGAAGGGTGGAGCCGATCAGGCGTTGGCGTTTCATCAGCATCACCCCGGTGTCGATGTGGGCGTCGGCGCCGCCCATCCGGCCGATGAGGATAATGCGGCCTTCCATGTTGAGGCACTTCTGGTCTTCGGCAATGTAGTCACCACCCACCGGGTCCAGCACCATGTCGGCGCCGCCCCACTCCTTCACTGCATCAGCGAAGGAGCCGTTGTGGCGGTTCCAGGTGCCATCAGCACCCAGTTCCCGGCAGAAGGCGAGCTTGTCGTCGCTGCCGGCGGTGGCGAACACCGGGTTGCCCATGGCTGTTGCCAGCTGGATGGTGGCCGTGCCGACACCGCTGGCGGCGGCATGGACCAGCACCCGTTCTCCGGGCCTGACACCAGCAACCATGTACAGGTTCATCCAGGCGGTGGCAAAGACCTCCGGCAGGGCAGCGGCCTGTTCCAGCGTGAAGCCCCTGGGTACGGGCAGGACTTGCGCTGAGGGGACGTTGACCCGGCTGGCATAGCCGCCACCGGTAAGCAGGGCGCAGACTTCGTCACCCGCTTCCAGGTGGGACACATTCTCGCCGACGGCCGCCACGCGGCCACTGACCTCGAGGCCGAGGATCTTTGAAGCCCCGGGGGGTGGCGGGTAGGCGCCCTTGCGCTGCATCAGGTCGGCCCTGTTCATGCCTGCCCAGACCACGTCGATGGCGACCTCGTCTGGTTCCGGTGAGGGCAGGTCATCCACGTCGTTCCAGTTCAGGGACTGCTTTTCAATGGTAATGGCTTTCATGAATGTCGGCTCCGGTTTCGCGAGATGGTTACAGCCTAGCACGGTTCATGGTTGCCGGCAGGGCAAGAAAGGTTGGTTGAAACGTCCGGTTTATACCTGGTAGTCCCAAAGCGCCTGGAAGTCCATGGGCGGCATTACATCCACCACCTCAACAGCGCGAATGTTGAACTCCAGCAGATCCGTCGTGCGACGGAACCCGGTCAGGTAGGCGCTGCCCCGGGGGTCGGTAATGGCCTTCACGGCATGGCCGTTGCGCAGAAGTGGTCGGTGGGTGACCACCGCAATCTCGTTATTGGCCAGACGCACCAGCCCGCCCGGGGGGAAGGGGGTCAGTGCGTTAAGCAACGCCTGGAACAGTTTGGGTCGTGTACTTTCCCGGGCGGCATCGGCGATAGCCTTGCGGGCCTCGGTGATACTGTGCCGGGGCCGGTAGCCACGACGGCTGATCAGGGCGACGTAGTGTTCCGACAGGGCCAGGATACTGGCCTCTGGCAGGATAGCGTCTCCCTCCAGGCCCTCGGGATAGCCGCTACCATCAGAGCGCTCATGGTGCTGCATGATGATCTTCAGTAACAGGCGGTTTTCGATGCCCGCATCGTGCAGTGCCCGCGCGGCCAGCTGGGGGTGGCGGCGGATAATCGTGCGCTGCTGGTCGGTGAGGCCATGGGTGGAGGCGTTCAGGCGGTCAAGGATCGGCATCAGCGCCAGGTTGGCGGAAAGCGCGGCCGCCATCAGTACCACTCGCCGGCCTTCGTCCATGCCAAGCTCGGTAGCGGTGAAGTGGCAGACAATGGCGTAGAACAGCGATTGCTCCGTCGCGGTGGGCTCCACCGAATACAGGTGTACCAGGGCCAGGGTGGGGTCCGGCGCTTCACGGCAGATGCGGTCGATCAGCCGGGCGAAGCCCAGCAGCTTGAGGCGGGCCTCCGGGTCCCGGGCCGAGATGGCCTGGTGGGTACGCTTGAGGGTTTTCAGCAGGGCACGATAGTCGGAGAAGGGATTGCGCTCCCCTTCGGCGACGTCTTCCTGGACTTCCTCGTCCGGGTTTTCCGCCTGGCGGGGATAGAACATGCCCCGTTTGTAGAGCTGCTCCAGCTGGGCGTCCCCCTGGATAACGTAACCCTGGGCCAGCAGGACCTCACCCTGGTTATCGAACACCGGCCAGGGCAAGGGCTTGCCCACGACCAGGACGCCCGGGGCAACCCGGACCAGGCTCTGGCCGGTGTCAGCGGTCTTACTCTCCGGCATGGCTGACCACGACACCCTGGCCGGCAGTGACCATCCGCTCGCGGACGTCGTCAGGAATGGTTTTCTTGCTGGATGTGGCCGGGTCAATCATGACATAGACCACGTCTGCCGTGGCAATCGGCGACGCATCCGGATACCGCACGAAGTTCACCTCAAGGGTGAACGAGGTGTTGCCCAGGCGTTTCACGCTGATGCGGGCACAGAGCACGTCATCAAAGTGGGCGGGGGCGGACCAGTTGAGGGTCATGCTGACCACTTGCATATCCAGCCCGGCATCCAGCATGTTCTGGTAATGGCCGAAGACCGCACGGATGTATTCGTTTACTGCAATGTCCACGTAGTCGGCGTAGCGGGCATTGAAGACCACTTGCTGGGCGTCGCATTCGGCATAGCGGACCCGAAAGCGGAATTCCATGGGGTTATCGCTCATAACCTCTCCTGTTGTATCGGTAAGCCCACAGTGTACTCGCCAGTATCGGTTTGTCATTAGTGACCCCGCTCGGCAAGGGAAATGCCATTGACGTATGCTTCCCGGCGAGCCGATTACCCTTATCGATATTTGATATTTGTCACTGCGATAGCCGCCCCTTACCATTACGCCCTTTTTTGGTGCAGGGGCGCTCATGGGGGCACGGAACGAACGATTACGCTGGCAATTGACGGCCGGGGTGCTGCGGGCACTTCACCTGGAGAGCCTGGCTGCCCGTTACAGCCGCAAGACGGTGATGGCCGGGTTCAGCCTGATCAATGGTGGGGTGAGCATTGCGCTGGTGGCGTTTGTCGCCCTGGTTACCCAGGAAGCGTTTATCTTCCCCTCCCTCGGAGCCACGGCGTTTATTCTGTTTCATGTGCCCATGGCGGAGCCGGCGTCACCGCGGAACACCCTGTGCGGTCACTTTCTGGGCGCGGTGATGGGGCTGCTGAGCCTGTACGTGTTTGGCTTGCAGAGTCATCCTTCGGCTTTCCTGGAAGGCGTCGATGGCGCCCGAGTCGGAGCGGCGGCCTTGTCCCTGGGGCTCACTGGTTGCCTGATGGTGCTGTTCCGTGTGCCCCATCCGCCGGCGGGTGCCACAGCGTTGATCGTGTCCCTGGGGCTGATGCCGGATCCTGCCCAACTGCCCATTCTGATGGCCGGGGTGCTGATCCTGCTGGCCCATGCGTTCGTCATGAACCGGCTGTCCGGTATTCCCTATCCGTTGTGGCGCTCCCGGGGTAATGGGGTGGCTGGAGCAGCTCTGGCGAGGCCTCTGTAAGAGTCTGCGCGGCAGCCTTCAGCTCCTATAATAAGCCGGGCAATTAGTCACTTGGATTGAGCGTGCGGGGGGCTCCTTTCAGGTAAAGTGATGCACCAGACTTGGCCGGCGCTGGGTAGTCGTTTAGAGTCGGCTCTCGTATTGCTATCCGGACTGGTGGGAGCCTAACCCGACATGAATGCTGAACAGTCCAAATAGCTTGAAGATGACCCCTGGTCTGCCGCCGATAACCTGTGGGCGAACTCCGATCTCAAGTCCCGCGAATATGCCACGCCGCTACTCGGCCTGAGCTTCATGAAATTCGCCGATGACATATACAAAACGTGCCGAGTCGGACATCAGCAGAGAGTTCGCGGAATTCGGAGGTACCCGGCACGAAAGATCAAGCAGGCCATGGAAGCCATCGAGGAATACAAACCCGAGCTGGATGGCATCCTGCCCAAGGACGAATACTTTGCCCTTACCCGCACCAGCAACACCCTGCTTGTGGAACTGCTCAAGAACTTTTCCCGTATTCCCGCCGATGCCAATGGCGACATCTTTGGCAAAATCTACGAGTTCTTCCTGGCTGGAATTTCCGGCCTTACTGGATTTTCCCGCTGCACAGCTTCAATGTGTTGGATTGCTAAACCGCGAAGCCGGAAGAGCTGAACGAGTGTGACAACGTCTTCGAGCTGGTAGTAGAGTTTGCGGCTAGTGGCCGGAAGTGGGTTGCGTGACGTTGAGTCATACGGGTGGCGCCAATAATGCAGGCAGGTACGCCAGGGCCTGCAGGGCTGCAAGCAGGGCGGTCACCATGCCAAAGTAAATCATATCTGTGAGTCGGTAGTAGCGATCGGGTATCAGGCGGATGCGTGCGATCAGAAAAACGACCATGGTGACCGCCAGCAGTGCGGAGAGCCAGGGTTGCATGAGTAGGTCGAAAAGGACGGAGCCCACGCCTTTGCCTGATGGCCCATTCGGTCGTGCAGAAAGGAAGGCTTCACGTTGGAAAGGGAACGCGAGCAGCGCCAGTGAGAAAATAACCGCCGATATTCGGACTAACCAGATCAGGCCACGGCCAATGGCCCTTGTAATGGGGAATGCCACTACCATAACCGATTCTCCTGCAGCTTAATGCGGCATCAGGCGCGCGCGCCCGCGAACATTGGTCGATGCAAGCTGGCCACCTTTAACCTTGATATCCTTGCGCTGGATAACTTCCTCGACGCGCCCCTGGTCATCGATAAGAGAGATCGTAATGTCCGCCTTACCGGAAACCAGTACGGTTCCGCTAACCTGAATATCGAACGATTTTCCGGATACGTTATCGACCGAGAATGCCTGGAACTCTTCCGGGCTCAGATTGATTGGGGCTGTGGTGATAGTCCCGTAGACCAGAGTGCTGTTGTCTCCGCCTACTGAAAAACTTTCCGCAACCCCATAGGTGCGCAGTGGTTGGTTCGGAGCTGCGTTGACTTGAATGTAAGAAGCGGAAAAGGCGTTAAGGCCCAATCCTGTCCTGGGGATACCGACGGCGATACCGTCAAGCTTTACGACAACGTCCATATGTCTCTCCTTGAGGTTCCTGATGGGGAGTGTATTGAGCCTCCCTAGGTAGTCAAGGATGCTTCTCTCACTCCCGCGCGCTGTCCTTCTCAGAACGGGTATCCGCCACGTTGAAGGTCTTCTGCAGCCGATCTGCAATACCGGCCTTTTCCCCACTGCGATCCAGTTGCTCCAGAGCGTTCGCCAGCGGTTCTGCCAGCTTGGCGTGGCGGCGATGAAGGTAGTGGTAGAGGGTGAAGCGGGTGACCGGTTCCGGGAGGATGTAAAGATGGTCCCAGCGCTCGTTTTGCAGGGGGGAGATGCCCTCAATGCTTGATACCAGCGCCAGGTCAACCCGGCCCCAGTCGAGCATGGCCTGCATCTGCTGGTAGCTGTCGGCGTGGACCGGGATCATGTTCAGGTCGTCGGCAGTCTGTTCAGCGATCAGTACGCCCCTGCGCACTGCCACCCTGGGTCTCCAGTCCCCTTTGCCTGCCAGCAGGCGGTTGTCAGGGAATTTCGACACAGCATGAAGCTTGCCTTCCAGCAGGGGGTAGGGCACGCGGATCAGGTTTGGGTAGCGGTCGGCGACTTCGGCAATACGGAAAAGATCACCATCCAACTGACCGATACTGGCCATCATAAGGGCCCGCCGGGAGGGCACTTCCCGGGCGGTCACATCAATTCCGAGGTCGTCATAGGCGGCGCTGAGCAATTGCACAGCCAGCGTGGTGCTGGGCAGGTCCGCAATGCTGGCGAAGCGCAACTCACCCGGTGGATCAGCTGATTCAGCAAGGGCTGCCCCTGGGCTGGCAACCAGCAGTGACAGGATGATGCTTTTCGCCCACATGGTCGTCTGCCAAAAAATAATGGGAATACGTCTTAACAGCGTAGACGGCCAGGCCGGAAATTTCCGTTTGGATTTGTAAACTTCACGACATTTCGGAGTTAACCGGTCGGGTGCGGGTATAGAGGAAAAGCCTCGTGCCCAGCAGAAGGGCAGCGGTAGCCAGCCCCGCGGTGATGCCCACCCAGAACCCCGGCGCTCCCATGGCGGCAACCAGGGTATCGGTAAAGGTCAGCACATAACCCAGGGGCATGCCCACGCCCCAGAAGGAGAACAGCATAATGAACATGGGGATGCGGGTGTCCTTGTAACCCCGCAGGGCGCTGATACAGCTGACCTGGATGACGTCGGCTATCTGGAAGATAGCAGCAAATTTCAGGAGCAGGGTTGTCACCGCCTGTACCTCCGGATCTCCGGTATACAGCCGGGAAATGGGTCCGGCAAACAGGAACAGGGTGACGGCGAATACCAGCGCCGTGGCGGAGGCCAGCAACAGGGAACTGCGGGAAAGCAGGTGGGCCGTATTCGGGGTGCTGGCGCCCACCAGAAACGCAACCCGCAGGGTGAGGGCCATGCCGATGCTCAGGGGTAGCATGAACAGGAGTGAGGTGACGTTGAGTGCAATCTGGTGCCCGGCGACCACAACCGGTCCCAGTGGCGCCAGGAACAGGGCGATCACCGAGAACATGCTGGCTTCCACAAAGATCGTAAAGCCAATGGGCAGGCCGATGCGCAGGATGTAACGGATGTTTTCCGGATCCGGTTTCACCCAGTCGGCAATCAGGTGGAAGTGTTTGTAGATGGGGCTGCGGTTCAGGTAGAACACCATGGCAACGGCGGCAATGGCATTGGAGATAGCCGTGGCCCAGCCACAGCCGATGCCGCCCATTTCCGGCAGGCCGAACTTGCCGTAGATCAGCGCCCAGTTCAGGGGCAGGTTGATCAGCGTACCCAGCACCGAGAACGCCATGATCACCCGGGTGTGGCCCAGGCCATCGGTGAGACCCCGCAGCGCAACCATCAACAGCATGAAGGGTATACCCCACGCAAAGGCGTCCAGGTAGCCTTCAGCAATATCGGAGGTCTGCGCGTCGAGGTTCAGCATATTGAACACAGGGCGCACGTTGACCACCAGCAGGATCATGATCGCTGAACTGATCGCACCGATATATAAGCCCTGCCAGGTGGCGGGCATGATCTTTTGCACCGCGCGGGCGCCGTTGTAGCCGGAAATGATGGGTTGCAGCGCTCCCAGCAGGCCCATGAAGAACAGGAACAGGGGCATCCAGATGCTGCTGCCAATGCCTACCGCCGCCAGGTCCTCGGCGCTGGCATGGCCGGCCATCACCGTATCGATAACGCCATTGGCCATCTGAGCAATCTGCGCCACCAGAATGGGCCCGCCAAGCAGGGCGAGCGTGCGCCATTCGCCCAGAATACGGGGAATCAGTGGTGCCCGGGTATCGGGGACTGGCTGGTTTTCGTGGTCGAGCATGGTGTAGCGGGTTATCCGGCAGGTCGGGAAAGCGCCCTACTATACACCTTCAGATGGCAGGTGTGGTCGGCCGGGAGTATTCGTTAGGCCTTCATTCCTGTAACGCCGGGGCAGGGTTCGATAACGTCAGTCGGGTAAGGTACAGGCGAGGGCCGTGACATCCTGTTTCAGGCTGGCGGTATTTTGCTGCAGGGTTTGCCAGTGTCGCTCGTCGGCGGCCTGGAGCAAGTCGTGAGTCAGCTGCGTGAGGTCACGGGTATTGGTCTCCAGCATGTTCCTGTAGGCCTCGCCCTGATAGTCCGGAGCATTCAGGATCAGGTCCCGCAGGCGGGCGTCGAAGTCTGGCTGGTTGCGGTCTTCAAGCATCCCGGCCAGGGCCTTTTGCCAGCGTCCCCGCCCTTCCAGCCAGATCCGGGTCTGCTCCTGGCGGCCTGCTGTCCAGTCTTTGATAATGGCTTGCTGGCGCTCATTGAGTGTGCCAAGCCAGCGTTCGGCGCGCTCAGTGACCCGCTCAGCGGATTTTTCCCGGCTGCCTGCCCCCAGGTACTCCTGCTTTCGCTCCTCCTGTTCACGGTCCATATTGCTTTTGAGCTCGGTCACCTGCTCGTCACTCAGGCCAGTCAGTACTCTGGTGGCCATGGGTACGATCCGTGTGGCCAGGGGCTCGGCAAAGTCGGCCACCTGCTGGCGATGGAACTCGATACGCTCCGGTGGCAGCTCGCCATTAGCCATTTCCTGGCTCAGCTCGCCCAGCCAGGCGGAGTAACGGGGTAACTCCGTCTCACAGTGCCAGGCTTTGAGTGCCTCAAGGTCGTTCCGTAGCGCCGACTTCTGGTCACCCGTCAGGGTGATATAGTCGTCCACCCACCAGAGCACACCCTGGTCGGCGAAACGGTAGGCCAGCCGGGTGGAGCTGCAGGCGCCCAGCACAACTGCAACCAGCACAATGCAGGAAATACGGAGAACGTGAACGGGGATAATGGCTTGCACTGGCGGACGTCCTTTCGAAATTTCGCTACCCTGTGGATTCCCGGGAGCTGAGCGAGTTCCGCCAGGGAGCCCCCAGGTTGGAATGCGACAGGTGTTCTGGCCATGGTAATTCAGGTGTACCCAGAAGATTGTACGGCCCGGTCGGGCTGATGGATGCTTACAACAGCAGGAGATGAAGTTTGGCCAACCAACCTTCCATGAAAGTTCAGCAGCTGGTTTTCGCATTTTACATGTCCGGACTCATGTCCTTGCTGATGTCCGGCGTGATAACCGCCATTAACACAGGGTTGTCGTCAGGGTTCGTGCAGCGGTGGCTGCCGGCCTGGGTCGTTGCCTGGGCGGTGGCATTTCCGCTGGTGGTGCTGGTAGCTCCCCTCGCACGGAAAATGACGGATGCGACCATCCGGGCCCTGTCCCGGCTTCGAGGCCGGGGCGCCCAGTGAGGCTGGCCCTGCTGGCGGTCCTTATGCTGCTGGCAATCAGGTTTCATAAACGGCCCACGGTTATTATCGAAAGTACGAGTTGTCATTTTTATGACATAAGCAGGCTGTTGTGTGCTGCCTGCAGGAATAAGCGTCAAAAAATGTCAAACCATTCGCATCCGTTTTCGTGTCCTCCCCGTAAATCGCTCTGACGCATAGTTCATGGAATGAAACTATGCAGGTTCGAACCACTTTCTTCAGGTCTTCAATAATATCTGCACGATGAGGAGCAGAGCTATGAACCGTTTTGTGGTTTTACCGATGGTGGTTGCGGGAGCGGTGGCGCTCTCGGGTTGCTTTGATGGGGACTCCGACAGTTCCGATGACGTGGTTCGTTCGGAGGTGAGGATTATCCATGCCTCACCGGATGCACCGCCCGTTAATATCCTGGTCAATGGCGACGCGGCCGTTGAAGGGGCTGATTATAAGCAGGCTGCCGTGCTGACGCCGGAAGTGGGCAGTTACGAGATTGCGGTTGAGGGTATTGTGCCCGGAGGAAATGCAACGGTCATAGGGCCGGCGGATTTTACCTTTGAAGAGAACGTTCGCTACAACGTCGTGGCGGTAAATACCGTGGCGAATATCGATGCGGTTGTCTTCCAGGATGAGCCAGGCTTCAGTTCCAGTGACGAGGTGCGGGTTCGCATCGGCCACCTTGCGCCCAATGCGCCCAATGTCGATATCTATGTCACCGCTGCGGGCGAAGGTAATGACCTGTCTGCGATAGCCCCGCTGCTTTCAGACGTGGCCTTTGAAACCGTGGCCGAGCCCGTGGAAGTGCCTGCCGGTGACTACCGTATCCAGATTGCGGCAGCCGGTGCCTCAACGGCGGTATTCGACAGCGGTGATGTGGCCCTGTCGGCCGGCGCTGACCTGTTCGTGGGTGCGGTGCAGAACACCGGGGCCAACGCCTCCGTTGACGGTGCCAGCCCGGTGAGTCTGATCGTGGTGAATGGTGCCGATGTCGCCGAGATCTATGATGCGGACCAGGGCGCCGGCGTGCGGGTGGTGCACGCATCCGGCAATGCGCCGGCTGTGGATGTGCTGCTCGACGATGATCCTACTGCCCTGAGCAACATTACCTTTGGCCTGGCTGCACCGTCGGCGGCACTTGACGAGTATGCTGTGCTGGCTGGTGGTAACTATAACGTCAAGGTTGCCGCCACTGCAGACAACTCGATCGTAGCGATTGATACCGACCTGAGCCTGACCAATGGCCAGGGCTACTCGGTCCTGGCGATAGGTTTGTTGGGTGGTGATCCGGCCATCGAAGCCCTGGCGCTGGAAGACAGTGTCCGCAGCATTGCCACCCAGGCGACCCTGCGCGTGGTACATGCTTCCACCCAGGCAGGTAACGTCAATATCTACCTGTTGCCTGAGGACCAGTTCGATATTGATAACGCCACGCCGGCCCTGGCCGATGTGCCCTACAAGGCGGTGACCGATTACCTGGCCATTCCCGCGGGCACCTACAATCTGAGGGTAACGGACCTGGATGGTAACGAAGCCATCAGCCAGGATGGTGTTGCTGTGGCCAACGGTGGTGTTTACACAGTGGTTGCTCGTGACGGTGAAGATGGCAATGGTTCAGTCCTTGAGGATTTGGGGCTGATCCTGCTGGATGACCTCGCAGCTCTCTAATCCAACAAGAACCAGATATGCCTGCAGGAACGCGGGCATATCTGCTTTCATGCCTACTCCATCAACGCCGCAGACTTCACCAGCGCGACGACGGAATCTCCGGGCGCCAGTCCCAGTTCTTCCACCGATTGCCGGGTAATACGGGACAGCAATAGCTGGCCGTCTGCCAGCCGGCAGCTGATCGTGCAGCGGTTTTCATCGCTTTGTTCGATTCGTTCAACCCTCACCGGCATCATATTGCGGATGCTGATGCCTTCAGGTTGTGTCAGGGCCAGGCTGACATCACTGGCGAGAATGCGCAGCCGGTGCAGGCTGGTATGGTGGCTGGACTGACCGCTGACCTGGAAAGCGACCGAGGGCCGTCCGTTGCCGCCCCGGGTGACGAATTGCCATTGCCCGTCGCCAGTCTCCCGGAGATCACCCTGCAATACGGTTGCCGGCCCTTCGTCGCTGAACAGGGGAGACTCCGGGCGTGTCAGGGCTTCCCGCAAGGTCTCCACGCGCTCGATGCGACCCTGTTCCATAAAGGCCACCTGGTCTGCCAGTTGCTCCACCTCCCGGGCGGAGTGGGTCACCAGCAACATGGGCACGCCGGTAGAGGTCGACAGCCCGGAAAGAAAGGGCAGGATCTCCCGCTTGGCGGTCGTGTCCAGCGCCGACAGGGGCTCGTCCAGCAGCATCAGTTGCGGGCTGGTGAGCAGCGCCCGACCAAGGGCAACCCGCTGGCGCTGGCCGCCGGACAGGGTGTGAACCGGCTGTCGCAGGAGCTCGTCCAGGGCCAGCAGGGGGCGGACGGTTTCCGGGTGGAGGCGGCGCTGGCGCTCAGGCGTTCGGCGGTAACCGTACACCAAATTTGCTTCCACCGAGAGGTGAGGTAGCAGGCTGGATTCCTGGAACACCAGCCCCAGTCGGCGCCGGTTCACCGGCACGCTGCGGCGGCCGGCTTGCCATACTTCGCCATTGAAAGAGACCTTGGCACTCCTCAGCCGTTCCAGCCCGGCAATAACCCTCAGCAGGGTGGTCTTGCCGCACCCGGACCGTCCGAACAGTGCGGTAATGCCCTCGGCTGGCAGGGTACTGTTGACGGACAGCGTGAAATCCCCCCGTTGCAGCCGGGCGCTTACCTCAAGTGTCATGGCCGCACCCCGTCGAACCGTCGATTGAAGCTGTACACCGCCACCAGTACTGCAAAGGCAAAGATCAGCAGTCCCAGGGACAGTCGATGGGCGGCGGCATAGTCCATGGCCTCGGCGTAGTCATAGATCAGTACCGACAGTACCTGGGTCTCACCGGGAATACTGCCACCCAGCATGAGGATCACGCCGAACTCTCCCAGGGTGTGGGCGAAGGTGAGGGTGGCGGCCACGATGAAGCCGCCCCTGCACAAAGGCAGGATGACGGTAAACAGCCGGTCCAGCGGACCCGCGCCGAGAGAGGCGGCCACCTCCACCGGTCGGGTGCCGAGATGACGGAAGGCTTCCACCAATGGCTGGACTGCAAAGGGCAGGGAATAGATGACCGATGCCACCAGGATGCCCTCGAAACTGAAAGCCAGGTGGGTCAGCCCCATGGCCTCGAGGGTCTGGCCTACAGGTCCCCTGGGCCCGAGGGCAATGAGAAGGTAGAAACCAAGCACCGTCGGCGGCAGCACCAGTGGCAGGGCCACCAGTGCCTGCACCACGGTTCGCGAGGGCGATTGCCGGTGGGCGAGCCACCAGGCCAGGGGAGTTGCAAGCACCAGCAATATGGCCGTCGTCAGGGCGCAGAGCTTCAGGGTAACTGCGATGGCCTGCCAGTCCTGGGGAGAAAGCTCGGGCATCGGCGCTCAGTCCGTATCCGGGGATTCGAAACCGTACTGACGGAGAACGGTCCGTGCCGCTTCCGATTGCATGAAGGCATGAAACTCCCTGGCACCGGGATTGTCCTCACCCTGGCGGGTGACCACCATGGCCATGGCCAGCGGGCTGTGAAGACGCTGGTCGACAAGGGTAAAGGGACGCCCCTCCAACTCAGGAGCGAAGGTCAGCGACCAGGCGATCAGGCCGGCCTCTGCTGCCCCGGACTCCACCATGGCAGCTGTCTGGCCGATGTTCTCGCCATAGACGAGTTTCGGCTCGACAGCTTGCCAGAGGCCCAGCGCCTGGAGCGCCTCCCGTGCACGCTGACCGTAAGGGGCATGGCGGGGCTGGGCAATGGCGACACGTTGGATATTGTCGTCGGCGAGGTCTTCCGGGGACATGGTTCCCATTTCAGGGTTGGCGGGCCAGACAACCAGCCTTCCAACCCCGTACACCACCGGCTCGCCTGCCACAGCGCCCTGATCGCTCAGTTGCCGGGGATAGCCGGTGTCGGCGGACAGGAAGACATCGTAGGGTGCACCGTTGAGGATCTGGGTAGCCAGTTTGCCAGAGGCCCCGTAGATAACCCGCAGGCTGATGCCGGGTGCCTGTTGAAGGAAAGCAGTCTCCAGCGCAGGCATGGCCTGGCGCAGGCTGGAAGCGGCGGCAATGGTCAGGGCATGGGCCTGGCCAGCGGTGAGCAACAGGAGGCAACAGAGCAGGGCGATACGCATGGGCCGGGTGGATCTCCTTGATTAGGCCCAGACTACCGTATTTACCGGTTGGTTCAAATAACCCCACCGGGGGAGCTGTTTGGTCCGCCCCGTCACTTTTCCGCCTGGCAGGAGGCGAGCAACGCTTCCATCGCCGCCAGGCCCAGGGCCTCTACCCGCTCAATGTTTCGCGCAGGGATGTCGGCTGTATCCGGATAGCTGGCTATGGCCCGTTCCAGGCTGGCCTCCCTGAGCAGATGGAGCATCGGCCAGGGCGAGCGGTTGGTGTAGTTCTCTACTGCATTCTCTGTGGTGCCGGCGAACTGGTATTGCGGGTGAAAACTGGCAATCTGCAACACTCCTTCCAGCTCCAGTAACTGCACCAGGCCGTCCGCCACATCCAGGAAATCGTTATAGTCCGGGAAGTCCCGCAGTACTTCCGGGTGGATCAGTAGCGTGGTTTCGATACTGTCATCGTCGGCAAGTCGCAGCAGTTCCTGCTGCAGTTCCATCAGCAATGCGTCCGGTGTCTGCGCGTCTGTTACGGTGAAGCGGATCCGGTTGTTGACCAGTTCACGCCGGGCAAAGGGGCACAGGTTCAGGTCGATAACGACCTTTTCCACCCATTGGCGGGTGGTATCGATAATAGCTTGCTTGTTCATGGAGGCTGGCATTCCGGGTTGTCGGGTCAATTTACTGGCAGGCTATGATACAGTGCCCGCCCTCTGAAAGGTGGGTGGATCCTATGGCGCTGCTGATTCTGGTAACCGTTCTCTGGGCGTTTTCTTTCAGCCTGATTGGTGAATTCCTGGCCGGTCATGTGGACAGTGATTTTGCCGTACTCAGCCGTGTGCTGCTGGCGGCGTTGCTGTTCCTGCCCGTGACTCGCTGGGCCGGTGTGCCGGGGCGCCTGAAGCTGGGCATTATGGTGACCGGGGCCCTGCAATTCGGGATCACCTACCTGTGCCTGTATCGCTCCTTTGCCTATCTCACGGTACCCGAAGTACTGCTGTTCACCGTGTTCACCCCGCTGTATGTGACGCTGATTGACGATGCCCTCTATCGCCGTTTCTCCCCGGTGGCACTGCTGGCGGCCGCGGTGGCTACGGTGGGCGCCGGCATCATCCGCTATGACGGCCTGAGCCAGGATTTCCTGACAGGCTTCCTGTTGCTGCAGCTGGCGAACTTCACCTTTGCTGCGGGCCAGGTGGGCTACAAGCACCTCATGCAGGCCTTCCCGTTGCCAGTGCCTGCCTGGCGCACCTTTGGCTACTTCTTTTTCGGGGCACTGTTGATTGCTGCGCCGTCGTTCCTTGTATTCGGGGATGTAAGCCGGTTACCGGCTACAGGGCTGCAGTGGGGCGTACTTGCCTGGCTGGGCGCCGCGGCTTCCGGCCTCGGGCTGTACCTGTGGAACCGGGGTGCCTGCCAGGTGGACGCCGGAACCCTGGCGGTAATGAACAACATGCTGGTACCTGCCGGTTTGCTGGTGAACCTGCTGATCTGGAACCGGGAGGCTGACCTGCTGCGACTGCTTATCGGGGGAGTGGTTATCGCCTTCTCGTTATGGGTGAATGCGAGGTTCCATCCAAGGGCAAGGCTTGATCTTGCGACCTGATGTCGCATGGCGCTCAACAGGTGGGTATTAGTGACATTTCCTTACAGTCTGTGTGCTTTCTAATTGTTAACATCCGCCCCAGTTGACTAAAGTCAAGGGCGCCCCTGCCGATACGCCAGCAGTCCATTATCGGTAGCGCCCGCTACCGGAACCCCTACGAGCCAGGAAGTTTGTCCACCATGCGCAACAACGGCCCCGTCACTCAACGCGAAGCCAGGATGAAGCCCGGTAGCCGGCTGATCACCACCACCACGCTTAAAGGTGTGATCACCTACTGCAACGATGACTTTGTCCAGATCAGTGGTTTCAGCCGCGATGAACTGATCGGCCAGGCACACAATATTATCCGGCACCCGGACATGCCCCAGAGCGTGTTCAAGGCCATGTGGGACACCATCAGTGCCGGCAAGCCGTGGATGGGCGTAGTCAAGAACCGCTGCAAGAACGGCGACCACTACTGGGTCAGTGCCTATGTGACACCCATTCTTGAGAATGGCGAGATGACCGGCTTCGAGTCGGTTCGCGTTGAGCCGACCCGGGAGCAGGTGGACAGGGCCGCCCGTCTGTACAGCCGGCTTTCCGCAGGCAAACAGCCCCTGTCGGTCGGTACCCATATCAGGTCCATGGTGCGGGCCGGATGGCCCCTGGTGATCCCGTTGATCACCAGCCTGTTGGCACTGGGATGGGGGGCGTTCTGGCCCGGCGTGGCGCTCATTGCTGGCGGTATCATCGCCGGCGGGTTTATCCAGATGGCGGCGGTCAATGCACGCCTGAGGTCACTGATTGACCTGCGCCCGGAGGCCTTTCGCGATCCGCTGGTGGCACGGACCTATTCAGACGAGAGTGGCCACTTTGCTGAGATGGGCATGGTGTTGATGAGCGAGAAAGCCCGCATTCGCACCGCCCTGGCCCGCATTGAGGACCGTGCCGATGACCTGATGCGTACCGCCACAAGGGGCTATGAACAAATCGCCGAAGGCGCGGATGCCATCGAGCGGCAGCGCCAGGAAACCGACCAGGTGGCCTCGGCGATGAACCAGATGACCGCTTCTATCCAGGAAGTCACCGATACTGTTAACCGTAACGCCGATGGTGCCCGGCAGGCCAGTCAACTGGCCCACGGCGGCGGCGATCTCAGCCATGAGGCACTTCAGGCCATCGAGCAACTGGTGACCCAGGGGGGAACCATCGGGGAGTCTGTCAGTCGTCTTGGCGAGTCTACCGACAAGATTGGTGACGCTGCCCAGCTGATCTCCGATATTGCCGAGCAGACCAACCTGCTGGCCCTGAACGCTGCTATCGAAGCCGCCCGGGCCGGTGAACAGGGTCGGGGCTTTGCAGTCGTGGCCGACGAAGTCCGTTCCCTGGCCCAGCGTACCCGACAGTCCACGGTGTCTATCCATGAGGTAATCGAGAACTTCCGCGCCCAGGTGGACGAGGTAGTCGCTGCTACCCGGCACGGCGAGGAAATCGGTAACCGTGGCCTGGCGAAGGTCAGGGAGACCGAAGAGGCACTCAAGGATATCGTGCAGAACATCGAGGGCATCTCGGATAGCTTCATGACCATGTCGGCGGCTTTCGAGGAACAGAGCCAGGTGTCTGACGAGATCAACCGGCAGGTAGTGAGTATTGCCGGACTGGCGGATTCATCCACCGAAAAGGCTGAAGGTGCCAAGCGTGCCAGTAACGACGTCAGTCGTCAGGCCAGTGGCCTGAGTGACCTGGTAGCCCGTTTTGTCAGCCGTCAGTAAGTAAACGACACCATACATAACGGGCCGGTTTGATGCCGGCCCTGTCCTCGCTTTTTACGGTCCTTCCCAATTACTGCTCACAATCTCGCCATTCCCGCTGGCATCAGCGGCGCCAGACTGGCAAAATTCGCCGCCAATTGCTGGTAACAGGCAGCGGACGCCCGGAATCGTCAGGGAAAGCCACGACCAGTGACCTATTCTTTTTTTCACCTGAATTCCATTGAACGATGACAAGGTTTCACTATGTCTGACACTAACCTGGCCAGCCGCGGTAACTGGTCGTCCCGCATGGCCTTTATTCTGGCGGCTGCGGGCTCTGCCGTAGGTCTGGGTAATATCTGGAAATTCCCCTATATGACCGGGGAAAACGGCGGCGGTGCCTTTGTACTGATCTACCTCGCCTGTATCGCCATCATCGGTATCCCCATCATGATGGCGGAAGTCTTTGTTGGCCGTAATGGTCGCCGCAACCCGGTTGCCAGCATGCGGCTGGTGGCCGAGCGCAACCTGAGCAACCCCGCCTGGCGTATCTCCGCCATCATCGGTGTGCTGGCGGCATTTATCATTCTCTCCTTCTACTCCGTGATTGGCGGCTGGTCGGCCTCCTACGTCATGCACTCGGCCGTTGGCGACTTTGCCGGCCAGGATGCCGAAGCCGTAGGTGCCATCTTCGGCGACCTGCTGGCGAGTCCGGGCATCCTGCTGTTCTGGCACACGGTGTTCATGGGCCTGATCATCTTCGTGGTGTCCCGCGGCCTGAAGTCCGGCCTGGAACGTGCCGCCAAGACCCTGATGCCGGCGCTGTTCATCCTGTTGCTGTTGGTCGTCGCCTACGCAACGACCACCGGTCATTTTGGCCAGGCCCTGGACTTCCTGTTTACCCCGGACTTCAGCAAAGTCACCTGGGACACCGCCTTGCAGGCCCTCGGCCAGGCGTTCTTCACCATGAGCCTGGGTATGGCCATCATGATGGCCTACGGTTCCTACCTGGGTAAGGATGTCTCCATTGGCCGCGCTGCGGTAGGTGTGGGGATCATGGACACTCTGGTAGCCCTGCTGGCGGGCCTGGCGATCTTCCCGTTTGTATTCGCCAACGGCCTGGAAGCCGGCCAGGGTCCGGGTCTGATCTTCGTCACCCTGCCGCTGGCCTTTGGTCAAATGCCGCTGGGTGTGGTGTTTGCAACAGCCTTCTTCATTTTGTTGCTGTTCGCCGCCTGGACATCCGGTATCTCCCTGCTTGAACCGGTTACTGAATGGGTCGAAGAAAAGTTCGCCATGTCCCGCACCGGTGCGGCCATTCTGTCCGGCGTTGCCTGCTGGCTGCTGGGCATCGCATCCATCCTGTCCCTGAACATCTGGTCCGATGTCTACCTGCTGGGCATGTTCGATCGCTTTGCGGAAACTGGCATCCTGGATCTGCTGGACTTCGTTACTGCGAACATCATGCTGCCGCTGTCCGGTCTGCTGACGGCACTGTTCGTTGGCTGGTGTGTGGCGAAGGAATCCCTGCAGGATGACATGGCCATGTCCGACGGCCTGTTCAACCTGTGGCGTAACCTGCTGCGTTATGTAACGCCGATAGCAGTACTCGCAGTCTTCATCTACAACCTGATGTAAAAAAGCAGGCAAGCAATAAGCCTGAAAAGCCGGAGGCCCGGCACCCCCTTCCGAAACAGTCAGAGAACAGGGTTCTCGTTTCGGAAGGGGGTGCCGGGCCTCCGGCGTTTTGCACCAGACACAGGAGCCCACCTGCAAGTCGATAACGGGTGCTTCCTGATGGATCGGGTCCGGGTAGTGTCCTTCGAAACGAAAAACTTCGTTTTCCTGACTGTTTCGAAGGACACTACCCGGACCCTCTGGCGGGAATAGTCAGGAGGTGTTCGGCGGTACAGCGGCTTCGCGGCCCTTTCTTCGAAACGAAAACCCTGTTTTCTGACTGTTTCGAAGAAAGGTCCCCGAAGCCTCTGGCGGGAAGACGCGGGTCGGCCTTGGTCAGGCTAGGCAAGAGGATGGGAAGTCTCCGGGTAACCACTTTCGAAACAGTCAGAGAACACGGTTCTCGTTTCGAAAGTGGTTACCCAGAGGCTTCTGCACGGAGTTCGGTCTTGGGTGCTCGGGCACAAAAAAGCCGCGGGTCCATTCTTGGACCCACGGCTCTCCAAGTCTTGGCCGTTAAAGGCGGAAGCGCGCGACCTGACTACTCAGATCCTCGCCCAACCGGGCCAGCTCATTACTGGAACTGGAAATCTGCTCGGCTGCCGTGGCGGACTGATCACTCACATCGCGAATCTGGGTGACGTTCTGGTTGATATCCTCAGCCACCGAGGTCTGCTGTTCAGCCGCCGTTGCTATCTGGCTGTTGTACTGGCTGATATTGCCGACCGCTGCCGCAATCTCGCGAATGGTCTCACCAGTGGTGCGGGCGCTGTCCAGCGTCTGTCCGGCCAGGGTGGTGCCCCTTTCCATGGTGGTTACCGAATCCTCGGTGCTGTTCACCAGGTTGGAAATTAGCGTTTCAATCTCGGATGCAGAGCTCTGGGTACGCTGGGCCAGGGAGCGGACCTCATCAGCGACAACCGCGAATCCACGCCCTTGCTCGCCCGCCCGGGCAGCCTCGATGGCGGCGTTCAGTGCCAGCAGGTTGGTTTGCTCGGCCACCGACTTGATCACATCCAGCACCGTGCCGATATTCTCGCTGTCCTTCTGGAGTCCCCGCAGACGCTCGGCTACCTGTTCAACCTGGGTATTCAGTTCGCTGACGTAGGAAAGGGTTTCCTCTACCGCTGATTCACCAGCGGCGGCCTTTTCGTTCGCGGTATTGGCAGCGCTGAAGGCGTCTTCGGCACTGCGGGCCACGTCATTAACGGTCGCCACCATTTCATTCATTGCCGTGGCTACCTGGTCGGTCTGGTCCCGCTGCTGGGTGACGCCCTGACTGGTCTCAGCGGTCACTGTGGAAAGCTCCTCGGCGGAGGACGCTATATTGGTAGCGCTGGCATTGATGTGTCTTACCAGCTCCCTCAGGCTCGTGACCATGGTGCCGAGGGCAGACAGCAGCTGTCCCAGCTCGTCACCCCGATCACTGGTAACGGTCTCCTGCAGGTCGCCATCGGCCACACGGGTCGCCAGGGCGACGGCCTGGTGGATCGGGCGGGTGATGCTGCGGGTCAGGATCCAGGCGATGAGTGCACCGAGTATAACGATGACCAGCACCACGGCAATAATGACCATGGATGCTGTTTCACGCTCGTCTTCCATCTTCTGTTGTTGTGTTTCCTGGAGTTCCACGGCTGTTGCCAGGGTATCCCGTGCCGTTCCCACCATTTGCTCCTGCAGGGACTGGGTCTGGTTCTCGGCTTCCACGACCTTGTTGAACACCTCGATGTAGCGAACCAGCAGGTCCTTCAGGGCACTTTTGACGTTTTTATCCAGGAACGACGAATCAATGGTACGGACCGCCCGCTCACCGGAGGCACGGAATCTTTCCACGGCTTCCTGCTCGTTCTCCACCAGGAAGTTACCTTCGTTTCGACGCATCTGCTGGATGGCCGCGTTGGTGGCATAAAGGCTGTCTTCGGAGGCAAAGCCGCCGGTTACTCCGCGTACGGCCAGTTCAAGCTCTTCAAGGCGCTCATCCCGTAATGCGCGTACTTGCACCAGGTCCTGTAGCTGTTGCTCGTAGGCGTGTACACCCTGGCGGATTTGATCGATACGGTCATGGTCTTCGGGCACAACCAGCCTGTCTTTCAGGGCTTCAGCCCGATCTGATGCCTGGCGGGTATTGGCGATTGCTTCTTCGACATAGCTCTGCTCACCACGGATCAGGAAGTTTTTCTCATCCTGCCGTGCCTGTAGCAGGTCGGCTTCAATGGCCGAGGCATCCGCAACAATCGCTGCCCGGTCACCAAATTGCGCGAGGGCGACGTAACCGGTAGCGCCAACCAGCATGGTGAGGAGGATCAGTACAGCGAACCCCGAAGCCATTTTCATGCCCAGGGAGAGTTTGAGTTTGGAAGGGTTTTGCAGCAGACGCATGTACGGCTCCAGCCAGTATTCTTGCAGGTGAAACGAATGATGATGGTGTTATCGGCTGTCTGGGTTATTTTTTTAGGTTGGGACAGCCACTTGGCCTGTGAACTTGTGCAAAATCCGGCGTTTTGTTCGCGGCAGAGTCAATCCAGGCGCCAGTTAAAGCCAGAGGGGGCCGGGTCTCAAGACGAGTTTGGTAGGTTTTGGTAACGATTTGCTAACCGCTGGCCGTAAAAAAACGCCGGCCCCTTTGCGGGTGCCGGCGTTATCGTCATCACGGGTTACCCGTCAGAACAGCAGTTCGGGCAGGTAGGTGACAATTTCGGGGAAGATCATCAGTAGCACAAGGCCGATAATCTCGACGATCACGAAGGGGATAACCGATTTGTAGATATCCTTCATGGTGATCTCTGGTGGAACAATGCCCTTCAGGTAGAACAGGTTGAAGCCGAAGGGTGGCGTCATGTAGCCGATTTCCATGTTGATCACGAACAGGATGCCGAACCAGATCGGGTCAAACCCGAGGGATTCCACGATCGGCAGGAATACCGGCAGGGTGATCAGCATGATACCTACGGGGTCCAGCACCATGCCCAGTATGAAGGTGATCAGCATCATGGCAATGATAATGCCCCAGGGGCCGCCCGGAATCTGGGTGATGAAGCCCTCGATCATGCTCTGGGCGCCCATACTCTGATAGGCGGCGCTGAAGGCGTGGGCAGCGAACAGTATCCACATGATCATGCCGGACAGCTTGAAGGTGCGGATCGAGGCTTCCTTGAGCAGCGCGTAATCCAGCTTGCGATAGACGGCCGCCGCGATCAGGGAACCAAGTACACCCATGGCGGCTGCCTCGGTGGGCGTGGTAATGCCGCCCATGATGGAGCCCAGCACCATCACCACGATCAGGATAGGCAGGGCGACGGAGCGAAGCGAAATCAGCTTCTCCCGCAGGGTTCCGCGTTCTTCGGGAGGCAATGCCGGCGCCAGGTGGGGCTGGAGGTTACTGCGAATCAGGATGTACGCGGCCGTCAGCACCATCAGCAGGATGCCCGGAAGAATACCGGCGGCAAACATCTTGCCCACAGAGACACCACTGATCAGGGCGTAGAGGATCATCATGATGCTGGGAGGAATCAAGATGCCCCAGCCACCGCCGGTGTTGATAACACCGAGGCACATGCTCCGGTCATAGCCCCGGGCCAGCATGGCCGGGAGGGCGATGGTGCCCATGGCCACGACGGCGGCGCCGCTGATACCGACCATGGCGGCAAAGATGGCGCAGATGGCCAGGGTGCCGATAGCCAGGCCGCCGCGCAAGCCGCCGAACCACAGGTGCATGGCACGGTACAGGTCCTTGGCGACTCCGGTGCGCTCAAGAATCATCGCCATATAGACGAACAGTGGGATGGCCACCAGGGTGAAGCTGCCCATGGTGCTCCAGATCTGTGAAGCCACCATGTAGAAGGAGTCAAAGCCCCAGGTGAAATACAGGAAGACGACCGACACGCCACCCAGTACAAATGCCAGCGGCAAGCCCAGGAAAACGAATAGCAGGAGCGAGCCGAAAAACAGCAGGGTCAGGATTTCAGTACTCACAGTTGCTCTCCCTTGGGATCATGCTCGGGATGGTCCTCGGGCCGGTAGTAGCTCAGGTTGCACGCGATGGCGATGTCTTCCAGCAGTTTGACGATCCCCTGCAGCACCAGCAGGGCAGTGCCGATGGGGATACAGGCCTTCACCGGCCAGATGGGCGGGTTCCAGGCAGAATAGGAGGTTTCCCAGTTGCTGATGGACTCCTGGGCCATGTCGACGCCGAAGTACAGCAATGCAAGGGTGAAGATAAAGAACAGGATAGACGTGAACACATCAATGGCGGCCTGCATGCGGGGACCGAACAGGCTGTAGATCAGGTCGACATTGACGTGGCCGCGGTGGGCCAGGAGATATCCGCCGGAGAGCACCGCATAGGCACCGAACAGCAGCTGGGTCAGCTCGTTGGTCCAGACGGTGGGGGCGTTGAACGCATATCGCAGGAAGACTTCCAGCAATATGAACAGGAACATGGCGAAAACCAGGAAGGACACGGCCACGCCGATGGCCTTGTTCATTCTGGTGACGCCTTTCATGAATGCGCTGATGGCACGCATGGCATCCTCCGGGAGGAATCTGATGGCTTGCAATAAAAAGCCGGGGGCCCGTTAAGGAAGCCCCCGGCCGGTTCGGTCTGGCTTACAGGTAGCCGAGGTCGCTCAGGAAGCTCTTGAGCATGGACAGGGCTTCGGCAGCCTTGTCACTACGCTTGCCTTCCTCGTCCCACATGGCCTGACCCACCTGGACCAGGTGGTCCTGCACGTCCTGGGGCAGGGTGTTCACTTCAACACCCTCCTCAGCGATAGCCTTGGCCAGGGTGATGCGCTCCTTGTACAGGTACTCATTGGTGCGGTACCAGAACTGCTCCTGGAGCACGTCCTTGACCAGCTGCTGCAGGTCTGCCGGCAACTTGTCCATGGCCTTCTGGCTGACGATGATAACGTCAGTACCAGCAATGTTCAGGGCTGGCTGAACGTGGTACTTGGCGATCTCGTACAGGGCCATGGAGTAAGCACCCTGGGCAGCACCCCAGTGGGCGCCGTCAACAATGCCGGAGTCCAGCGCGGTGTACAGTTCGCCGCCCGGGATATAGGAAGCAGCAGCACCGGCTTCGGTCAGGAACTTCTGCAGGGCACCGGAAGAACGGATCTTCAGGCTCTTGAAGTCCTCCAGGCTTTCAATCGGCTCCTTGACGACCATTTCGGTGGGGTAGACCTTGTCGGTGGCCCAGTAAACGCCGTGCTGGGCAGCTTCTTCGCGCAGCATTTCCTCAAAGCCCAGGGCCTGGTGGAAATAGGCGGCTTCCCAGACGTTCCGGAATGCGAAGGGCAGACCGGAAGCGATGCCCGCCAGGGTCATCTTGTCAGAGGCGTAGGACGGAGAGATGGTACCCATCTCAAGGATGCCACGGCTGACCGCGTTGAAGGTCTCCTGGGCCTTGAACAGGGAGCCGGCTTCGAACAGCTGAAGCTTCAGGCGACCATCAGAGCGCTCTTCCAGCTGCTCTTTCAGACGGCCCAGGCTGTCCTTGTAGGAGCTGGAGGCACCCGGCCAGTGGGATTGAACTTTCCAGGTAAAGGTTTCCTGGGCGGCGGCGGGCGTTACAGCAAGGGCGGCAGAGACGCCCAGGGTAAGTGCCGAGGCAAATACCGTGAGTTTTTTGCGAACGTTGTTAAGCATTACTTCTTAACCTCTTTGTTGTTTTCCTGTGGGGACATCCTGTCGTTGATTTCATCAGGCGAAACTTATGACTGCAGAACGGATCCGCGTTTCCCAAATTTATCGCATTCGAGCGAGCGTTTGCAATACCAGTCGTCGGGCCATTGGTCGCAACCGGGCCATGGACGGCAAGGTCCGGCGTTGCGAAATGTGCGCCGGACCCAGTTGAAAAAGATAGTTTATGCAAGGGATTTTTTCCTGCCGATCAGTCAGATCGGATCCTGGGATTCCTTCAGCTGTGGCCAGGGCAGCCCTTCTGGGAAGAGCCGAGCCTGGGCCTGGCGAGCTACCTCTATAAGGGTCTTCTCGCTCCAGGCGGGGCCGATAATCTGGACCGCCCGGGGCAGGCCGTCGTCGCCGAAGCCTACCGGGAAGCTGATGGCAGGCAGTCCCACTACCATCGCCACGCCGGCCCACACGGTGACATCCAGGTATGGCTCCTCCTTCCCATTAATGGTCAGGGTGCGTGCCATAGCCGAGGTCTCCTGGTCATGGGGGAACGGCAGGGTGTTGGTCACCGGGCAGATCATCAGATCATGGTCCTCGAAGAACCGGGCCCAGGTCCGTTGCAGTTGTGCCCGCTCCTCGTCTTTCTGCAGCCATTCGCCATGGCTTTGCAGGGCTCCCCGGGCAAAGCGGTGGGAGTAGTCATCGCCTTCTTCCCCGGCCAGTTTCGCCAGGCGATCGCGAACCTTCGGAGGCAGGCCCTGGCTCATGACGCCACCGAGCAGGTGGTAGTAGAGGCGATGGCTTTTCTCCAGGGTCAGTCCTTCCGGCTGGGCGTCCTCAAGGCGGGCGCCAAGGGATTTGAGTTGGTCGCAGAAACCGACCAGGCCGCTCAGTACTTCGTTGTCCACCGGCGCCCAGTCGTCATTGAGCCAGGTGGCGAAGCGGTATTCCTCCAGGGGTTTCTTGCTGGCCGGGGGCAGGTTCACCTGCCAGGGGGCCATGTCATCGTCGGGACCGGACAGCAGGTCCAGTTCTGCCTCCAGGTCATCCAGGTGCCGGGCCAGTGGACCGCCCACGCCCATGTCCCGCTTGGCGACACTGCCGGGAGTGCCCGGCACATGGCCGCGCATGGGGACCAGGCCAGACGTGGTTTTCAGGCCATAGATGCCGCAGAACGCGGCCGGTGTGCGGATGGAGCCGCCAATGTCGCTGCCCAGCTCCAGTGGTGTCAGGCCTGCGGCCAGGGCCGCTGCCGCACCACCGGACGAGCCGCCCGGGGTCAGGTCGGTGTTCCAGGGGTTATTCGTGGTGCCGTAGATCTCATTGAAGGACTGCAGGTCACCAGCGAACTCCGGCACATTGGTCTTGCCGAAGATAATGGCACCGGCATCGAGCAGCCGCTGGACTGCAACGGCGGTGCGGGGAGAAACATGATCCTGGTAACCCTTGTGGCCGGCGGTGGTAGGCCAGCCTTCGAGCTCCCAGGTTTCCTTGATGGTCATCGGTACGCCATGGAGCGGTCCCAGGTCACGGCCATCCTCGGCAGCCTTGTCAGCAGTACGCGCCTGCTCCCTGGCCTGCTCTTCCTTCAATACCACAACGGCATTCAGGGCCGGGTTGTATCGACGGGTGCGTTCCAGGAAGTGGTCCAGCACCTGTTCGCTGGTGTATTCGCGGGCCTTGATGCCCCGGGCCAACGCAAAGGCGGATAGTTTATGGAAGTCCATGGTATCTCCATTGTGGTTGTTTTCGTGTGGGAGTCACGAACATAGAATATCCGGTCGTTTTGTGAAACAGTATTTCGAAATTTTGATGCCGCCTGGAGGTTCCATGATCAAGACTGAAAAGAAGAACGGCTTTGTTCACCTGCTGATTTCCCGCCCGGAGAAGAAAAACGCCCTGACCCGGGATATGTATTCTGCCCTGGCTGAAGGCGTGGAGAAGGCGGCGGCGGATGAATCCGTCAACGCCATTGTGATCAGCGGTGATGGTGGTGTGTTTACCGCGGGCAATGACCTGGATGACTTCCGTGCCCGCGCCACGGATACCAACCCCAAGCCGTCCGCCGGCCTGGCTTTTATTGAAACCCTGATGAACTGTGACACACCGGTTCTGATTGCTGCCGAGGGGCTGGCCATCGGCATCGGAACCACCATGCTGCTGCATGTAGACGGGGTCTACGCGGGTGAGTCTACCCGCTTCAAGACCGCGTTTGTGGACCTGGGCCTGGTGCCGGAGGCGGCTTCAACCGTGACCATGCCTCTCCACCTGGGTGCCCGCAAGGCGGCGGACCTGTTGTTGATGGGGGATGTGCTGAGCGCTGCCGAAGCGGCCGAGATCGGCCTTGTCAGTCGCACAGTGGCTGACGGTAAAGCCCTGGATGAAGCCTTCGCCGTGGCCGAAAAGCTTGCCGGCAAGCCCCGTGAGGCCCTCAGGGCGAGCAAGCGACTGATGAAAGCGCCGTGGAAGGCCATGACCAAGGATGCGCTGGAGCGCGAGCGTGAGGTCTTCTCGGAGCGACTGCGCTCAGACGATTGCCATGCAGCACTGGCTCGTATGGGAAAGAAGTAAGCCTGCAGACAGGAAAAGGGGTAGCAGGTGGCTACCCCTTTATGCGTCTGCCAGTGGGGCGGGCAGGTTGATCAGACCGCGTAACCCGGGTTCTTGCTGTCCAGCAGACGGATCAGCGCCGGCCAGGTCAGGGCCGCAGCCTTGCCCAGTGACTGGGATTGTTCCCGGGTGGTCTCGATGGCTTGCTGTGAAGGCAGGCAATAGGGCGCCGGTGTGCGCACCTGGATTTCACAGGCTTTCATCAGGAAGTAAAGATAGGTAAAGCATTCCGGTACGGAGCCACCGGCGGTCAGGATGCCGTGGTTGCGCAGCATCAGCATGTTCTTTTCACCGATGTCCCGGATCAGTCGCTCCCGCTCATCCAGGTTCAGGGCAACACCTTCATAGTCGTGGTAGGCCAGGTGATCCAGGCACAGCATGGCGGTCTGGCTCAGGGGCAGCAGGCCCTCCTTGTGAGCGGATACGGCAACACTGTCTGCTGCGTGCACGTGCATCACCGCGTGGGCATCTTCACGACCCATGTGGACGGCGCTGTGAATGGTGAAGCCCGCCGGGTTGACCCGGTCGATACCGCCCGCTTCCACCACCTGGCCTTCCTTGTCCACCTTTACCAGCGATGACGCGGTGATTTCGTGGAACAGCAGGCCATATGGATTGATCAGGAAGTGGTGGTCCGGACCCGGTACCCGCGCAGACAGGTGGGTAAACACCAGGTCTTCCCAGCCATAAAGGGCGACCAGGCGATAGGCGGCAGCCAGCTCGGTGCGGACTTTCCACTCGGCTTTCTTCAGCTCGTCGGTATCCATGGTATTGGTGCCGGTGATGTTGGAGGCATTCATACAGGGTGATCCTCTTGTTGTTGGATATCGGGAGGCTCTCGGGCTCCCTGTTATTCGGGGGTGGATGACAGTGTAGCCTGTTAAAGTGACGCCAGGAAATCTCGTTATGCGGGCTCCCAAAAAAAGGGGCGGCCTTTGTGGGGCCGCCCCGAACGCTCTCCAACTGGAGGAGAGACCCGACAGGTTCTTTTACTTCCGTTTACCGGTTCAGCTGGCCTGAAGCAGGGACGCGTAACGCTCCAGGTGGAAGTCGTCATCGCCCAGCTGGTGGCCGATCATGACCAGGCGCTTGGCATAGTGCGCGAAGCTGTATTCCCAGGTCATGCCGATACCGCCGTGGGACTGGATGCCCTTCTCGGAGATAAACTGGCCGGCACGGTTAATGACGTTCTTGGCGGCGGCAAGGGTACGACGGCGCTCGTCGCTCTGCTCGGCATCCGCGTAGCTGGCGGCCAGGATGGCCATGGAGCGGGCCTGCTCCAGCTCGGACATCATGTCAACCATGCGGTGCTGCAGGACCTGGAACTTGCCGATGGGTACACCAAACTGCTTACGCTGCTTCAGGTACTCCAGGGTCAGCTCGTTGGCTTCTTCCATGCAGCCCACGGCTTCGGCGCAGAGGGCGGCGATGGCGCGGCCGGTCTGGTATTCGATAACGTCAGCTGCCTTGCCTTCCTCGCCCAGCAGGGCGTCAGCGCCTACCTGCACGTTGTTCAGGACGACGTCGCAGCCCTTGGCACCGTCAACGGTGGGGTAGGTGCGACGCTCAACGCCTTCGGCGTTCGGGTCGATGGCGAACAGGCTGATACCGTCGGCATCGTTCACATCACCGGAAGTGCGGGCAGACACGATGATCAGGTCGGCACAGTGACCACCGATCACAACGGCCTTGCGCCCGCTGAGGGTGTAGCCGTCGCCGGATTTCTCGGCCTTGCTGGCTACCTCGTTCTGGTTGTAGAACGCTTGCGGCTCCTGCAGGCCAACCGCCACTTTCAGTTCACCGCTGGCCACGCCGGCCAGGTACTTCTCTTTCTGCTCGTCGTTACCCGCCTGGCTCAGGATGCCGCCACCCAGAACCACGGACTGCAGGTATGGCTCCAGGCACAGGCCACGGCCCAGTTCGGTCATAACGGACTGGATTTCGACACCGCCGCCGCCAAAGCCGCCCAGCTCCTCAGGGAAGGGAACGGCTGTCAGGCCCAGCTCGCCGAGCTGTTTCCAGAAATCTTCGCTGAAGCCCAGCTCGGTTTCGCTGAATTCCAGGCGCTTTTCAAAGCTGTACTCACCGCGGACCAGGCGCGCCACGGTGTCCTGCAACATCTGTTGCTCTTCGCTCAGAGTGAAGTCCATGGTCGCCTCCTTATAGTCCCAGAATCATTTTGGATACGATGTTCTTCTGGATCTCGTTGGATCCGCCGAAAATCGACAGTTTGCGGTTGTTGAAGTACTGAGAAGACAGCGGGGCCGCGTTCTCGTCAGACAGGAAGTCGCCTTCGTAGTCGTAGCTCATTTCTTCTTCAACAAACGGAATTGCGTAGGGACCAAGGGCGCGACGGGCCAGGTCATTGATGGCCTGGCGAATTTCGGTGCCCTTGACCTTCAGCATGGAACTCTCGGCACCCGGAACACCACCGCCCTCTACGGCCGCGATGATGCGCAGGTTGCTGATAGAAGCCGCCATCAGGTCGATTTCAACCTGGGCAATGCGCTGGCTGAAGGTGGGGTCTTCCAGCAGCGGCTTGCCGTTCTTCAGGCGGCGGCTGGCCAGCTGTTTGAGGTGGGACAGGGCCGCCTTGGACAGGCCGATGCCAGCCAGGCCGGTACGCTCATAGGTGAGCAGGTACTTGGCGTAGGTCCAGCCCTTGTCTTCTTCACCTACCAGGTTCTCGACCGGCACTTTCACGTCTTCGAAGAAGACTTCGTTGACTTCGTGCTCGCCGTCCAGGGTGATGATCGGACGTACGGTGATGCCCGGGGTGTTCATGTCGATCAGCAGGAAGGAGATGCCTTCCTGGGCCTTCACCTCGGTGTTGGTCCGCACCAGGCAGAAAATCATGTTGGCGTGCTGGCCCAGGGTGGTCCAGGTCTTCTGGCCGTTGACGATATAGTGGTCGCCGTCACGGACCGCGCGGGTCTTCAGGGAGGCCAGGTCGGAGCCGGCGCCAGGCTCGGAGTAACCCTGACACCACCAGTCTTCACCGGACAGGATGCGGGGCAGGTACTGTTGTTTCTGCTCTTCGTTGCCGAACTTGATGATAACCGGGGCTACCATGTTCACGCCGAAGGGAATGGAGCGGGGTACGCCGTAGGCGCAGGACTCTTCGTCCCAAATGTGCTTCTGAACCGGGGTCCACTTCACACCGCCGTACTCTTCCGGCCAGTGGGTGGCGTACCAGCCCTGTTCGCTGAGAATCTTTTGCCAGCGCTGGTGGTCTTCCTTGGTCAGGCGACGGAAGCCCTTGACCTTGGCAGCGATATCAGCCGGCAGTTTTTCGTCCAGAAAAGCGCGCACTTCGTCGCGGAAGGCAAGCTCTTCAGCCGTGTAGTTCATGTTCATGAATCAACCTCTCGGTTCGTTCTAGCGAAAACATATACCGCATAGCAGAATATACCTATGATGGAGGAACGCCATTGACGTGTCAATTCCCCGGGCGCTGAACGGCGCCGGAGTACGCGTAACTCCAGTGTGCCTGTGGAGCCTGGTGAGGGAGGGTCCAGTGATACGGACCCGCAGGCCGAGGTCGTTTTTGTAGGAGTGGGTCCGCCTGGTGAAACAGGTTGATCAAAAGTGATCAGAAAGATATGCGGCAAGGTCGCTGCCGGCAGGCGGAGGTCACTGAAACAGGCGGTCCCATTCTAGTGGATTGAGGCGCATATTGCTCGCCTGAGACTTAAATGGGGCATTATGGCGACCCTGAAACAAAAAAACAGGACCCGAAGGCCCTGTTTTGTGAACGCTACTGCACCTGGTGTTACTTGAACGCCTGCAGTCCGGTCTGGCCACGGCCCAGGATCAGGGCGTGAACGTCGTGGGTGCCCTCGTAGGTGTTGACGGCCTCCAGGTTCATTACGTGGCGGATGACGTGGTATTCGTCAGAGATACCGTTGCCGCCATGCATGTCACGGGATACCCGGGCAATGTCCAGGGCCTTGCCGCAGTTGTTGCGCTTGAGCAGGGAGACCGCATCCGGTGTGGCTTCGCCCGCGTCCATCATGCGACCCAGTTGGAGCACGGCCTGCAGGCCCAGGGTGATCTCGGTCTGCATGTCTACCAGCTTCTTCTGGATCAGCTGATTGGCGGCCAGGGGCTTGCCAAACTGCTGACGCTCGAGGGTGTAGGTGCGGGCGGCGTGCCAGCAAAACTCGGCGGCGCCCAGGGAGCCCCAGCTGATGCCGTAGCGGGCCTTGGTCAGGCAGCTCAGCGGGCCTTTCAGGCCTTCCACGTCCAGCTTGTTCTCTTCCGGTACGAAGACCTCGTCCATGAAGATGGAGCCGGTTTCAGACGCGCGCAGGGAGAACTTGCCTTCGATCTTCGGGGTATCCAGGCCCTTGGCGCCTTCGCGCTCAATAATGAAGCCGGTGACCTTGCCGTCCAGCTTGCCCCAGACTACGCATACGTCTGCAATCGGCGCGTTGGTGATCCAGGTCTTGGAGCCGCTCAGAAGGTAGCCGCCGTCCACTTTCTTGGCACGGGTTTCCATGCCGCCGGGATCGGAACCGTGGTTGGGCTCGGTCAGACCGAAGCAGCCAACCCATTCGCCGGAGGCCAGCTTGGGAAGGATGCGCTTCTTGGTCTCTTCCCGGGCGTAGGAGAAGATCGGGTACATGACCAGGGAAGACTGCACGCTCAGGGCGGAGCGGTAGGCGGAGTCCACACGCTCCACTTCACGGGCGATCAGGCCATAGCAGACATGGTTCAGGCCCGGGCCGCCGTATTCTTCCGGCAGGGTTGCGCCGAGCATGCCCAGTTCGCCCATCTGGTTGAAGATGCTGCGGTCGAATTTCTCGTGACGGTTGGCCTCGGTGATGCCGGGCATCAGGCGCTGGTCACAAAAGCTGCGGATGCTGTCCCGAACCTGGCGTTCGGTTTCGTCAAGCTGCTTGTCAAACTGAAGCAGGTCGTCCCAGGGAGCGGAAGCCATAGTGTGTCTCCTGAAGTACTGGCGGGCGGTGTCGGCATTCGGCACCGCCCTGTTGGGGGTTTGGTGTAGGCGGCAGGGCCGGAGCCCGGCCGCCCTTATGGTTGGGGATCAGTCCTGGTACCGCTCGATAACGGCGGCGATCCCCTGGCCAACGCCAATGCACATGCTGATCAGGGCGTAGCGGCCTTCCATGCGCTCCAGCTGACGGGTCGCCGTCAGCGCGATCCGCGCACCGGAAGCACCCAGCGGGTGGCCTACCGCAATGGCGCCACCGTTGGGGTTCAGGCGCGGGTCGGTCTGGTCGATGCCCAGCTTGGTGGTGCAGCCGAGTACCTGGGCAGCGAATGCCTCGTTGATTTCGATCACGTCCATATCGTTGATGGACAGGCCGGCGCGGGCCAGGGCCTTCTCGCATGCGGGTACCGGGCCATAACCCATCACCCGGGGCTCAACGCCGGCAATGGCGGCAGACACAATGCGACCGCGGGGCTTGATGCCGGCCTTTTCGCCCGCTTCCAGGGAGCCGATGATCAGCGCAGCGGCACCGTCGTTGACACCAGAAGCGTTGCCGGCGGTGACCACGCCGCCTTCAAATAGCGGGCGCAGGTTAGACAGGGCGGCCAGGTCAGACTGCGGGCGCGGGTGCTCGTCCTGGTCCACGGTAACCGGCGGCTTCTTGCGTCCCTGGGGTACTTCAATGCCGAGGATTTCCTCGTCATAGAAGCCCAGCTTGCGAGCCGCTTCATAGCGGGCCTGGCTCTGGGCTGCGAACTCGTCAACCTTGTCACGGGTAAGGCCCAGGTCCCTGGCGATGTTGTCAGCGGTCTGCGGCATGGTGTCGTTGCCGAATTCTGCTTCTACCCGCGGGTTGGGGAAGCGGGCACCGATGGTGCTGTCGAACATGCGGAAGTCACGGGAGTAGGGCGCTTCGCTCTTGGCCATAACGAAGGGCGCACGGCTCATGCTCTCGGAGCCGCCGGCGATAAACAGCTCGCCTTCGCCACAGCGTACAGCACGGGCCGCATCGATAATGGCTGCAAGACCGGAACCGCACAGGCGGTTAACCGTCAGGCCACCAGTTTCAACCGGCAGGCCCGCCATGAGGCCCGCGTGGCGTGCTATGTTACGGGCATCTTCGCCAGCCTGGTTGGTGCAGCCGGCGATCACGTCTTCGTAAGCGCTGCGCTCGAATCCGTTGCGCTCGATAACGGCCTTGATAACGCTGGCCAGCAGGTCGTCCGGGCGTACCTTGGCCAGGGCGCCGGCGTGGCGTCCGAAGGGGGTTCTCAAGCCGTCGTAGATATAGGCGCTCATGTTCTCTCCTGTGCTGATAATCCGCCTGGGAAGTTAACCTTCCGGGCGGTGAATAAGGAATCCAGTTTGTGCCGC
>Ga0208301_1000064_pt1 | contig 47275 bp, 49 predicted proteins | sample 25BtaG_FD_184100 | JGI IMG/M metagenome (GOLD analysis project Ga0208301, IMG submission 184100) | Marine viral communities from Cariaco Basin, Caribbean Sea - 25B_WHOI_OMZ_CsCl (SPAdes) (version 2) | ecosystem: Environmental > Aquatic > Marine > Oceanic | place: Caribbean Sea: Cariaco Basin...
ATTGTTGGAGTGCAGGTCGATGGCGCAGAATAGGGTCATGTCAGCCTCCTGTAGTGGCAGTGAGTTTGCCAACTACCAGCCTACTCCGGATGACGGACTATGGGAGGCTGGCTACATGATTTTCAGAAGAAAAGTTCTTCTGACCCCATTTTCATCTGACCCCAAGTTCACGCTTTACGCCAGAAGCTCGACCAGAATCTGCTCGTAAATCTCTGACAGCGTGTCCAGGTCCCCGGCTTTTACGCACTCATCCACCTTGTGAATGGTGGCGTTAATGGGGCCGAGTTCGACCACTTGTGCACCGGTCGGCGCGATGAAACGGCCGTCCGAGGTGCCTCCTGAGGTTGAAAGCTCGGTTTCCCGGCCGGTGACTGTACGTATGGCATTCTGGCTCGCGGATACCAGTGCGCCCTTGTCTGTCAGGAAAGGGCGACCGCTCAGGTGCCATTGCAGATCGTACTTGAGATTGTGGCGGTCCAGGATAGCAACAACCCGCTCTTCCAGGCTTTCGGCGGTATTCTCGGTGCAGTAGCGGAAGTTGAAGTGCACCAGGCACTCGCCGGGAATGATATTGCTGCCGGTGCCAGCTTCCAGTTTGGTGATCTGGAACGTGGTCGGCGGGAAGAAGTCATTGCCGTTATCCCAGAACTCGTTTGCCAGCGCATCCAGGGCAGGGGCCACCGAATGGACCGGGTTCTCTGCCATCTGCGGATAGGCAACATGGCCTTGCACGCCGTGAACGGTCAGGTAACCGTGCAGCGAGCCACGGCGTCCGTTTTTGATCACATCACCGACTTCACGGGTGCTGGACGGCTCGCCGATCAGGCACCAGTCAATCTTTTCGTTCCTGGCTTCAAGGGTTTCAACAACTTTTACCGTGCCGTGCTGGGCCGGGCCCTCTTCGTCGCTCGTGATCAGCAGGGCAATGGAGCCGCGGTGATCGGGGTATTGGGCGATGAACCGCTCGCAGGCGGTTACGAAAGCCGCCAGGCTGCCTTTCATGTCCGCGGCACCCCGGCCGTGGAGATAACCGTCCCTGATCACCGGATCGAACGGTGGGTGGGTCCAGTTCTTCTCCGGGCCGGTTGGCACCACGTCGGTATGCCCGGCAAAGGCGAGTACCGGGCCTTCCGAGCCCTTGCGGGCCCAGAGGTTGTCGGTATCGCCAAAGCGCAGGTTTTCCCCCGCAAAACCAAGGGGCGCCAGCCGCGACATCATCAGTTCCTGACAGCCGGCATCGTCCGGAGTGACGGAGCGCCGGCTGATCAGATCAATTGCAAGATCGAGTGTCGGGGAATCAGTTGTTTGCATGCAGCTCTTCATTCAGCTCGATCGCGGACTTGTTGGTTTTGCATTCAACCGCACCGGTCTGGCTGTTGCGGCGGAACAGAAGATCCGGCTGGTTGGCCAGGTCCCGGGCCTTGATCACTTCAACGAGCTCGTTGTTGTCGTCCAGCAGGGCAACTTTGGTGCCAGCGGTGATGTACAGGCCGGCTTCGACCTTGCACCGGTCACCCAGCGGAATGCCGATGCCGGCATTGGCGCCAATCAGGCAGTTCTCACCAACGGCGATGATGATGTTGCCACCACCGGACAGGGTGCCCATGGTGGAGCAGCCACCGCCCAGATCGGAACCTTTGCCAACCATGACGCCGGCAGAGATACGGCCTTCAATCATGCTGGTGCCTTCGGTGCCGGCATTGAAGTTGATGAAGCCCTCGTGCATGACCGTGGTGCCTTCGCCGACATAAGCGCCCAGGCGTACCCGAGCGGTATCGGCGATGCGTACGCCCTTGGGTACGACGTAGTCTGTCATCTGCGGGAACTTGTCTACGGATTTCACTTCCAGTGTGCGGCCTTCCAGGCGAGCCTGTAGCTGCCGTTCAGGCAGTTCGTTCAGATCAATCGCACCCTCGTTGGTCCAGGCCAGGTTCGGCAGCAGGCCGAAAATGCCGTCCAGCTTCACGCCGTGAGGTTTGGCCATGCGGTGAGAGATCAGATGAAGCTTCAGGTAAACCTCGGGGGTGCTGGAGGCGGTGTCGTCCGTTTCCAGAACCGTCACGACGACCGGGCGCTTGCTGTTAGCTGCTTTCTCCGCGAGGGTTGCCTGATCGGTCTGGCCTACCTGGCGAAGCGCGTTGGCCAGCTGGCTGAGTTGTTCGGCGGTGGCGCTGATAGCCTGGTTGCCACCCTGGTAGTCCATGGCATTGCGAATGACTTCCATCAGGGTGTTGTCAGGTGTCATGATCGGCTGCTGATAGAAGACCTCCAGCCACTCGCCCTGGTTGTTCTGGCTGCCGATACCGATACCGAATGCAAAGCTCATCTGATGGTTGCTCCTGTTCTGGATATGGGGTCAGAAGAACGCGCTTTCCGACCCGGAGTTAAAGTTTGGATCTGGTTTGCCTGAGGTTCAGGTCAGCCATGCCGCCCATTCGTCCGCATTAAAGCCGACGGAAACCGTGCCATTGCGTTCGACAACGGGGCGCTTAATGATGGATGGATTCTCAAGCATGATCTCGTGGGCGCTCTGGGCGCTAATGGTATCACGAACCTCTTCGGGAAGTTTGCGCCAGGTGGTTCCGCGGCGGTTGAGGAGGGCTTCCCATCCTGACGCCTGTTCCCAACTGGATAGCCGCTCAGCGTCGAGGCCGTCCTTCTTGAAGTCGTGGAATTCGTAGTCGACCCCATTCTCATCCAGCCACTTCCGGGCTTTTTTGACCGTATCGCAGTTCTTGATGCCGTAGAGTTTCATGCCTTATTCGCCTTAACAAATTCAACAATACGCCGCGCCGCCTCCAGGCATTCTTCCAGTGGCGCCACCAGGGCCATTCGAACCCGGTTTTCTCCCGGGTTGTGGCCATCCACAGTCCGGGACAGGTAGCGCCCTGGCAGCACATGAACATTTTGCTGGGCGGACAGCTCCCGAGCAAAGGTTTCATCGTCCATCGGGGTTTCCGGCCACAGGTAAAACCCGGCGTCCGGATAATCCACTGCCATCACCTCACGGAGGATCGGAACCACTGCCTCGAACTTGGCGCGGTAGGCTGCCCGGTTCTCTCGCACATGGTCCTCATCGTTCCAGGCGGCGATGCTGGCCAGTTGATTGTGGATGGGCATGGCGCAGCCGTGATAGGTGCGGTATTTCAGGTAGCCCTTGAGGATGCTGGCGTCACCGGCAACAAAACCCGACCGAAGCCCGGGCAGGTTGCTGCGCTTGGACAGGCTGTGAAACACCACGCAGCGGGCGTAGTCATCCCGGCCAATGGCGGCGCAGGTCTGCAGCAGGCCCTCCGGCGGACTGTGCTCATCCGGATAGAGTTCCGAGTAGCACTCGTCAGAGGCAACGATAAAGTCGTATTTATCGGCAAGGGCAATGACCTGTGCCAGTGTCTCTCTGGGAATTACGGCGCCACTGGGGTTGCCCGGTGAGCATAGAAACAGGACCTGGCAATCCTGCCAGGTGGCTTCCGGCACCGAGTCAAAATCGGGAATGAAGCCGTTGGAACCGTCGCAGGGCAGATAAACGGGGGTGGCACCGGCAAGGAACGCTGCCCCTTCGTACACCTGGTAGAAGGGGTTGGGGCTTACCACTGTGGCAGGTTTGCTGGCATCCACCACCGCTTGAACCAGCGAGAAAATCGCTTCGCGGGTCCCGTTAACCGGCACAATGTTGCGGTCCGGGCTGAGGCTGCCGGGTGCCAGATTGAATCGGCGCGTTGCCCAGTCGCTGATCGCGTCGCGGAGTTCGTCCGTGCCCCGGGTGGTCGGGTAGTTGGCGAGTTTGTCGAGATTGTTTGCTATTACCTGTTTGACGAAGTCCGGGGACGGATGTTTGGGCTCGCCAATGCCCAGCGAGATCGGTCGCAGATGGTCGGGCACGGTAATGCCAGCCTTCAGCTTGGCCAGCTTTTCAAACGGGTAGGGATGGAGTCGGTTCAGATTCGGATTCATTGAATGTCGTCCAGCATTTTACAGAGATCCTGCTGCAGGGCCTGGCACACGGCCGGATCGCGAATGGGTTCACCCTGCTCGTCGGTGACGAAGAAGACGTCCTCAACCCGTTCACCCAGGGTGGCAATCTTGGCATTGCTGAGGCGAACACGGTGTTCCAGAAGGACCTGGCCGATCCGGGCCAGAAGACCGGGGCGGTCCGGAGTGATCACTTCCATCACGGTGCGCTGATTGATGGTGTCGTTGGAAAATGTCACCTCTGTTGGGAAGGCGAAATGTTTCAGCTGTCGAGGGGTGCGCCGGTGAATGATGTCCGGGTAGTCATCGGGATCATCCAGCTCTTCGATCAGGCGTTTGCGTGTGCGTTCCTTGCGGGCCGGATCAATGCCCAGCGGCTGGCCTTTTTCATCCAGCACCACGTAGGAGCTAATGGAGTAGGGGCCTTCGCTGGAGCTGATCCGGGCGTCCACGATGTTCAGGTTCAGTTGCTCCAGCACCGCCGTGGTAGCGGCAAACAGCGCCACCCGGTCTTTCATATAGATAATGATCTGGGAATAGCCGTCCGTTGGTCCTCCTCGGGTGTCCCGAATCAGTACCAGCGGGTCCGGGTTGTCGCCATGGCGGATGATGGCAGCTGTCTGCCAGGCGATATCAACGGTGGAGTCCTGAAGGAAATAATCTTCATCCACGGTGTCCCAGATGGCGTCAATCTGCTCGTCGGTCATGTTCTGGGCGTGCAGGATCTCCCGGGCTTCAGACTGGGTGGCTCGTACCCATTCCTGCCGGTCGATAGGCGTTTCCGTCCCTCGCCGCAAAGCCCGCTTGGCCTCGATATACAGCTGGCGCAGGAGCGACGCCCGCCATGTGTTCCACAGCTTGGGATTGGTCGCGCTGATGTCACAGACCGTCAGCACGTACAGGTAGTCCAGATGCGCCTGGCTTGGCACCGCTCTGGCAAAGCCGTGGATGATGTCCGGGTCCGAGATGTCCTTGCGCTGGGCAGTCATCGACATCAGAAGGTGGTTTTCCACCAGCCACGCAATCAGTTGGGTGTCCCGCTCACTGAGGTGGTGGCGCTTGCAGAAACTTTCGGCGTCGATTGCGCCCAGCTCCGAATGGTCTCCCCCCCGGCCCTTGGCAACGTCATGGTAGATGCCGGCAATGTAGAGTGTTTCCAGTTTTGGCAGCCGGTGGATCAGGCGGGAGGCCAGGGGATATTCGGTGCGGGCTTCGGTACCGTTGAGTCGAACCATGTTCCGGATTACCCGCATGGTATGGGCATCCACCGTGTATATGTGGAACAGGTCGTGCTGCATCTGGCCAATGATCTGGCCGAATTCCGGCAGGTAGCGGCCAAGAACATTGTACTTTTTCATGGCGGACAGGGTCTGGTCCAGCGCATGGGGTGTTCTCAGCAGCTCCATAAACAGCGTGGTTACCGCGAGATCGGAGCGGAAGGCGTCATCGATCAGGTGTCGGTGCGCCCGCAGGGAGCGTATTGTCGTTGCCCGAATACCCTTGATCTCGGGGTGTTGCGCCATCAGCACGAAGATTTCCATGATCGCATAGGGCGCGTAGGCAAAAACCTGGTTGTTGACGGCCTCTATATAGTAGTTACGTATCTGGAAGCGTTTGTTGATCGGCTGGATTGCATCCTCAGAGGCGCTGCCCAGAATGGCCTCGTCGTAGTACTGGAGAATCACATCAGCCAGCTCGGCGAGGGCAAGCACGGTCCGGTAATAGGACTGCATCATCAGCTCCACGCCCAACCGTTTGCCTTCATCCCTGTAGCCGAGCATCTGGGCGAGGGTTCGCTGATGGTCAAACAGCAATCGGTTCTCGTTCCTGTCGGCCAGAAGCTGAAGGCCGTAGCGAAGCTGCCACAGAAAGGTTTCGCCCTGGAACAGAATCTGGTGCTCTTCTTCGGTAAGGATGCTGAAGCGGGTCAGGTCTGCAATATTCTGCAGTCCGAAATGGCGCTTGGTAATCCAGCCGATCGTCTGGATATCGCGCAGTGCGCCCGGAGACCCTTTCACATTGGGTTCCAGGTTGTATTCGGTGTCGCCGTATTTCTGGTGCCGCTGCTGCTGCTCTTCGCGTTTGGCAATGAAATAGTCGCGATCGGTGCTGACATCATCGGAGTACACCTGCTCGCTGAGGTCCGACCGCAGTTCATCCGGGCCCGCGATAGTCCGGGTTTCGAGCAGATTGGTCAGTATGGTGATGTCTTCGCGGGCGGCGGCCTTGCTTTCTTCGATACTGCGAACGCTGTGGCCGATATCCAGTCTCAGGTCCCAGAGCAGCGTAACAAAGGCGCCGAGGTCTTCGTGCCAGCTGTCCTCGATACCATTGCGGGTAAGGATCAGAAGATCAATGTCCGAGTGGGGGTGAAGCTCGCCCCTGCCGTAGCCGCCGACGGCAATCAGGGCGATGTCCGGTGAGCCGGAAAAGGGATAGCGGTTCCAGATCAGTCTGAGGACGGTGTCGACTGTGTCGGCCCTGGAATGGACCAGCGCACGAACATCGGCGCCCTGCCTGAAGGCCTCGGCATCGGCATTGTACCTTTCCTTTAACAGCTCACGGGCCGCCTTCACCGGAGAGGGGTCATTGCTGATTCTGGATTCCAGCTCGCTTCGGTCCACTTAGAAGGACTCTTCCGATCGCTTGGTGAGAACCTCGTGACCATCGGCGGTCACAAGGATGGTGTGTTCCCACTGGGCAGACAATTTGTGATCCTTGGTGACCACTGTCCAGCCGTCTGGCAGCAATTTGGTCTGGTATTTACCCTGGTTGATCATTGGTTCAATGGTAAAGGTCATGCCTTCCTGAAGTTCCATCCCGGTACCGGGTTTGCCGTAATGCATGACCTGCGGATCCTCGTGGAATACCGCACCGATGCCGTGGCCACAGTAGTCACGGACCACAGAATAACGATGTTTTTCGGCATGCTGCTGAATAACATGGCCAATATCGCCCAGGCGGGTTCCCGGCTTCACCAGCTCGATACCTTTATAGAGACACTCCTGGGTAATCTGGATCAGCCGTTCTGTACCGGGTTTCGGTTTGCCGACAATCCACATTTTGCTGGTGTCGCCGTGATAGCCATCCTTTATTACGGTGACATCGATATTCAGGATGTCTCCGTCCTTGAGAATTTTCTTTTCAGAGGGAATCCCGTGGCAGATGACATGGTTGACCGAGGTACAGATGGATTTCGGAAAACCCTTGTAGTTCAGCGGAGCCGGAATGGCCTTCTGCTCGTTTACAATGTAGTCGTGACAAATCCGGTCGAGCTCTTCGGTGGATACGCCGGGCTTGACGTGCTCCCCGATCATCTCGAGGACATTGGCCGCCAGTCGGCCTGCGACGCGCATCTTTTCGATTTCTTCCGGAGTCTTTATCGATACCTGCATTGGGCTTCCCGTTGATTTGTATCAAACCGGCATTTTAAGGGGCCTGATGCCCGGGTACAAGGAAGTGCGCCGTCAAAATTAATGGCGTTGGCCGGCCGGTTTATGGTATAAACGCGCCCGCTGGAAACGAATCCGGCAAATTCACACACGTGTCGACACGTTATCCCAGGGTGCCTGCTTCTGCTTTTCACGGAGCCAGGTTGGGATAATCGGACACGTGGAGGACTAACCCGAAGCTAAAAAGGTAACTATCATGGCTCAGGTAAATATGCGTGACCTGCTGAAGGCAGGTGCTCACTTCGGTCACCAGACCCGCTACTGGAACCCGAAAATGTCGAAGTTCATCTTCGGCGCCCGCAACAAGATTCATATCATCAACCTTGAGCAGACTGTTCCTGCCATGAACGATGCGCTGCAGTTCGTTCAGCAGCTGGCAGAGAACAAGAACAAGATCCTGTTCGTTGGTACCAAGCGTGCCGCGGCCAAGATCATCAAGGAAGAAGCCGAGCGTGCAGGTCAGCCGTTCGTTAACCACCGCTGGCTCGGTGGCATGCTGACCAACTACAAAACCATTCGTCAGTCGATCCGTCGCTACCGTGATCTGGAAACCCAGAGCAAAGACGGCACCTTCGATAAGCTGACCAAGAAAGAAGCGCTGGACCGTACCCGTGAAATGGACCGCCTCGAGCGCTCCATCGGTGGTATCAAGGATATGGGTGGTCTGCCGGACGCCATGTTCGTCATCGACGTTGATCACGAGCGGATCGCTATCAAGGAAGCCAACAAGTTGGGCATTCCTGTAATCGGTGTTGTGGATACCAACAGTGATCCTGACGGTGTTGATTACGTGATCCCGGGTAACGATGACGCCATTCGCGCGATCCAGATTTACGTGAAGGCTGTGGCCGACACCTGCATGGAGGCAGCCCAGTCTGCCGGTGCTGGCGCTGACGAGTTCATCGAAGTCAGCGAAGATGCCGAAGGCGCCGCTCCAGCCGCTGAGTGACGCGTTACCTTCACGTTTGAGAAGTAAGGCGTGCCCGTGGTTGCTTCGGGCACGCCTCCCCACCGAATTCGGAACAGTTGAGAGGATTGAACATGGCTGCAATTACCGCTGCAATGGTCAAAGAGCTGCGTGAGCGTACCGGCCTTGGCATGATGGAGTGCAAGAAAGCACTCGTGGAAGCTGACGGCAGTGTTGATGCTGCAATTGAAGAGCTGCGCAAGTCTTCCGGTCTGAAGGCTGCCAAGAAAGCTGGCCGTACAGCTGCTGAAGGTGTGTCTCTGATCAAGATCTCTGACGACAACACCGTTGCTTTCATTGTGGAAGTAAACTCTGAGACAGACTTCGTTGCCCGTGACGATAACTTCGTTAACTTTGCCAACGATGTTCTGAATGTCGCCTTCGAAAAAGACGAAACCGACGTAGCCAAACTGATGGAAGGCGATCTGGAAGCCAAGCGCGAAGCGCTGGTTCAGAAGATCGGCGAGAACATCACTGTACGCCGTATCGTCAAGGTTGAAGGTCCGGTCGTTGGTGGCTATGTCCACAGCACCAACAAGATTGCGTCGGTTGTTGCACTGACAGCCGGTGATCCGGAAGTGGCCCGTGATATCGCCATGCACGCCGCCGCGGTTAACCCGCGTGTTGGCAAGCCGGAAGACATGCCTGCCGATGAACTTGAGAAAGAAAAGGAAGTCATCAAGGCCCAGCCGGATATGGAAGGCAAGCCTGCCGAGATCGTCGAGAAAATGATGGGCGGTCGCATCAAGAAGTTCCTCAAGGAGAACAGCCTTGTTGAGCAGCCTTTCGTTAAAAACCCGGACCAGACCGTGGGTGAACTGATCAAGTCCGCCGGTGGCGAACTGGTCGGCTTCGTGCGCCTGGAAGTGGGTGAAGGCATCGAGAAGGAAGAAGTGGACTTTGCTGCCGAGGTTGCTGCTGCAGCCGGCCCAGGCAAGGCCTGATCCTTCTTTTGGCGCAGGGGGCTGATTGCCTCCCCGCCAGCTGAGTCTGCCACGTTAGTCGGGTCATTCCCGGCTCTCGTGGCGGGCTTGTATCTGAGATACCCCTTTTGCAAGGAGTATGTCAGATACAAGCCTGCAACGGGTATCACGCCGGATAGCAGCCAACAGACGAAAAGGGGATCACCATGCCGACATCATCGAAAACCCAGCCCAGATACAAGCGTGTTCTGCTCAAGCTCAGTGGCGAGGCCCTGATGGGAGAGCACGATTTCGGTATTGACCCCAAAGTTCTTGATCGCATGGCCCTCGAAATCGGTGCGCTGATCGGTATTGGCGTGCAGGTTGGCCTGGTTATTGGTGGCGGTAATCTGTTCCGGGGTGCGGCCCTGAATGCGGCTGGCATGGATCGGGTGACCGGCGACCACATGGGGATGCTGGCCACCGTGATGAATGGTCTCGCCATGCGTGATGCACTGGAGCGTTCCAACATCCGTACCCGGGTGATGTCTGCCATCCCCATGAGCGGGATTGTCGAGCATTACGACCGTCGCCGGGCGGTTAGGGATCTGAAGGACGGTGATGTGGTGATCTTCTGTGCCGGTACCGGCAATCCGTTCTTCACGACTGATTCCGCCGCCTGCCTCCGTGGGATTGAAATCGAGGCCGATGCGGTTCTCAAAGCCACCAAGGTAGATGGCGTTTACTCGGCTGATCCGCATCTGGACAGCAGTGCCGAAAAATACGACCACCTCACCTATGATGAAGTTCTGGACAAGAAGCTGGGCGTAATGGATCTGACCGCCATCTGCCTTGCCCGGGATCACGGCATGCCGCTGAGGGTATTCGACATGAACCGTGCGGGTGCGTTGACTCGCATCGTAACCGGCGAAAAAGAAGGTACACTGATCGAATAATATCGCTGTTCCTGCCCCTTTGTTTTAACGGAGGGGCCAGGGTCAGGAATGACATGACGAACGAATTGAGGATGCTGAAGTGATTGACGACATCAAAGCAGAAGCCGAAAAGAAAATGAAGAAGAGCCTCGAGTCTCTGAACTCGGCTTTCAACAAGATCCGGACCGGTCGGGCGCACCCGTCCATTCTGGACAGTGTCACGGTGAACTATTATGGCCAGGAAACACCGCTGAAGCAGGTGGCCAGTGTCAATGTTGAAGACAACCGGACTTTGACGGTTTCTCCCTGGGAGAAAAACCTGATGCCGACCATTGAGAAAGCCATCATGAGCTCCGATCTTGGCCTCAATCCGGCAACCAGTGGTGACATCATCCGGATTCCGATGCCGATGTTGACCGAGGAAACCCGTCGGGAGATGGTCAAGCAGGCGAAAGCCGATGCTGAGCACGGTCGGGTCTCCATTCGCAATGCCCGCCGGGATGCCAACAGCATGATCAAGGAGCTGTTGAAGGAGAAGGAAATCACCGAGGACGACGAGCGTAAGGGCGAAGACGATATCCAGAAGCTGACCGACCGCTACATTGCCGAAGTCGAAAAGATGCTCAAGGCCAAAGAAGAGGACCTGATGGCGGTTTAACCGACCGGGTTCACTTGCAAGCGAATTGAAAGGCCGGGCCAATCAGATGTCCCGGCCGCACAGGGGATTTCATGACGGGAAGTGTATCCGCAGAGATTCCGGTGTCGGCAGACAGCCGGCCCCGGCATGTGGCCATTATCATGGATGGTAACAACCGATGGGCCAAGGCTCGGCGGCTAAAGGGAGTGGCCGGCCACAAGGCCGGAGTGGATGCGGTCAAGGCAGTCGTGGAAACCTGCGCCCGTGAGGGCGTCGAGGTGCTGACACTGTTTGCGTTTTCCAGTGAAAACTGGCGTCGGCCCAAGGATGAGGTTTCCGCATTGATGAAGCTTTTCCTGTTCGCCCTGGAACGGGAAGTGCGCAAGCTTCACCGCAACGACATCCGCCTGAGAATTATCGGCGATCGCTCCGCCTTCAGTCCTGCTCTGCGTGAACACATGGAGGCAGCAGAAGAGCTGACTCGTGACAATGCCCGGATGACCCTGGTTATTGCCGCCAATTATGGTGGTCACTGGGATATCACCCAGGCGACCCGCCAGGTCGCCGAGCAGGTGCGGGCAGGGCAGCTGGAACCGTCTGATATTACCGACGACCTGATTCAGCAGCACCTCAGTATTGGTGACCTGCCAATGCCGGATCTGATGATCCGTACCGCCGGGGAGCAGAGAATCAGTAATTTCATGCTGTGGCATCTGGCTTACACAGAGCTTTACTTCTCACCGGTATACTGGCCTGATTTCCAGGAAGAGGAAATGCGTAAGGCCTTGCAGGCCTACGCGGGCCGACAGCGTCGCTTTGGCCAGACTGATGACCAGATAACGGCCAAGGCTCTAAAACAATAACGAACGATAGCGACGTTAACCGTGTTAAAAACCCGAATTATAACTGCCCTGATTCTAGCTCCCATTGCCGTTGGCGGGATTTTCTTCCTCCCGCCCCTGGGCTTTGCGCTCTTTACCGGTGCGATCATTACGCTCGGCGCCTGGGAGTGGGCAAACCTGTCCGGAATTGAAAATGCCCCGGGCAGGGTCATTTATGCCCTGGTGGCCGCCGCCATTCTTTACGGCTTGCTGAATGTTCCTTTTGTGGTGGTTCTTTGGCTGGCGCTCGCCTGGTGGTTTTGCTGTTTTTTGCTGGTCCGGAGTTACCCGGCCGGCTCGGATAAGTGGGGTAGCGTACCGGCACGAGCGGTCATGGGGCTGTTCGTTCTGGTTCCGGCATGGGTGGGGCTCAACCATTTGCGCACCGGTGGCTTCGAGTTTGGCGACAGCACCAATAATCTCCTTTTGATTCTGTACGTGTTCTGTGTGGTGTGGGTGGCGGATATCGGCGCTTATTTTGCCGGTCGCGCGTTCGGGAAGGCCAAACTTGCGCCTCGTGTCAGTCCTGGTAAGTCCTGGGCAGGCGTCTGGGGCGGTCTCCTGGCGGTGGGTGTTTTTGCCCTTCTGGTGAGTTCTCTGGCTTCCGCCGGAACCGGCGAGACGGTGCTCCTGATCGGTGCGAGCCTGATTACCGGGCTTGTGTCTGTACTGGGCGATCTGTTGGAAAGCATGCTCAAGCGGTTTCGTGGCATTAAGGATAGTAGTCAACTGCTGCCAGGCCATGGGGGTATTATGGACAGGATTGACAGCCTGACGGCTGCTATTCCCGTGTTTGCACTGCTTATTACCCAACTTGGTTGGCTGACAACCGGGCACTGGTGACTATGCAGATCCGTCATATCAGTATTCTGGGCGCGACAGGCTCCATTGGTCTGAGTACTCTGGATGTTATCCGGCGGCACCCCGACCGGTTCTCGGTCTACGCCCTGACTGCCAGTACCCGTGCGGAAGAACTTGCGGTTCTTTGCCGTGAATTCCGGCCGCGGGTAGCGGTCATGGCCAATCCCGAGGCCGCGAAAACCCTTGCAGCGCTGCTGTCCGATCTTCCGGATACCCAGGTTCTGGAAGGAGTCGAGGGGCTTTGCCAGGTTGCCTCGACTCCCGAAATAGATACTGTGATGGCCGCCATTGTTGGCGCTGCCGGCCTGTCGCCGACACTCGCCGCAGCTCGGGCCGGCAAGCGGGTATTGCTGGCCAACAAGGAAGCGCTGGTCATGTCCGGCAGGCTGTTTATGGATGCGGTCGCCGAAGCCCGCGCCGAACTGCTACCGATCGATTCCGAGCACAATGCTATCTTCCAGTGTATGCCAGCCGACAAGGTCCGCGACCCTGGGGCTGCCGGCATTACCCGGATTCTGCTGACGGCCTCCGGTGGGCCATTCCGGGAATGCAGTGCCGAGGATCTTCGAACAGTCACGCCGTCCCAGGCGTGTGCCCATCCAAACTGGTCCCATGGGGCGGAAGATTTCCGTGGACTCGGCCACGCTGATGAACAAGGGCCTGGAATTGATAGAGGCGTGCTGGTTGTTCAATACGACACCGGAGCGGGTCGAGGTTCATGTTCATCCGGAGAGCATCATTCATTCCATGGTCGAGTACGCCGATGGTTCGGTACTTGCCCAACTTGGCAGCCCGGATATGAGAACACCCATTGCCAATGGCCTGGCCTGGCCAGAGCGCATAGAGGCAGGTGTGGCGCCACTGGATCTGTTCGCCATCGGCAGCTTTCATTTCGAACGTCCGGATCTGGTCCGGTTTCCCTGCCTGCGCCTGGCGGCCGAAGCATTCGAGGCCGGGGGCACTGCACCGGCGGTGTTGAATGCCGCGAATGAGGTGGCGGTTGCCGCTTTTCTGGAAGGTAATCTGTGTTTTGCTGATATCCCCGTTATTATAGAGCGGACATTGGCTGCAACTCAGGTTGAGCCAGCAGACAGCTTTGAGATCATCTTCGCCAAGGATACCGAGGCCCGTACCCGGGCACGGGAACAGATTGGCCTGTTAACTGTCTGATACCATCGGGTGTTTGCTGCCCGGCCGAAGCATTAATCAGGAACGCTATGCAGATTATCGAAACCATCCTCGCCCTTGCGCTGACCCTGGGTATCCTCGTGACCCTGCACGAATACGGCCACTTCTGGGTTGCCCGCCGCTGTAGTGTGAAAGTTCTCCGTTTCTCCGTTGGTTTCGGAAAGCCGCTGTATTCCTGGTACGACAGGCATGGCACTGAATTCGCGATTGCTGCGATTCCCCTGGGTGGCTATGTCAAAATGCTGGACGAGCGGGAAGGGCCGGTCCCTGAAGAGCTGAAGCATCAGGCTTTCACGTCGAAAAAACCGTCACAGCGCATCGCCATTGCCGCAGCCGGTCCGTTGGCGAACTTTCTTTTCGCCATTTTCGCGTACTGGGTACTGAGTGTGGTCGGCGTTACCCATGTCGCACCCATTGTTGGCCAGGTGGCCGATGAGAGTGTGGCAGCTCGCATCGGCTTGCAGGAGGGTATGGAAATTCACGCCGTGGACGGCCATAAGGTCAGTTCCTGGCGTGATGTGAACATGCGAATCCTGGAACGAACCGGTGAGCACGGCCCGATCTCGATGGAGGTTTCTGACGATGGCGCCCGTGGCAGTATCCGTGGCGAGCTTGCTGGCTGGGGGCTGAGCGACGACACGCCAAATCCGCTGGCGGAGTTCGGCATTACGCCCTGGCGTCCGGCGGTTCCACCGGTGTTGGGCCAGATTTCCGAGGGTGGCCGTGCCCAGGCGGCTGGCCTGCAAACCGGTGACCGTGTGGTTGCCGTGAACGGTGAGCCCATCAGCAGCTGGTTTGACCTGGTCGAGTTCATCCGCAGTGCTCCGGGGGAGACACTGCAGGTTACCGTTGAGCGCAATGGCGCGGAACGTTCAATTGCTGTTACCCCGGAGGCGAAGACCGAGGAGAATGGAGAAACGGTTGGCTTTATCGGTGCCGGCGTTGAAGCTATTTCGTGGCCGGATGAAGTCTTGCGCGAGGTCAGCTATGGCCCCTTTGCAGCAGTGCCCGTTGCTCTCAGTGAAACCTGGGCCGACACCCGGCTCACGCTTGTGGCCATCAAGAAAATGGTTACTGGCCTGTTGTCTCCGACTAACCTCAGTGGACCGATCACCATTGCCCGGGTTGCCGAAGCCAGTGTCAGCTCAGGCTTTGAGGATTTTGTGCGTTTCCTCGCCTATCTCAGCGTGAGCCTGGGCATATTGAATCTTCTGCCGGTGCCAGTGCTTGATGGTGGTCATATTGTCTACTACACCATCGAAGCCCTGCGTGGAAAGCCGCTGTCCGAACAGGTTCAGGCGTTCGGATTACGAATTGGTATGGCAATGATCCTCACATTAATGGTGTTTGCTCTTTACAACGACCTGATGCGGTTGTGAGAATTGCGAGCTCCTTACGCGCATTAACCAGGCGAAATATTTGAATGAGACGTTCTCTTCTAAGTGTAGCCGTTGGCCTCGCTGTGGCTGTGTCCGGCCTGAAGCCAGCTTTGGCAGACCAGTTTACCGTTGCCGATATTGAGGTAGAAGGCCTGCAGAGGGTATCTGCCGGTACTGTTTTCTCTGCCTTTCCCGTTAATATCGGTGAGCAGGTTGCCCAGGCCGAACTGGCCGATGCGATCAAATCCCTTTTCCAGACAGGGCTTTTCACGGACATTGAGGCCAGCCGTGATGCGGGCGTTCTCATCGTTACGGTTCGCGAACGACCGTCCATCAGCGATATCGAGATCGAGGGTAACAAAAACATTGAAACCGAGATGTTGATGGATGCCCTGGCCGGTGCCGGTCTTCAGGAAGGACAGGTTTTTCGCCGCGCGACCCTGGAGCGCCTGGAACTGGAGATTCTTCGCTCCTATATTGCGCAGGGACGTTACAACGCCAGGGTGAAGGCGACCGCCGAGGAACTGCCCAGCAATCGCGTCGCCATCCAACTCGACATCAACGAAGGGTCTGTGGCGGCAATCCACCACATAAACCTGATCGGAAACCGGGATTTCAGTGACGAGGAGCTGCGCGAACTGTTTGAGCTGCAGACCACAAGCTGGTGGAACTCGCTCACCAATTCCGACAAGTATGCGCGCGAGCGCCTAAGCGGAGACCTGGAAACGCTACGATCTTTTTACCTGGATCGCGGCTATCTTGATTTCAACGTCGAGTCCAGTCAGGTCTCGATCTCTCCGGACAAACAGAAAGTTTTTATCGCCATTGCCCTGAACGAGGGGCCGCAGTACACCATCTCCGAAATAAATCTGCGTGGTGAGCTGATCGTGGGTGAAGAGGAATTGCGTTCGCTCATCCCGGTAGAAGAAGGTGATGTTTTCTCACGTTCCCGAATGACCGCTATTTCGGAATCTCTGGCGTTCCGGCTTGGCCGGGAGGGTTACGCGTTTGCCAATGTCAACGCAGTCCCGGAGCCGGGTGAGGATAATACCGCGGCGGTTACCTTCTTTGTTGAACCCGGCAAACGCGCTTATGTGCGCCGGATCAATTTTGACGGCAACGTATCCACCCGCGATGACGTGCTGCGCCAGGAAATGACCCAGATGGAAGGTGGTGTCGCCTCCTCGGATCGGATCGAATTTTCGAAGACCAAGCTGGAGCGCCTCGGTTTCTTCAAATCCGTGAATGTAGAGACAGTCCCTGTGCCGGGAACCGACGATCTCGTTGACGTCAATTACGCGGTGGAAGAACAGCCAACCGGCAGCCTGTCCGCCTCTGTGGGCTTCTCGCAGGATTCCGGCGTCATTCTTGGTGCCAATGTATCCGAGAACAACTTCTTTGGTACCGGCAAGCGTGTGTCATTCGGCGTAAATGTCAGCGACTCAGTCAAAAGCGCAAACGTTTCCTACCTGGATCCTTACTACACCGTCGATGGTGTGAGCCGGGGCTTCAGTCTGTTTGCTCGTGAGACCGACTACGAAGATGAGGACATTTCTTCATTCCTGCTGGACGAGTACGGCGGCCGTGTCACTTTCGGGTATCCGACAGACAGGATTACCCGCCTGAATTTTGGCACCGGTTTCACCCAGTCCAATCTGAAAGAAGGTCTCTTTACGTCCCAGGAAGTTATGGAGTTTATTGACGAAGAAGGCGACACCTTCAACAACTTCTTCCTGTTCGGCAGCTGGCGTCGCAGCACCCTCAACCGGGGCGTGTTGCCCTCAGACGGATACAGCCATTCCATTTCACTGGATGTGGCGGTTCCCGGCAGTGATCTGACCTTCTACAAAGTGAGCCACAAAACAGATTTCTATTACCCGATCACTGATAACAATCGCTGGGTTTTCCGCGCGCGATCGGAAATTGGCTATGGGGACGGTTATGGAGACCGTGACCAGATGCCGTTTTACGAACATTTCTACACCGGAGGCTATGGCTCTGTTCGTGGTTACCAGGCTAACTCTCTGGGCCGAAGGGCGACCAATAACCCCAATGATTTTTCTGACCCGGACCCATTCGGTGGCAACCTGCTGACCGAAGGTGGTCTTGAGCTGATTTTCCCGACACCTTTCGCCGGGGATACCCGTACCATGAGGACGGCTTTCTTCCTCGATGCAGGTCAGGTATTTGATACCGCCCGCGGGTTTGATCCGGAGCTTGGCGAAGTCAGACTGTCCGCCGGGGTTGGCTTTCAGTGGATTACCGCGGTCGGTCCTCTGGCCTTCAGCCTGGCACAACCGCTGAACGATAAGCCGGGTGACGATACTCAAGTGTTCCAGTTCTCACTGGGCCAGACCTTCTAATGCATGGATAATAACAATCTACGGATGAAAACCAGGAGAAAAGCAATGTCCCGATTTCTATTGATGTTTGCCGCCGTGATCATGGCGGTTTCGTTTCCTGCCACGGCGGAAACCCGGATAGGTGTGGTCGATCTGCGGCAGGCCCTGTTTTCTTCGAACGATGCCAAGGCCTTCAGCGAATCGCTGCAGAAGGATTTTGCCGGCGATGAAGCCAGAGTGCGGGAAGTGCAGGAAGAAGCCCGTAAGCTGAAAGAGCGCCTGGAAAAGGACGGCGCCATGATGAACGAGACCGAGCGCAACAAACTGGCCAGTGAGTTCCAGGAAAAGGTGAAGGAGTTCAACTTTCTCAAGCAACGGCTCGATTCCACCGTCAACCAGCGCAAGCAGGCATTCCTGGAAGAAGCCCGGCCGGAAGTGGACGCGGCGGTCAAAGAACTGCTCGAGGAAAACAACCTCGATCTGATTCTGCCCAGTGAAGCGGTGGTGTATGTGAAGCCGGAAATGAACCTGACCTCTCAGCTTCTTGAGAAACTGAACCGTTAACCTGTGACGGGCACTCGGATGCCCTGATCGTTGCCTGGGAGCACGCAATGACAGCAAGGTCCTACTGCCTGGGAGAGATAGCCAGCGCCCTGGGTGCAGAGCTTCGGGGCGATCCCGATGTGCGGGTGTCGGGCCTGGCAACACTGCAGGCGGCGGGGCCGGGTCAGATCAGTTTCCTGGCCAATCCCTCCTATGCACGGTATCTGGCTGATACCCGAGCTTCTGCGGTTATTGCTTCGCCGGCCAATGCACAGGATGCGCCTACCAACGTCCTGTTACTGGATAATCCTTACCTCGGTTATGCTCGTCTGAGTCACTGGTTTGATCCCGCACCGGTTGCCGCCCCTGGCGTTCATCCGACGGCAGTGATTGATCCCTCCGCAACCCTGGCTGAGGACGCCTGCATCGGCCCAAACGTGGTTATTGAGGCCGAAGTTGATATTGGCGAACAAGTGGTGATTGGTGCCGGCTCCTTTGTTGGCGCCCGATCCCGCATTGGCGCCGGGGCTGTGATCCGGCCACGGGTGACCCTGGCTCACGATGTCTTGATGGGGCAGCGTTGTCATATCCTCAGTGGAGCCGTTATCGGCTCTGACGGTTTTGGGTTTGCTAACGAAAAGGGTGTGTGGCACCGGATTGCACAACTGGGACGTGTTGTCCTCGGGGACGACGTGGAAGTGGGCGCCAACACCACCATCGATCGGGGCGCCCTTGATGACACTGTCATCGGTAACGGGGTAAAACTCGATAACCTGATTCAGATTGCTCACAACGTCTGCATCGGTGATCACAGCGCCATGGCGGCGATGGTCGGTATTGCCGGGAGTACCCGTATCGGCAGGAACTGTGTCTTTGGCGGAGCTTCCGGCGTTGCAGGTCACCTTGAGATTGGCGACCAGGTTCACCTGACGGGCATGACCCTCGTGACCGGTGATATCCGGGAGCCGGGCGTATACTCTTCCGGAACCAGCGCAGATACTAATCGTCAATGGCGCAAGAACGCGGTACGTTTTCGTCAACTTGATGCCTTGGCGCGACGTATTAAAGAACTGGAAAAGAAAGCAGAGGGCCGAGGCTGATCAATATGATAATGAACACCAAAGAAATTCTGGAATATCTTCCGCACCGATACCCGTTTTTGCTGGTGGATCGGGTAACCGAGCTCGAGAAGGGTAAGTCGATCAAGGGCTACAAGAATCTCTCGTTTAACGAAGAGTTCTTCCAGGGCCATTTCCCGAACAACCCAATCATGCCCGGGGTTCTTATCATTGAAGCCATGGCCCAGCTTTCGGGTATTCTCGGTTTTGTGACCGTGGGCCGGAAACCCTCTGATGGCGTGGTACAATACCTGGCTGGAGCCAGCAAGGCGCGCTGGAAGCGGCCCGTCTTGCCGGGTGACCAACTGCGCATGGAATCGGAACTCATCTCCGGAAAGCGTGGTATTTACAAATTCGATTGTCGCGCGCTGGTCGACGGTGAAGTCGTCTGCGTGGCAGAGATTCTGACGGCTGAGAGAGAAGTTTGATGGCGACAAATGACTGGTCGGGTGTCCATCCTCAGGCGATTGTAGACCCGTCAGCCAGGCTTGGGAATAACGTAACCGTTGGCCCATGGAGCTATATTGGCCCAGATGTGGAAATCGGAGATGGTACCGAAATTCTTTCCCATGTGGTGGTCAAAGGCCCAACCGTTATCGGGCGTAACAACCGCATTTTCCAGTTTTGCAGCATTGGCGAAGAATGCCAGGACAAGAAATACGCGGGTGAGCCCACCACTCTGGTGATCGGTGACAATAACGTCATACGTGAGAACTGCACTATCCATCGGGGTACGGTGCAGGATCGCGGCGAAACCCGGATTGGCAGCGGCAACCTGTTGATGGCCTATGTGCACGTGGCCCATGACTGCATTGTCGGTGATAACACTATCCTGGCCAACTGTGCGACTCTGGCCGGCCATGTATCGGTGGGGGATTATGCCATTCTCGGTGGCGGCACCATGGTGCATCAGTTTTGCCATATCGGCCCCCACAGCATGGCCGCTGGTGGCAGTATTGTGCTGAAAGACATTCCTGCATACATCATGGCTAGCGGACAGTCTGCCCAGCCCCACGGCATGAATGTGGAAGGCCTTAGACGCCGCGGGTTCAGCAAGGATGTACTGCTGGCTCTGCGCCGCGCCTACAAGGTGATCTACCGCCAGGGTCTGACTACCGAACAGGCCGTGGTGGAGCTGGAAAAAACCTATTCTGATGTGGCCGAAGTGCGGGTTCTTATAGATTCCCTGCGCGGAGCAGACCGCGGCATCATCCGCTAACCCGGCGGGAGCCTGTCGGTGATGGACCATCCCTCAAGCGTGATCGTCAGCGAGCGCAAAATAAGCTTCGGAATCATTGCCGGCGAGGCATCGGGAGACATTCTCGGCGCCGGCCTGATCCGTTCCCTTCGTAAGCGTTACCCCAATGCCCGGTTTGCGGGGATCGGAGGCGAAGAAATGATCGCCGAGGGCTTCCACTCTCTGGTACCAATGGAGCGCCTGTCGGTGATGGGGCTGGTGGAAGTGCTGGGCCGAATCCGCGAACTGTTCAGTATTCGTGCCCGCCTGCTTGATTATTTTTTCACCACGCCACCGGATGTCGTCATCGGCATCGATTCACCGGATTTTACCCTGGCCATTGAACGCCGTTGCCGGGAGGCCGGGATACTTTCCGTGCACTATGTCAGCCCCTCGGTCTGGGCCTGGCGACAGAAACGAATCTTCAAGATTGCCAAGTCCGTCAACCTCATGCTTACCCTGTTCCCCTTTGAGGCCCGGTTCTACGAGGAGCATCAGGTGCCAGTGACGTTTGTTGGTCATCCTCTTGCAGATCTTATCCCGATGGAACCGGACACTCTCGCGATGAGAGCTTCTCTGGGCCTTGAAGCCAACGCTCCGGTTCTGGCGGTTCTGCCTGGAAGTCGGTCCGGGGAGGTCGAGCGTCTCGGAACCCTGTTTCTGGAAGCCTCTCGCTGGATTCAGGAAAAACGCCCGGACCTTCAGCTGGTTATTCCCTGCGTGAACCGGGAGCGAGAGAAACAGGTTCGGGATCTGGTGGAGAAGCTGGAGGTTAAGCTGCCGGTCACCATTGTCCGGGGGCGGTCCCGGGATGTGATGGCCGCTTCGGATGTGGTGCTGCTCGCTTCCGGCACGGCCACACTGGAAGCTATGTTACTGAAAAAAACCATGGTGGTGGGTTACCGTCTGAGTGGGATCAGTTATGCGTTGCTCTCGAAACTGGTGAAAGTGCCCTACGTAGCATTGCCCAATCTTCTGGCAAAACGCCAACTGGTTCCTGAGCTGCTTCAGGACGCTGCAACCGCAGAAAATCTTGGTGCTGCGGTGCTCGAGCGTCTGGAGAATACTGAAGAGCGGGATCGCCTCAGGACCGCGTTTACCGAGTTGCACGCTACCTTGAGGCAGGGTGCCGACGAGAAAGCCGCCCAGGCTGTCTCGGAATTGGTTGAAGGGGGCTCCAGCTGATGCCCAAGGTGCCATTGCCGCCATTTGAATGTCGTTATTCAGGCTCACTTCTGGCCGGTGTGGATGAAGTCGGGCGTGGTCCGCTGATCGGTGCCGTTGTCACTGCCGCCGTTATTCTGGATCCGGAAAGGCCCATCGCTGGCCTTGCGGACTCCAAAAAGCTCACCGAAAAGCGCCGCAATATACTTTACGAGGAGATTGTCCGGCACGCCCAGTCCTGGAGTATTGGCCGATGTGAGGCCCATGAAATCGACAGGCTGAATATCTACCAGGCCACCATGCTGGCGATGGAACGCGCTGTTGCCGGCCTCACCATTGTGCCCGAATATGTATTGGTGGACGGCAACCGCTGCCCCAGGTGGCATTGGCCTTCGGAGCCTGTCATCAAGGGAGACAGCCGGGTAGAGGCTATCAGCGCCGCTTCCATCATCGCGAAGGTAACCCGCGACCGCGAGATGGAAGCGCTGGAAGCCCGATTCCCCGGCTTCGGCCTGGCACAGCATAAGGGCTACCCGACGCCCGTCCACCTGGAAGCGCTTCGCCGCCTGGGCGCAACGCCCGAACACCGGCGTTCCTTCCGGCCAGTCCAGGAAGTCATTGACGAGGTGGGCCTCTACCAGGAAATCGTGCGCCGGGAACCGGAACCACTGCAATACCGCGCCGACCTTTTTGAAGATATGGATTGACAACGGCATAACAAGTCCTTAATATACGCGCACGTTGATCGGGCGTGCCCCGGTAAACAGCCAGTTTGGTGTACCCAGTTTTAGTTTAAAGGTTTGATGCGGGGTGGAGCAGTCTGGTAGCTCGTCGGGCTCATAACCCGAAGGTCGTTGGTTCGAATCCAGCCCCCGCTACCACAAAAGAGAAAGGCAGATCAGTCACTTACTGGTCTGCCTTTTTTGCTTTCAGGCTGACGAAATTTTCCTGTGACGTATATGTGACACATATGTGCCAGTTCGTTTGAAGCCTTATTTGGTGGCTAGGTGAGATTGACTGTAAGTCACTTTTTGTCACAGGCCTTTCAGTCCCTCTGCGTTCAACTCTGACGGCACATGTCCCTCCCTGGAATCGCCCTAATCTTCTAAAGCCGTTGTCTACAAGTCCTGCTGAAACTCCAGCAAATCGCTGACCTCACATCTAAATAATTTGCAGAGTTTGTCGAGCGCATCGAGATCGATCCGTTGGGCAGTCTCTTTGTATAGCAGAGTTACAGTGTTGCGGTTCAGTCCGGTCTCTCGCGCAACATCTACGATTTTCATTTTGTGCTCGCCCATAACACGGGCTAGGTGGCATCGAATCATCTGTGAATCATCCTTAATGAAGAAATGTCATCCAGAATGACAAAAAGCGCTTGCAAATGTACTTTTATCGCTTAAAATGTCATTTAGGATGGCATTCTGATACGGAGAATGTCTTTTGTTGATTTAGCGTAGCGCAAAAGAAGGAATAGTTCGATGGAAAACTCCTACACGTATCTCACTACTGAAGAGCTGGCTGGTCGAATCAAATATGACTGCCGGACCATTCGCCAATGTCTCAAAGACACGGTGCTCCTTGAAGGCAAGCACTACATCAAGCCTTTCGGCCGCCGCAAAATCCTCTTTCTTTGGGAGGAAGTAGAGAAGGAGATGTTAGACAGTGCTCGGGAGCATGAGCGTTTGGCTATTCCTATGGCGAGTGGGGTGGTTTGTCATGGGTAACGTCAGAGCAAGAAAAGAGACTGGCAAACTCTATTTGGATTTTATGTACGCAGGTTACCGGTGCCGTGAGCAAACGGCGTTGATGGATACGCCTGCAAACCGAAAGCGTGTGAAGGCATTATTACAAAAGGTTGAAGCCAGAATTCTATTGGGTGACTTCAACTATGCCGAGTTTTTTCCTGACAGTCGTAACCTCAAGAAAATTCAAGCTGCCCAAACAGGTTCTGGGGGTGCTGTCTCCCAGGACGGTAATGGGGCTTCAGTTACGCCCCTCTTCGCTGACTTCGCTGACCAGTGGTTTCTCGAATCCAAAATCCAGTGGCGGAATTCCCACACGCGTAATGTGGAGTCCGTTCTTTCCAGCTCTTTGAAGCCAGCCTTCAAGGATAAGCGGGTAGGAGAAATCACCAAACCCGATATTCTGGCAGCACGCAACAAACTGGCTCGGCGGAAGGGCAGGGGAGCTAACGGCTTGATGGCACCCAAAACCATTAACAGCCATATGACCATCCTGCGGATGATTCTGACCGAGGCCGCCGAGCGGTTCGATTTCACCAACCCCTACCTGAACATCAAGCCGCTTAAGCAGCAGAAGGTGCACATCGAGCCTTTCTCTCTGAATGAGGTGGAAAGGATCCTCAGTACGGTCAGAGAAGATTATCGCAATTACTACGCGGTGCGTTTCTACACCGGCATGCGCACGGGCGAGGTGGATGGTCTCAAGTGGGAACACGTGGATTTCGACAAGCGGGAAATCCTGGTGCGAGAAACGCTCATTCATGGCCAGACCGAATACACCAAGACAGATGGTTCTCAACGAGAAATCCCGATGTTTGGCCCCGTTTACGATTCCCTCAAGGCGCAGTACAAGGCTACGGGAAAGCTCAGCAAGTTCGTATTCTGCAATCGGCTGGGCGAGCCGCTTGACCACAACAATGTGACCAAGCGTGTTTGGTATCCGCTGCTGGAACATCTCAAGTTAAAGAAACGTCGTCCCTACCAGACGCGGCACACCGCTGCGACCTTGCTCCTCGCTTCCGGTGAGAACCCTGAATGGGTCGCCAGAACACTTGGCCATTCCTCCACAGAAATGCTGTTCAAGGTGTACTCACGATACATTCCAAACCTGACTCGCATGGATGGCAGTGCCTTTGAGCGCCTGATTCAGAGTCGGGTCATCGAAAACGGCAAGGAGGTGGGTAATGAAGCTGAATGATCTGCGCCCATTGGAAAAAGAAACCTTCAAAGGCACCTACCGCCTGACAGGTCGTGTTGCCTGTTTTGACGACGAGGGTATTCCCTACTTAAAGCTCCGGTTGAGCAGTTGTGCCAACGACATTGTGGTATTGGCGGTGATCGGAGGTATCGCGATTCCAGAGCACCTCGGACACATGGATCTCGTCGTGGTGAGAGGGAAGGTGTGTGTTGGTGCCGAGGAGAGTGAGATCCTTCTAACCGACATCCGACGACCGTTGCAGAGAGACGTTGCCGGGTTGCCTGCCCTGCAGACTTTACCCAGAACGTTCTGTCCGAATCCGGAGGCGCTCGATCAGTTGATTGATGCGGTTCGGTCTTTGAAGTCAGAGCGGCTCAAGATGTTTATCAGGAGAGTCCTGGAGCGTCGTGACAGATTGGAAGTGTTCTTGAGGGCCCCGGCGAGCAAGAACTATCACCATAGCGAGCCCGGCGGACTGCTGGTCCATTCTCTGGACGTCGCGAGGAACGTTCTGGTCATGGTTCAAACCAATGAGCCGGAACTTCCACGAGAGCTTCAAGAGCTGGGTTTCGTGGCCGGCTTGTTACACGACATCGGCAAAACCTACACTTTCGATAGGCAAGGTAGGCCGACAGCAACTGCCAGGTTGTGCGACCACGCCGATTTGACCCTGGAAGCCTGTGCTTTCGGCCTGGCTTATCTCGACAAGGTGAATCCCGACGCAGCGCTTGCGCTCCGGCACATATGGACCTGTGCCTCGCCTGGCGCACGATACGGTGCCAGCCCCGCAATGACCCTCGCACGTTATGTCAGGGATTCAGATGCCCAAAGCGCCATGGCTGACAATCAGCGGAGGGCTTATCGAGCAGGGCAGCCGGTCGGTTTTGGGCGGCTCAGAAACAACCTGTACTGGCGCCCATCTGTGGAAGCTCATGGGTGAATTGCGCGAAAACAGACCGGAGGGGTGTGAACGCGATGCGGCCACACCCCTCTTACCTTTTCAGAGGATAGAAAATTTACTTCGGCTCCTAGCGAGGCGTTTATTCGCTTGCGGTGCTAAGTTCAATGGACGCACAACCTCAGGAGCGATGAACACGTCGAGTCGATTATGCGCTAAAGGTCCTGCTTGGTGCTTTTCAAAGATTAAAGACGGAAGTCAAAACTGGATTAAAGGACGAATCGAAACATGAACTATGACACCCTCAAACAGCGTCATCGCTGCGAGCGAGAAGGTTATCCCTCCAATCTCAGCCTGCGTGTTCATCGGTCTCTGAGTTGGTTGCAGCGGGCAGAGCAACTTGAGGACCCCGATAGCCAGTTTATTTTTCTCTGGATTGCCTTCAACGCGGCTTATGCAACAGAGATCAACGAAGAGTACCGCACATCAGAGAAAACAGCCTTCCGTGGATTTTTGGAAAAGTTAGCCAATCTCGATGCAAGTAAACAGTTGGATGAACTGACCTGGACCGAATTCCCACGGAGTATCCGGGTGTTACTCAGCAACCGCTTTGTATTTCAACCGTTCTGGGATTATCAGAACGGAAAGCTCAGTGCCGCGGAATGGCAAGATCAGTTTGCCCGTGCAAAGGTTGCGGCCCAGTCTGCTCTGGGTGCAGAAGACACCGCAACAGTTCTGGGGATCGCGCTCAGTAGAATCTACACCCTGAGGAACCAGTTGATACACGGCGGTGCGACCTGGGGAAGCACAGTGAACCGCGACCAGATTCGTGATTGTGTCGGTTTAATGAGCAAACTGGTTCCGATCATTTTGACGATCATGATGGATCATCCTGAGACACTTTGGGGCGATGCCTGCTACCCCGTCGTGAAAGACTAGAGTGATAAATTGTCCTACCGGTAAGGTGACTGCTCGTCCCCCGAGTTCGGGGCAGCCGAGTGTGTCAGGGCACGGCCAACAAGATAACCGGTCGCGACTCCGGCCAGCGCCGTCACCGGACCTATCAGGCCACCTATCAATCCACCAAAAAACATCAGCACTACGCTTTTCATAGAGACTCCTTCCGGCTAACCCGTGTCTGTCTTGTTTCGGGTGTGGAGTATTGTTTCGGCAGTGGGTTGACCCATCCATATTGTCTCGCCAGAATACTGTATATATAAACAGTGCCCGGTGTAAAGCATGTCCTGCGTCTTGCTTGGTGATTATGAATCCGTCTCTTGCCTGAACATCCCAATGTTTCTGGAGCGGGTCTCCGCTGGTTTCCCATCTCCGGCAGAGGACTACGTTGAAAAAACCATTGATCTGAATGAGTTGTGCATCAAGCACCCTGCCGCCACGTTCTTCGTACGGGTTCAGGGCGAATCCATGGTCGACGCCGGTATCTACCCTGGCGACGTCCTGGTTGTGGATCGTTCTTTGAGAGCGAAGCACGGAGACATCATCATCGCCAGCCTTGAGAGCGAGATGACGGTCAAGCAGTTGCATCTGACGCCCCCGCCCGTTCGTCTGCTTCCGCAAAATTCGGCTTACCAGCCCATAACCATCGAAGGCGACATGGTGATGGAAGTGTTTGGGGTAGTGACGAACGTCATCCGGTCACTCAAACGGGGAGGGCAGGGATAATGCTCGCCTATCCGTGCCGGGCCAGATTGCAATGAATCAGCCTGTCTTCGCCCTAGTGGACTGCAATAACTTCTACGCCTCTTGCGAGAAGCTGTTCCGACCGGATCTGCGCAATACCCCTGTGGTTGTGTTATCCAACAACGACGGTTGCGTGGTCGCTCGCTCGAAAGAAGCAAAGGCACTGGGGATCAAGATGGGCGTGCCAGTTCATCACATCAAAGCGGAAATTCGCCAATACGGTATTAAGGTCTTCTCGTCCAACTACACGCTCTATGGCGACATGAGCCGGCGTGTGATGACGACATTGGAGGGCCTCGCCCCGAGAGTGGATGTCTATTCCATTGATGAAGCCTTTTTGAACCTGACCGGCATCGACCGGGTGATGTCCTTCGAGAATTTTGGGAGGCAGGTCAAAGACACCATTTACCAGAACATCGGTTTGCCGGTTTGCGTAGGCATTGCGCCAACACGGACACTGGCCAAGTTGGCTAATTACGCTGCGAAAAAGTACCCGGTGACCGGTGGTGTGGTCGATCTGACGAACCCTGAGCGGCAGCGCCGATTAATGGCGCAGGTGCCGGTTGAAGAAGTTTGGGGCGTTGGTCGAAAACTCAGCGTCAGGCTTCAGACGATGGGTATTGTTACGGCGTTACAGTTGGCGGATACCCACCTGGCGACACTAAGGAAACAGTTCTCTGTCGTGTTGGAGCGCACGGCCAGCGAACTTAATGGAGTACCCTGTGTGCCTTGGGAGGATGTACCGTCTCCGAAGAAACAGGTTATGTGCTCACGATCGTTTGGGCAACCGCTTCAGAAGCTGAGTGATCTCGAGGAGGCCGTTGCGCATTTTGCGACCCGGGCTACCGAAAAGCTTCGGCGAGGTCAGCAGTATGCCGGAGAGCTGCTGGTGTTCATAAGAACGAACCCGTTCAAGACTTCGGTGCCACAGCATTCGCGCAGTGCCAACGTGAAGCTTATTCAGCCTAGCCACGACTCACGGATTATTGTACAGCAGGCCCTGAACCTTCTCAGACCGATGTATCGCGAGGGGTTTGATTACGCCAAGGCCGGCGTCATGCTGAGTGAACTGGTGGATGAGGCAGGTATCCAGGAAGACCTTTTTCAACCCGCGCTTGAGCAGGTTCCAGGCACTGCCAGATCAGAACGATTGATGGCAGTGATGGACGCCATCAACCGGAAATCCAAGGCATCGGTCTGCATGGCCAGAGAGGCCGGGCCAGCGGCCTACACGATGCGTAGGGGGTATTTGTCGCCGGCGTATACTACCCGCTGGGATGACTTGCCAAAAGTCTACTAATAAACAAAAGCGAACATTCGAGTCAGGGCTTCCTCCAGTGCCTCCAGGCAAATCGCATCCATTTCATCCGGTATCATTGCCGGAACAAGTTGGAAACGCTAAATCATTGCACGGCAGAGATGGAAGGAAAATGCGCCAGCGATTATTGTGCCTCATGCGAACAGGAATGCGTGGAGACTATCGGACTTGAGGATTGTCGAACAGGGCCTTTACAAACGCCCTTGCAAAGAACACTATCGAATCCTTCAGTCATTCAGGAACTTTCTTCAAGAAGGGCAACAAGGTCCTGCCGAATGGCTTGAGCGCTTAAATCTTCCGGTCGGATAAGCAGGCGTGGATTACCCTCACGATCAAACACATAAACTGCGCCGCTGTGAGTGACGGCGTAATCACCTTCTGCGTCCGGTTCTTCATGCCCGAACGTGGTCCGGTATCGCTGGGTAAGTGTGCGTAGGTCAGAGGTTTTGCCGGTCAGCCCGACGATCCTTTCACCAAAAAAATTGACATACTCTGCCAGGCGCTCGGGCGTATCGCGCTGAGGGTCAACGCTGACGAACAGCGTAAGTACCTCCTCCTGGTTTTCCGGGCTCAGGCCGCTAACGGCCTGACTGAGTTTTTGCAGAGCAGTGGGGCAAACATCAGGGCAAGAGGTAAATCCGAAAAACAGCATTCGTACCTGACCACTGTAATCATCGCCTGAAACCGGTGCTCCCTGACTGTCGATCAAATCGAATTCAAGCTTGGGCATCACGCCGCTGATGTCTGTTCCGTGCCAATCCGGCGCATCATCGCCCATGCAGCCAACAAGGAGGATTGCCAGCATCATTAATGCAATGGATGCAAAGCGCTTTGTGTGGTGTTGGAAGCAGGGTGTGATCATAAAGTGGTGTCCTTCAGTTACGTGTTGGAAGGCTTCTGGTGTCCCAGAACAATCGCCAAGTCTTCCGGCACCGCCATCGGTTCAAATGCGCTGACGTTGGCACGTCCCGTATTGCCGACAGGAACCCAGATTCGTGAAACCAGCAACGCAGCGAAGGCCCGAGCCAGCTGACCGAGAACCTCGCGAGCATCGCGCGTGTGCCAGCCGAGCCGTAGCATGCGCAAATGTGTTGTCGTGTGCGCTAACGCGAACTTCTGGCTCAGAATATGAGCCCGTTCAAGATGTCTGAACGCTGTATCGACATCGCCCTGATTGTCTGCATCAGCGGCTGCTGCCAGTTCTGTCAGATAGAACGCCTTGAGTTCACTGTTCACTGCTCGGTTCTCCTGCCTTATCGGCCAGCTGAGTGGTGGGCAAAGATTTGCCCGGGATCAACCGAGTCTTCCGAGTACCGGAAATGCGGATAACATCCATGATGCAAACCGGGTCATCTGTCCCGTCAGCACCATTACCCCCATAACAACCAGAACCAGCCCTGCCAGAATTCTCAGTGACTGACTCCAGCGGCTCATCCAGCGCACTCGCGCCCGAAAGTGCTCAATAAATAGAGCCGTTGCCAAAAATGGAATTGCCAACCCCAGCGAATAAACGGCCAGGTACAGCATGCCGGTTTCAGCATTCGCATGGGTGGAACTGAGAGCCAGGATAGCGCCCAATATCGGGCCAATACACGGTGTCCACCCGACGGCAAAGGCCAAGCCGAGAAGGAACGCTGCCGTGGGCCGTCCACCCTCAAGGGTTTGCCCAAAGCGCCAGTCGCGCTGTAACGCGGGCATGCTCCACCAGCCCAGCATAAATAGCCCCATCAGCACAATCAGAATGCCCGCCACCAGATTGGCTTCCTGCCGGTAGGCCATCAGCCACTGACCGAGCAGACTAGCGCTGGCACCAAAAGCGATGAACACTACACTGAACCCAAGGACAAAACAGATACTGAGCCACAGAGATTGCAGTCGACTCGAACGGTCTGTGACAGTGCCGCCCGTAACGACCGATAGATACCCCGGAACCAGCGGCAGAGTGCAGGGTGAGAAAAATGACACCAGGCCGCCAAAAAAAGCAGCCAGCATTCCCCATGTCGCAAGATCTGGCATTTCCGTGAGTCCTCAATTTTCTGAGTTCAGTTGACGGTGGAGGGCATCAAGCCCATCCGTGTTTTGTTCGACACCGGTCGACTATTTCTGTGCGTCTGGGAGCGACTCCTGAACAAGACGAAGTAGCGGTTTGGGACCAAACTCCGTGAGTTGGCGGCCATTCACGAAAAAAGTCGGGGTGCCCCGAACACCGATGGTTTTGACGTCCTGCATGTCCTGATCAAGGATGGCGCTTATCCGTTCGGATTGCATATCCTCACGGGCTTGGGACAGGTCCAGACCGGCTGCCTCGGCCGCTCCCCATGCCTTGGCAACCTTCGGGTCGTCGTGCCAGGCCGGCTGCACCTCCAACACAGCTTCCAGCACCGGTTCATAGACATCTTGCAGGCGAGCTGCTTCCAGAATTCTGGAGACTTCCTCGGAACCCTGATGGAACATTGTGTACCGCAAAACAAGCCGCACCTGGCCTGGATACTCAGCAAGTATCTGTTTCACGATCGGGTAGAACGCCCGGCAGGCTTCGCAGGAGGGGTCGAAAAACTCAACGATGATCACCGGTGCGTCGGCAGGCCCGAATGTGGGCGAATGGAAGCGTACCAATGCTTGTTGGTTCGCGATCGGTTCGGCAGCGGCAACAGACTTTTCGCCGGTGGTGGCCGTTTTTTGAGGCTGCTGGGGCTGTGGCTTGAATAGGACGGCGGCTGAAAAGGCTGCGATCAGCACGAGACACACGACAACAAAGATGGCACGACGATTCATGTATGAACTCTCCGACGGATAAGCAAGAGCAGAATGATGATGGCAACAAAAATGGCCAGCGATAGAAACGGAAGCGGCAGCCCACCAAATATCGTCATTCCGTCACCCGAGCAGGACGGGCCAGTGGCCGTGCAGGGCTGAATGGGTTGTGGAATGAGCCCCACATAAAGCAGTGAGTGGGCTAGAGCGAACAGGGAGCCAATGACAGACAGCGGCATAGCGTAGCGCCAAACGTTAAAATCCGAGTAGTAGCAGGCGACTGCGAGAATCACCGCCAACGGAAACATGAAGGCGCGCTGAAACCAGCACAGAACGCACGGAGCCTGCCCGAGAACTTCCCCGATGTAGATGGCTGAAAGCGAGGACCCCGCCGCCAGTAGCCAGGCTGACAGCAGCAGCCCCCATGGAATCACCCGGTTATTGGTGGTCACCGGGATGGCTCTCTGGATTCATTGGCACAAGTGCTTTGCGAAGAAGAGCAGCAGCTGTTTCCAGCGGTATCGCCTTCATCTTTGCTCGATTTATCGGCGGTTTCAGCCCCACCGGCACGCCATTCCTCCATACCCTCACGGATGACCTGCCAAGCGGAGTGCAGGAATAGCGCAGCAATGGCGAGGCCCACAATGATGTCCGGCCAGAGGGTATTGGTGAGGGCGACCAATCCTGCCGCAATGATTACACTGCTATTGGCGAACAGATCGTTCCTGGAACACATCCAGGTGGAACGCATATTGAGATCGTCAGCACGATGACGGTAGAGCAACACAAAACAAACGCCGTTTGCAAACAGGGCAAGAGCGCCGACAGCGCCCATCCACTCGGCGGCGGGCACTTCCTGTATCACCAGCTTGCGGATGGCATCGGCGACAACAACAAGCCCGAACAACAGCATAAAGCCGCCTTTGAACAAAGCCGCTCCGGCACGCGCGCGACGGCTTCGGTCCAGCACGAACAGTGTCAGTGCATAGACAGACGCGTCGCCAAACATATCCAGCGAATCGCCCAGCAACGCGGTAGAGCTTGCAATCCAGCCGGCGCTGAATTCCACCACAAACATCACTGCGTTGATGGCAAGCGCAATGTAAAGCACCCGGCTTTGGCTCGCTCGCAATTGTGCCAGTTCACCGGCCTTGTTTTCACAGCAGCTGTCCACGACGAACCCTCCTAAAACGTGCAATACATCGATACACTGGTGGTTATAGTAACTATAAGGTCAATAGCGATGAGCGAAAAAAGGAACACGGTCGGTCGGCTAGCTGATGATACGGGCGTTAAGCCCGTGACCATCCGTTATTACGAAAAAATTGGACTGTTGCCGAAAGCGACCCGCTCGGAGTCGGGCTATCGTCTCTACTCCGAAGAGGATCATTCGCGGCTGCTGTTTATTCGACGAAGCCGCGGGCTCGGATTTAGCCTTGACGATATTCGTGAACTGCTTTCACTGGCGGATCGTCAGCAGGAGTCCTGTGCGGGTGTGGACGCCAAAGTTGAACAACAACTGGTTCAAGTGCGCTCTCGACTGAAAGATCTACATGCAATGGAACACGAGTTGGAAAGACTGAGTGCGTGTTGTGACGGCGGAGTTATTATGGACTGCCGAATTATCGAGACACTCTCCGGCTCTGCTTAACCACTTTGTATGTGCCCGCCAACCAGGACTGTCTCAATTCGAGTTGGGACAGTCTATTCAGTCAGGCATCCTCCTGAATAAGAGCAACGAGGTCATGCCGAATTTCTTCTCTACTCAGATCGGGCCGCATTAAGAGGCGGGGGTTACCTTCGCGATCAAATACATAAATCGCGCTGCTGTGTGACACCGCATAATTTCCATCAGCGGCAGGTTCGTCATAACCGAAGGTTGTTCTATATCGTTTTGCCAGTTCACGAAGCTGGGGTTCTTTTCCAGTGAGTCCTACAATATTGTCGCCGAAGAAATCCACGTATTTTGCGAGACGCTCAGGCGTGTCACGTTTCGGATCGACACTCACGAACAAAGTGAGTACTTCATCCTGAAGCGCGGGGTCCAGGCCACTGGTTGCCTGATTGAGTTTTTGCAGGGCGGTCGGGCAAACATCGGGGCACGAGGTGAACCCGAAAAACAGCATTCTCACGCGGCCACTGTAATCATCGCCAGATACAGACTTGCCCTGGCTATTGATCAGGTCGAATTCCAGCTCAGGCATCAAGCCACTGATGTTTTTACCGTTCCAGTCTTCCTCGTCATTGCCAAAGCAACCAGTCAGCAATAGGGCTGCTATCAGCGTTAAGGTCGCCGATATGATGTTGGTGCGCTGTCGCCAGAAGCGAGTTCTCATGACGCTGTTTCCTCAAGTTGTTTGGATTGGTTGGTATATTTTCCGTCCTGATGCATGGCTCGCCGGAGCATCAGAAGAATGCCAAGAATGCTCATCATGGCCGGAGGAATATAGGTCAGCATGCCTCCCAGTAGCTGGTCGACTTCCGGGTCCAGCGGCCAGGCCCTGCCACAGACTTCGTAAACGTCATAGACCATGTCACGTGAAAACACGATCCACGCCCCAAGAAACATCTGAAGCACACCTGCGGCGGCCAGAACCAACATGCGTCTGCCATACCCCAGCGATGAGGTGATCGCCGGCGGTCTTGGATCAAAGATCAACCACCAGAACAGCAGGCCATCCAGCAACATGCTCCAGTTCATGACCCAATACAGATCCCGGCTGAGCATGGCGTCAAAATGGATTGATGGCCACAGCCAGAAATAGATAAGCCCGACAAACAGGAAAAGGGCGATAAAAGGCTGTTGCAGAACGTTATAGACCCAGCCCAGAGGCCTCAATGTATGCCTCCAGCCCGGGCTGATTTTTGCGAACCAGAACCGCATGACCGGTAAAGGGTTGGACAGGGCGATCAGGATCGGACCGATATGATGAAGAATCAGGTGCTGACCCCGATGGACGAAGAACATGTATTGTGCGTAGTAATCGAAGCGGGTCTGCATCACCGCATAACAGATCAGTACCCCCAGGGTGAACGCAAAGATCCGCAGTGAGCCTGGCCGGTCCTGTTCCGGCATCCGAATTAGCCCGACGCCATAGAATCCCATCACGAGCATGTAGCTGAGTATGGTCAGCGGCGAGAAATCGTAGGGTAAAAGGTAGTCAAGCAGTGACATAGCGTTGCCGGTTGTTTTGTTGTTATTTCAGTGACCCTACCTTGGATGTCACCAGGTCGTACAGTTCCTGAGGCCCCAGGCGGCTCAAGGTGTCTCCGTTAACGTAGAATGTTGGGGTTCCGGAAATTCCAACCGCCTTAACGTCCGCAGCATCCTGTTGAATAATGCCGTCAATCTCGGGTGAGTTCATACCGGCCCGAGCGGCTTCGACATCAAGTCCGGCTGACTCCGCCGCATCCCATGCTGCGGCGACCTTTGGATCATCGTGCCATTTCGGTTGTGCTTCCATAACAGCGTCCAGTACCGGCTCATAGACCCCCTGTTCACGGGCGGTTTCCAGGATTCTGACGGCCTCTTCCGAGCCTTTGTGAAACAATACGTAGCGCAGTACCAGACGCACGTTGTCCGGGTAGGCAGCCTGAATCTGTTTCACATAGGGATGCATGGCGCGACAACCTTCGCAGGATGGGTCGAAGAACTCGACAATGGTTACCGGCGCGTCCTCAGGGCCAATAACGGGAGAGTAATCCCTCACCAGTGGCGTTTTTTCAACAACGGCGGGTTCATTAGTGCCCTGGGAGCGATCGTAAATAACAAAAGCACCAGCAAAGACAACCAGACAAAAAAGAAGGAGACTGATGACCAGGGTTCGGGTTTGCACGGGAGATCTTCCTATTTTAAATGAGTTTACGGGTTTCAGATTATTCAGGTGTCCGGTAGCAGCCGACTAGGCACCCACCGCAGATAAAGCATCATTCCAAACAGTTCCAACAAAGACTGGACGACAATCACCACGACGGCCACAGCCCAGGCCTCTGGCATTGACAGTGCCAAAGGTAAAACCACGAAGGAGTTGCGTGTTCCTAGGCTGAAGATGACGGTGCGACCGGTTTCTACCGGTAATCGAAAGACCCGGCGCAGAGCCTTTCCAACCAGAGCCGCAGCTAGAAGATAGGCCGGAAACAGAATCATCAAGGGCCAGATAAGTGAGCCGGTACTGTCGATCTGGCTGACCTGTGTCATTGAGATGATGAACAGTACGACTGTCAGCAGAGGGACCGGCATCAGACCCATGAAGCGAATGAACCCGATGGCTTTTCTGGAGTTTTCGGCCCATTTTTCAGTCAGAAATGCCAGGATAAGCGGGACAATAATCAGCCCGCCAAAGGCCGGCAGGAGGTGCCGCCCAAGCTCAAGATTCACGTCGAACTGATTACCCATGAAAAGCCAGAGGTAAAGTGGAAGAAGACCCAGTTGAGCAATCAGCAGAACCGGTGTTGCCGCAATGGCTCGGGTGCTGTCCCCCTTGCCTAGGTGAGTGAAGGTGACAAACCAGTCGGTACAGGGCATCAGCAATACCAGAAGCACTCCCAACTTCAGCGCGTCATTGTCCGGCAGCGCCAATATCAGCAAGGCAGTGATCGCCGGCATGACCAGAAAATTTCCGGTGAGCAAGGCACCCATGAACCGACGGTCCCGGAACATATCAGACAGGTGGGTCAACGGTGTTTGAGTAAATGTGGCGTAGAGCAGAACTCCGAGCAACCCCCAGATTAAGTAATCCGGCACACTGTCACCGAGGGACGATGTCCAATCCACAGACAGTCCGAAAACAACAGCGATGAGGTAGGCCCAGACCTGGTGGCGTTCAATTACGTCTCGCATGGCGTGCTCGTAACCGAGTGGAATGTCGGCCATTCGCAGCATATCTGCCACACGGTACCCTTTTCAGCAGCCCTGCTAGCCATGGCCATAAGTATGGGCATCTTTGTGACTGTGATCAGGATGTTCAAACTCCAATGTTGAATGAGTGATGCCGAACTCGTTTTCCAAAGTTCGTTTTATCCCACCCTTGACTTTTTCAAGTTCATTCCAGGCACTTATTTCGACCACCACATGGGCGTCGAGGGAGGCATCATGCTCACCCATCTGCCAGAAATGTACGTGGTGAAGGTCTAAAACGCCTTCTACGTTTGATAAAGCCTCGATGACAGAATCTGTGTCGATATCCAATGGACTACCCAGCATGAGTGTCCGGATGGTTCCGCCGATTTCCGTTAGACCCAGGTAGAGAATATAGCTTGCGATACCAATTGTGATCGCGGGATCAACCCAACGCATGTCGTACAGGAGAATCAGGGCGCCGCCTACAACGACTGCAATTGACGCAAACGCATCAGACAAGTTGTGTAGAAACAGCGCACGGATGTTGACGCTGTCCTTTTGCATGGAGTAAGTAAGCAGCGCGGTCAAACCATCCACTACCAATGCGATAATGCCAAGCCAAACTACCCACCACCCCTTGATTTCCGGGGGATCTATGAATCGCATGCCACCTTCGTAGATCAAATATGCCCCGATCATTATCAAAGTGGTGTAATTTATGAGTGCCGCAACAACCTCAATTCTCCCGTAGCCAAAGGTCATCTTCGAGTCGGCCGGGCGGCGTGCAATCTTCCGCGCCGCAAATGCGATAAATAGTGACGCCATATCCGAAAAGTTGTGTATAGCGTCGGCTATCAGCGCCAAGCTGCCAGCGAAGATCCCTCCAGCGATCTGAGCCAAGGTTAGGATACCGTTCGCCCAGATAGCTACTGCAACTCTCTTATCCTTAGTATCCGGTGACATGTGAGCATGCTCGTGGCCCATTGTTTTCTCCTTGGTCGTTGCTGTTCAATTAAACGTAGTCGCAACACTCGCTAAGCCTGGCTCAGAGGGCTTAGCGAGTGTTGCGACCGCGCGAAAACTAGCCATTCTGGCGATTTTCCATGTTATTCCCGGCACCTTTCTCGGCTGTGAAGCTCGTGACCAAAATCATGGCCACGCCCAGGACGATGAACACGTCGGCAAGGTTGAACGCCGGCCAGTGCCGGGATTGCCAATGAAAATCCAGGTAATCGACAACATAGCCTCGAAAAACTCGGTCGATGACATTTCCAAATGCACCGCCAAGTACCATCGAATAGGCTAGTGCTTCGGTTCGCTTATGGCTGTCCCGAATCAATTTGACCAGAACAGCCGAGACGACAATGGCTATCGCAATAAAAAAATATCGCTGCCAGCCACCGCCATCGGCAAAGAGACTGAAGGCAGCGCCTTTATTCCATACGTGCACCCAATTAAAGAAAGGGGTGATCTCAACCGATTGTCCGTAAGCCATGGATTGCTGGACGAGCCATTTAATAAGTTGGTCGGCCAGAGCTATAAGTGCCGAAAAGCCGAGAAAAGTGAGCGTAAAAAAGCGAGAACGGTCTTCAGACATCGAATTATCCTTTTAGCGCAAGGATGCGCTTGGCACCAATGAGTACAATGCCTCCCACAATACCGCCAATAACCAGATCCGGGTAGTTGGAGCCGGTCCAGGCAACAAGAAGGGCTGCAAGGATAACTCCCAGATTGATAACCACATCATTGGCCGAAAATATCCAGCTGGCTTTCATGTGAGCACCGCCGTCACGGTGTTTGGCGATCAGGAGCAGGCAACTGATGTTGGCAATAAGGGCCACAGATGCGACGGCCATCATCATTGACGACTGGGGATCACTGCCAAACAGAAAGCGCCTGCCAACTTCAACCAGTACCCCAGCGGCAAGGATAAGCTGGAGTATGCCAGCCACATGCGCCGCTCTGACCTGCATTTTGATGCCGTGCCCAACGGCGTAAAGCGCGAGACCGTAGACGGCGGCATCGGCAAGCATGTCTAGCGAGTCTGCAATCAGGCCAGCGGACTGGGCGATCAGGCCCATCGTCATCTCGACCAGAAACATCAGTGCGTTGATTGCCAGCAGTATCCATAAAGTGCCGGACTCTTCGCTTTCGTTGGCCTTAGAAGATTCAGCCGCTCTGACGGATTCAGCGCTGGCGTCTTCTGTCCTCTGCAAGGAAGCGCCCAGACCCAGGGTTTCCAGTTTGCTGGTAATAGGTCCGACTTCGCCTTGATGGATAATTTCCAGCTTTCGATTCGATAGGTCGAATGAGAGTGACTGAATGTTGTCAAAACCCGTGAGCGCCATTCGAATCATTCGCTCTTCTGAGGGGCAATCCATTTTCGGCACGCTGTAGGTGCTGAGCTGGCTGTCTGTTTCGGCGGTGACGGGGCTCTGAAGCTCATTGTTAACGACAGAATCTTCGCTGCCACACTGTCCATCGCAGGGTTTGCTCATTTTCGCGGCTCCGGTTCTCACACAAGTTCCGTTATTTAAAACCCTGTAGTCACTACAGGGTCAACGTTAAGTTGTTAGTTTTTGACGACACTGGTGAACCCACCGCGATTCGACGACTTGCGGTATGACCCTGTAGTAACTAAAGAGTTGAACTGGAGTACATTAAAAGGAGTTTGAGCAACGATGAGGCAGGGCAACAAGAGCGTACTAATCCTTGGTAGCTACGGAGCTGCAGGGGCGGCTATTGCAACACTCTTGGGCAACGGATCGACAGCGACATTGTCTTGGCAGGCCGGTCGCTGGAAAAAGGGCGTGAACGGGCGGAACAATTAGATCGCCCGGGGAATACCGGGCAGAGCTGGCATCAAATTAACAAGGTGGTGTCCGGTTTAGCGGGGGCCACCACAGGGAGCGAACAGAAGAATTTAGTGAATGACCTGGCGTCAGACGGAAAGCGCTTCCGTGCCCACGACGCGATGTACGAAGACAGCCGCTTATATTCAAGTTCAATTCAGTGTCAAAGAATATAATAAAAGGTTTTGGTTTTAGGTTGTTGAAATACAAAGAAAAAATTTAAAAATGTAACAACTCTGCAATAAGTGCAAAGCACCATCTACTCAGCATTTGAAAGACTTCAAGTGTCATTTTGAATCTATCTAATCTGAAGAGGTGTCCATGAAAAAGTGTCTATCAATGTTGGTGTTTGGTGGGGTTGCAGTAACTTCAATGAATGCACTAGCGGGGGAAGGTCCTATCCTGTACGGCAAAGCCAATGTTTCGTATGAAAACCAGGACGACGGTAATAGCGATACCTGGAAGCTCCAGAGTAATGCGTCCCGTCTGGGGGTAAAAGGGGCGCTCAATACCGACCTCGAAGGCTTGGAGGCGATCTACAAGGCAGAATTTGAAATATCGATTGATGATGGAGATAAGGATGGCCAGACTTTCTCGCAGCGTAATATTTACGGTGGCTTCAAGCAGGCGAACCTCGGTGCACTGATTGCGGGAAAATTTGACACACCTTTAAAGTCAGCGCAGGGCAAGGTTGACCAGTTCAACGACTTACAGGCGGATATAAAAAATATCATGGCTGGTGAAAATCGGACCAGCAACATTGTTCAATACAGTTCTCCACGTCTGTTTGATGCTGTGGGCGTTAGTGTTGCCGTCATCCCGGGTGAAGAGCAGTCAGCTGGGGCAGAGAACGACGGACCTGCGGATGCAGTTTCCAGCTCTTTTACGTTTGAGAATGATCGTTTTTACGGAAGTATTGCCTACGATTCTGATATCGAAGATTCACTGGAAGCCGATTCAAGTGGCGATAGTCGTCTTAATATCCTGCGAACCGTAGGGAAGGTCCGATTAAGCAACTTCGAGATCGGCGCAGTTTACCAGTTGGCAGAAGAAAGCGATGGCCCTGGAGAAGATACGTCTTATCTGGTTGGTGGTGCCGTTAATCTTGAGCGTTGGAAGATCAAGGCACAGTACGGACTGACCGAAGCCGAGACAACAAACGAGGAGCTAACCCTGCTGGCCTTGGGGCTCGATTATAAACTGGCGAGCAAGAGTAAGGTCTATGCGTATGTGTCTCAGGTGGAGGCGGACTTGGCCGACTCTGAGGACTCCACATTTGGTGTGGGCTTCGAGCATAAGTTTTCCATGTAGAGTCGAGCGTGATCGCTGAATACAGGGGGACCGACGTATCTGAAATCTTTTCCGGATTTCAAGCTCATTTAAGGTTCGTGTGAGAGTCTACTTGTGAGTTAACTAAGGTTATTTAATGGCGGGAATGCTTCATTCTCGCCTTTTTTTTGACCTTTAGTTCGTTGTTCTAGCTGATTTTAAGATTTGCGCCACGATCCGTACGAATCGGATATCACAAACAATTAAGAAAGAAACTGGAGGGGAATACGTTGAAGCGCAACATTCTGGCCACTGCGATTGCAGGGATGACAACACTGTCGGGAAGTTGGGCCGCGACGGCAGCGGAGGTTGAATTCCACGGTGATATGGATAACCGCTTTCAGGCCTACACCAATCAAAGAGACTGGTTTGCTGGTGGTAACTCAGGTGGCGGTACGCTGAAAGATGACGAGCCGACCGAGAGCTTCGGCGAGGTCAAATATCGCTTCTGGGCGAAGGCAACTTCCGACGACAAGAAAGTTACCGGTGTATTCGCGACGGAGATTGGTGGCATCCGCTACGGTGAGGGGTCGGGTGGCGACTATTCCGGTGATGGTGTGAACATCGAAACACGGTGGGCTTATGTGGATTTCTTGGTGCCCAACACGCTAGACCAGCGCGTCTCGCTGGGCTTGCAGCCAGTGTCAGTGAACCGACATGTCTGGACTGAAACCGCCACAGCCGCTGTTTGGAAAGGCTCACTGGGCTCTGGATTTGACTATCAGTTGTTATGGGGGCGAGGTGACTCTTCCAATGAGAGCGGCGTCGACTCAGAACAGGACGAAGGCTGGGATGGCGCGGACAACTTCGCGATCAACCTGAACAAGCGTTACTCACCGAACCTGAGCGCGGGCCTATTCTATCTCTATCAGATGAATGATCAAATTGCTGAGGGAGTAGGTACGGTAAATAGCAGGGAGTATGAACTGAAGAGTATCGCTGATAACTCCAAATATTCCGTTTCCAGCTTTGGGGTGGAGATGGATTATGGTCAAGAGACGTCGCTAGGCCGCATGTTCGTGAAGGGTACGGTGATTGGCCAAAGCGGAACAATAGAAGGTGTAAATTTCGTCCCATTGAATGGTGCTACGAATCCCAATACGAACTATGACCTTTCGACCGTTCTGGGACGCGGCGAGCTCGGGCTGCAATTTGGACCAAACCAACTGACGTACACCGTGCTCTACGCATCGGGCGATGGCAATGAGCAAGACGGGGACTTCGACGCCTTCATCGCCACGGATGTCGACTTCAGCGACAGTATGATTTTTCAGGAAAACATGACGAGCGATGACTACTTCGCCGAAACGCCCTATATCCTCGACAAAGGGTATTTCATGAACAAGCTACAGCTCGATCATAAAGTAGCGGCCAATATTACGGTCAGCGGAATGATTGTCTACAACCGCTTGGCTGAGGACATTGCACTTGCCGATGGATCGTCCTCAAAAGATCTCGGACTGGAATTTGGCTCCAAGGTCTCGTACTTCCCATACCCTTCGCTTGAGCTGTCGGCAGAAGCTGCATACCTGGCATCAGGCGATGCCATGGATGCGCTGGAGGAAACTGCCTTACAGGACGGCAAAAGCGATCAGGACATTGTTCATGTTGCCGGTCGGGTAAGGTACAAGTTCTAACAAGAACGGGGTGGTGGGAGCGCCACCCCGCTTTTGTTATACGAAATGAATCCGCATTAAGTGACTTTTTCCTATGATGACTCGTTCTGCAGTATTTGTGTTCCTGATGCTACTACTAGCTGGTGCGGTACAGGCGGTTGAGCGTGAGCATCCAGCAAAGGCAAAGGTCATTCAGGTAGATCGTGATCAAAAAGTGCTTTCCCTCACAGTCGACGATGCCACTGTTGAGGTAGGTGATTTGTTTGTTGTGTTGCGGGAGCCTGATCATGCAGGCATCCCGGAGAAAAACCTTGCAGTCATCGGTATCGAGAGTATCGGAAAGGATCAAGCAGTAGGGAAAGTGCTGTTTGGAACGATGCCCTCCGTTGGCGCTGTATCGAAACGCTTCTACGGTATTCCGGCGGTGTTTACTGACAGAGTCGGCGATCCCACGCCGGTAACGCCGGCGTTGAAAGCCCGATTTCCTGATCTTTTGTGGCGGGACGAGCCAGAGGCGTCAAACGATGTGCCATTGGTGCGCTTTCAAGTTACCGGGAGAGGTCAAGCCGTTGCGACCTACAATAACACCTGGTTGGTCGGCATCGTACAGACCGATGCTGAAGCACATCGGGTAGGTTCAGTTGAGGGGGAGGCTTCATCGTCTCCATATGCGAAGCTGCCAATCAATGCAAAGTCGTTGTCCGCGTTTCGTTCTGGCAGCGATTACTATTTTGCGGCGGAGCATGGAAACAAACTCAGCTTTTTCCTTGTTGATTCCAGCGGGGCTGTTCAGAGCCTGGCGTCCATTGAGGTGCCCCGTCGGGAGAAAGTCATCCGAATGGACTGGTACGTTTCAGAGAACTCATATTACCTCATTTTGAATCAGTGGAATGGCCGTAGTGTTTCAAGTTCTTTGATCCAGTTGGCCGAGGGGAAGGCTGAAACCATCGGTTTCATTCCCTTAATCTTGGGATTGCAGGATTTGGACGCTGACGGTCGCCGGGAAACTATTCTCGGGCAGTCTTTCTACTCAGAGCAGGGGTTTGGTTCAGAGATCTATAAAATATCAATCTCACCGAACGGGCCTGATCTTGAGAAGGCCGTTCATGAAGAATTAAGCCAGTACACGCCAGTGTTCCGGGTAATCGGTGCCGTTGTTCAGAACGAACCGAGACCTTTGAATATGGTGACCGTCTCCCAAGGGAAGGTTTCATTTTTCCCTGCTGGCACCGAGGGCCCACATCTGGACTATGAGATTGGAAGCCGGGTGGCAGGCACGAGTATGACTTACGACGTGTCGCCTGAGTTGGTGTTTAGTCCGAGGCAAACACTATTTTTGCCGAACCTGCTCGTACGCTCCGGTGGGGACGCAGTTAATATCGGGATTCCACAGGAATCCAGTGCAGCCGAAGATATGATAGGTGTTTATGATACTCGAGTTGATTGGTTGACGCTGAGATCCGGGAAATCTCCCAAAACGCAGTCAACAAGTCTTCTAACGTCGGTTCCGGTGTCCCCCGTATCAGGCAATACAGAGTTATTCTTTATGTCGCCGGATGAAAACTCAGTTCAAAGTGACAGTTTTGACGTTGAGACGTTGGTGTATCGGGCTGCTATGCCTACTGGTCGCTGACTAAAGCTGGATAAGTTGCCCTTGTAGTCGTCAAATGCTTCTGGGAAGCTCGATTAGAACCCGAAGACCACCTTTGGGTGATAAAGAAAAATGCATGGCACCACCGTAGTCATTGATGATTTCCTCAACGATTGATAGGCCAAGGCCATAGCCAGGGGTTTTTTCGTCCAGTCTTTTCTGGCGCTTGGTAAGATCGGCGAGTTGGTGTGACGCTACTCCGGGGCCGTCATCTTCAACAAGAATGGTCAAAGTGTCATCGTGAAGTTTCAAGTGTAGATGAACTTCCTGAGAGCACCATTTGCTTGCGTTATCAAGCACATTACCCAAGATCTCATTAAAATCACGCTCATCAATTGGCCAGACAAGCTCTCTGGGTAATGTTTCTTGAAGATGGATCTGTTTGTAAGGATAGATTCGACTGACTACGTCCACCAGTGCCAGAGTTCTCTCAATGATCGGTGTCGCCTTTCCAATGTACTGACCGGACATTTCGGTTTTTCTCATTTGAGTGTCGATCAGCTCGTGCATTTCAGACAGTTGAGACTTAATTTGACTCGCGATTGTGGTGGGAATGGCTTCGTCATTGATCATGGAGTTTATGACGGCAAGGGGGGTTTTTAAGCTATGAGAAATATCTGCGGCTAGGTGGCGTGAACGGGTAAGTTTTTTGTCGTACGACTCTAATAGACGATTAAGATGTTTGACAAGTTCATTGAATTCTTCAGGTACGTTCTCATCCAGTCTATTACGCTGACCCTTTTTAAGCGACGTTAATTGGGCACTCATCATTTTTAAGGGTTTTAGTGCGATAGTTACCCCAATAAATATGATCAATGATATCGTAACGAGAATTGTAAAAGATATTATCCATATAAGAACGTGGATTTTGTCAAGCGTGTTTGGTGAGTAGGAGCTTTTTTCAATTATAGTAACGCTTAGTTTATCTTGTCTGTTATTAAATATTCTGTAGTAGCCAAGGATTGAGCGATCATCATCCGATATGTGAAAAATTCCAGGCTTTCTGAACGATTCTACCACCTGTAATTTCGGTTTAATGTTCTCGCTTGTAAAACTCCGACCTTGACTGTCTTCGATGTGAACTGAATATTGAGACAATGAAAAATTTCTGAGAGAGGATTTTGTAATTTCTTCTTTATCATTTGTTAGCATCTTTGAGAGTCGGTTAGCTGCAGCCTCTAGCTGCTGCCTGTGAAGCTCGTCATGGATATAGTCGATTAAAAGGGTGTGTGAGAAGAATATCAGCCCGGTACACGCGAAACCCGTTAGCGTCAGGAAAGTAAGCAGTTTCCGTTTTATTGAAGGGCGTTGTTGTTTTCTGGGCATGTTGTCTGCCAAGCAGGTGGTTAGAATTTGTTATCGACTAAATCTAGCCCGGATTTCTCATGACGGGATAAAAGAAAGCGGCTGAAAGTGCTATAGTTTCAGGACCTTACACCGTTCACCAAGCACCAAAAGCCGCTATCCAAAATGGTACCTGAAAAACTGACCTTCTCGCCACTGTCTCGCCGTCAAATTGAAGCCGATTTCTCCGGTGGTCACATCACCTCCGATGCCGGACTGCTTTTGCTTCGGGAAGTCGACAATCAACACCAGCTCACTCAGCGCCTGGCTACGGTGCTGGACGATGCCCGTAATCCCGTGCTGGTTCGTCACAAGCTTCAAACCATGGTCCGGCAGCGGGTCTTTGGCGTGGCTGCCGGGTACGAAGACCTCAACGATCACGAAACGTTACGCTGACCAGGCACTTCAGACCGCGACTGGCGAAGAGGCCATTCTGGCGGGCAAATCAACACTGTGCCGAATGGAGCAGCGCGTAGACCGGCAGGCCGTGGTCAAGGCCCACGAACTGCTGTGGCATCACTTCATTGAACAGCACGAGACTCCACCCAAGGAAATTGTGCTGGACTTCGATGGCACTGATATTCCAGTGCATGGCGACCAGCCCGGCAAGTTCTTTAACGCCTACTACGATCACCATTGTTTCTTCCCGCTGTACGTGTTCTGCGGCCGTCACCTGTTGGTGAGCTACCTGCGCACCAGCAATCGAAGCGACAGCCGCCACAGCTGGGCCATTCTGGCCCTGCTGGTGAAGTTCATCCGGCAGTACTGGCCGGATACCCGCATCGTGTTCCGGGGTGACAGCGGCTTCTATCGCCCCCGATTGCTGAGCTGGTGCGACCGGAATAACGTGGATTACCTTGTGGGCATCAGCAAAAACAGCCGGCTGCTCAAGGAGGTGGACGTACCCTCGATGCTGGTTCGCAGGGCTCACGGGGAGTTGGGAGAAAAAGTCTCTGCCACCTACCGGTTCCAGTACCAGGCCCGAACCTGGAAACACCCCCGCTGGGTGATCGCGCGTCTGGAGGAGGGCGAACTGGGTGCCAACCCCAGGTTCATTATCAGCTCCCGTTACGACGACGGCGTTAAACTCTACTACGAGCAATACTGTGCCCGGGGTGACATGGAAAACCGGATCAAGGATCAGCAGTTGTGTCTGTTCGCAGATCGCACCTCCAGCACGCGGTGGTGGACCAATCAGTGGCGGTTGCTCTTATCGGGCTTTGCCTACACGTTGTTCGAGCGATTACGGGCCCACTTGAAGAAGACCCCCTTCGAGAGAATGAGCGCCAGTAACCTGCGGCTGAAGCTGATCAAGGTGGGCGCGGTCATCATTCGCAACACTCGACGCATACGGGTGTTGATGAGCGATGCCTATCCTTACAAAGACGAACTCTCTGACCTGGTGCGTCAACTGGTTCCGGAATAGAAGCCTGGGCTCCCCCGGCCCGACTCAATGGGGGAAAGGGGGCCGTGTGTCCGGACAACAGAAATTGATCGATTATTGATCAGTCACGGCCGCCAATGAGCGGTAATGGCGGTAACCCGCACAGTCTGCGAGACTTGCCGGGGACCTATGAGAAATCCGGGCTAGGAGTCTGCGCGGCAGAAACGTTTTGAGCCCTCGTTTCCGCCAGACCGGATCATTGTCTGGCCGGAAGGAGTGTTCGCGATATCGGATCGGCTCCATCATCGCTTTCGATCCAGCCAGTTAACCGGTTAAAAGGGGCATCGCAGGGCCCCAGCTGTACCTACCGTGAGCCAAAGGCTGCCTCAGCGACTTATGCCAGCCTCATCAGTGAACTCATGCGCCTGAGATTGAGCGACAGACAGACAAGATCCCATTCACCCTGCACCGCCTGAAGGCCCCGCAAGCCGAACTGCCGGAAGCCCAGGACATTCTTGATCCAGCCATTCACCGCCTCAACCATGTGCTTGCGCTGAGCGTAGACTGCTCGCCCCTCCGCCGTGGTAAGCTTCTCCTCCATGCGGGCCGTCGCCGGGTACCGGCTCGCGTTTATATCTCCGGTTTTTTTGCCTTCCCGGCGCAGCGAGACGTAGCCATCTATGCCTTTTGTCTCCAATGCCTGCAAGTCTTCCTCTTTGCGATAACCCGCATCAGCCAGACATTGGCCCGGGTAACTTCCCAGAGTTTCTTTTACCTCGCCCAGCAGCGGCACCAGACAGCCGTTATCACTGGGGTTGTTACCCTGGCGGTTGCCCACGATGATCTGGAACTCGCCATCCACGGCCAGTTGGCCGTTATAGCATTGCTGGAACCCATCATTCGTTTTCATGATCCGGCTTTGGGGGTCGGTAAAGTTACTCTGAGCCTTGTCCTCCGGAACTCCATAATCTCTCTTGAAGTTCCGGCCACCCTTGGGTGAGCGGCGATCATCGTCTGGATGCCGGCCTTTGGCCTCATCTTGCGTTTTTTGATCCGCTTCCAGTTTCTCC
>Ga0208301_1000065_pt1 | contig 47124 bp, 38 predicted proteins | sample 25BtaG_FD_184100 | JGI IMG/M metagenome (GOLD analysis project Ga0208301, IMG submission 184100) | Marine viral communities from Cariaco Basin, Caribbean Sea - 25B_WHOI_OMZ_CsCl (SPAdes) (version 2) | ecosystem: Environmental > Aquatic > Marine > Oceanic | place: Caribbean Sea: Cariaco Basin...
GATTTTGATGGCGGTTCAGGCAGCCTGCCGGGGTGGCAGCTTTGCCGTGGAATCAGTGGCAGCTTTCGCGTGGAATGGGTGGCAGGCTTCGTCTGGAATCAGTGGCAACCTTGGTCTGGAATACGCACCAAGGCCAGGGTTAACTGGCTCCTGCGACAACTGAAGAAGACAGAACCCGCTGGTTTCTTCATCCGTGCCACCAGGCCTGGCAAAGCAGAAACAACCTACCAGGCACTGAAAGATCTGCGGGATTCGCCGGAGTTACTGGAATCGGATACGTCCAACACCGCTGCAACAACTCTGGAGGTGGTTTACGAGGTGGATCTTGCCGGGAAGTTTAGTGGACGGAAGGTGTTTGTTGAGGAGTTGGAGAAGGCAGTGCCGCATTTTTATCAGGAGGCTGGGCAGTTGTTGAAGGCTTGGACACCGCCGCCTCCAAAAATAACCAAATCCGCTCCCGAGCAAAGAGACGAAGTCCCTGAAAAAGAAACTGCACATGTAGCCTCTTAGAGCTTTCTTGGAACGAGCATAATCATATCGAAGGAGAAAATTGATGCCGGGAGCCTATGCCCACATTACTGCCGTAAACATAGCCAGTGAAACCGACCGACTGCAATCGGCAGAGATTTCTACGGAAGCGGCCATCGCGCTCGGCCGCTACAAAGGTTTTCTTGAGCTAGGAGCTGTTAGCCCCGACTACCCTTACCTGGACGTAGGGTTTGGAAGCTCAGCAAAGAAATGGGCAGACAAAATGCATTACACGAATACTGGTTTTATGATCGGGCATGGGATTGAACACCTATCTTCTGTCCAACAAGAAGCGCGAGAAAAATGTATTGCTTGGCTGCTTGGTTATTCAGCACACCTTGTAGCCGACTTGACCATACATCCGATCGTGGAGCTAAGGGTAGGTCCCTACCACAATAACGCCGCAGATCATCGCACATGCGAGATGCATCAGGATGCATACATTTTCAACCGAATGAATGTTGGGGAAGTCGGCATATCAGAGCATCTGGACAGCGGTATCGCTCGTTGTTGTGGGAAAGACGACTCCTTATTGGATGAAGACATCAAGGCTCTGTGGCTTGCCATGCTATCCTCAAACTACCCGAGTGACTTCAAGGCCAACGAGCCAGATCCCGATAGCTGGCATTCCGGTTTCAAAACCATCGTCGATACCGTTGAAGAGGGATACAAATTGTTCCCTATTGCGCGCCACGTAGCAGCGGACAAAGGGCTTACTTATCCGGCAAGAGAGAATATCGACGCAAGCTTTATTGAAAATTTGCAGACCCCGTCCGGTACCGCACATTACGATGAGATCTTCGATACCGCCGTCAGCAATATCATTCAGATGTGGAAACAAATCTCTGACAGTCTAAATCAACAGGAACCTGCCATCCTGGCCCAACTCGGAAACTGGAATCTCGACACAGGCCGAGATGAAAACGATCAATTAGTATACTGGGGGGTGGCATGATCAACGCATTGAAGCTGTTCTTGGTTATCAGCATCCAGATTGCAGTAGCAGGCTGCGCTTCCGTTTCCGCCTCCGAGGAGGAAATGTACGAAAAGGCATCTGCTCTCACAAAACTCACGGGAATGGTCGAGGTCATCGTTGTCTATTCCGACGAAAGCTCAAGGCTGTCGGATGCAGAACTCATTGAGGAAGCAACGGCGCACGACCCAACGGTACTGGATCAATTCGAGAATTATGATTTACGGGCCTCCCGGGCAGACGGACATGCGGTGGTTACTATGTGTGACGCGAACGGTAGTGAAGCCTTGCTTCAAGATTTGGGATGCACTGCAGAACTCGATACACATTATTGGAAAACCGAACTGCAGGAGCCATGTGCCACGGAACAGGTGAATGCCCCAACATGCCGATAGCGGATTAATAAAAATAGATTTGTCCCGGTTTCCGTGCGGCCGAAACAATGCCGTACCCAGCACGGGCGGGAAAATGGATCTGCCCCTGCTTTTATTGGTTTTTATTAAAACTATCTGATTACTGATTGCCAGGATTAAATAAATCTGTCCCGATTTTCCTGAAAGATCTCGAAGGTGGAAGGTGAGCTTAAGACCCGGGCTGAGGAAGCGGTACTAGAAAAATAGATCGGAAAAATAAATCCGGAAAAATAGATCTGTCCCGGTTTTTTATTTCATGGGGTCGCGGTCGCAAGGTCAGCAATGAGATTCATTTCATAAATCCATACATCGATTGCAAATACCCCGTTGCTATTGCAGTTCGACCAGACAACATCTGTGGCAAAGCCTAATTTCGAAAAACTATACGAAGTCGAAAGGCTGTTAAGATTATTAATTGTTTCTACGTTTTTGTGAGCACAGGCGTTACGCACCAATTGCATGCTTTTCAGTGATGAGAAACTACCGAAACTAGATAAAAGTGTATTCTTATTTGCTAAAGGGACACCTTGGATGATTTTTAGAAATACATCCAGATCGCCCCACGTCGGCTCTTTCCTCATCTCAAAGTTCAAGTGACCATTCGGAGTAACACCACTGTTCCTAATTTTTTGGCGAGCTATATACCCTAAACGGCGCCATGAATGGTCTTCGTTGATTGCTGGTATCGAGCTTCCGTCTCGAGCGATGCAGCCTCGGCATGATGAAAGGTACAAAAGTCGACAAAAACGACACCAAGACTGCCAGACATCAGACAGAAGAACCTCAGTAAGATACCGAAACTCCCAACTACTGTAGTTTCCTTGAACGATCTCAAGTACTCTCTTATTGTAAGACCTGCACCTTGAGTCAAAATCACTATACAGCTTTCCTAAAGACACAGCTCAACTCACCAGCACTTGACATAAAGTTTTAAATCTTTGAATACGCTGAGGTGTTTTAGTTGTGCTAGAAATACACGCCTTGACATAATCTTTGTAGGGGCCATTTTCATCTTGCTCTTCATGAGCGGAGGCAAGAGCCTCTAATTTTGGAATCACTTGCTCTAAATTTATAGATAGATTTTTGTTTGGTTTCACACCAGTTAATTCTTCACCACCAGGTATCCCATACTTACAGTGTGCGTAAGCAGAGAACAAGGAGTGAATAACATAGGATTTCATCATGAACGAATCGTGAAGCGGCTTTATATCTTCAGAAAGAAACTCGAAAAAATCTGAAAGCACTTTAGAATATCTTCCAGATAATTCGAATTTCTCATCATGATTCCTATATATATCCTCAATTGTCTTGGCTGACTTCTGAATTATGCCCTTTTCCAAAACTACAGTTAAGTCTGCAATAAATTCAGAGTCTTGCATTCTAGCGAGCTGTTTTGGTGTAAATATCTCAAGCTCATCTAAAATAGGAGCGTATTCATCTGCTTGCTCGACAACAAACCACTTAAACGCGCCTTGATAGGTGGCATGACGTTTTTCAGCAGCGGTAAGGGGCGCGGTATATGCATTTATTCGACGAAACATTTCCAAAAGTTCAGCACGCGTTGCTGACAATATAATGGACGTTTCTATCTGGTAGGATATAAATTTATTTTGAACATCCTCATCAAGATCGCTATAGTGCATTCCTTTATACTTTTTAGATGCTGAGGTCAACTTAAATCTATCGTTCATAAAATCTATTATTGTGGTAATTCTCTGCTGACCATCTACAATTTCTTTTATTGGTCTTTTAGCCTTCTCACTAAATACCTGATACAAGTATATCTTTGGGAATGGATACCCTTCTAATATTGTATCTATAAAGTAGGTGCGTGCCGAGTCCGGCCACAGTCCAGCGCCTCTCTGATAATTTTTATTTATGACCACTTCTTTTCTTTCAAGCTGACCAACAAGGTCTATCAAACTAATTTGACCAACATTAAGATTCATACATTCTCTCAGATCTTCGATTATCTTGTTTGCTAATTATAAACATTAAGAGAGCTGATAGCCAGCTAGGACCTCCGATGCTAAAATATAATACCGGGGCACAGCCGCCGGTTTTTAGCGCCAGCGGAAAACCAGTCGCCTGCAGCCTTTGGTTATATTTTTTTCCCAAGGATCGCTCCAGAACGCAGCCTGGCTCCGACTGTTGAGTCAACAATCTTTTCTTTGATAGTTATCACTTTGTCACTTTTCATAACAGGGACATCAATACTCTTTGCAAAAGATTCTAGTTCCGCTCTACCTTTTAAATGCTCTTCCAAAATCAAAACCCCTTCTTCCCTCGTCGAAGCTTTATTTAGTAAATTATTTACTCTGTTCAGTACGCTTTCATCTAGGGAAGCTTTATCCCTATCTTTTTTAGCAACAGACCTTTTTCCAGAAAACAAGAAATTTATTTCAAAATTTCCAGACTCGACATCTAGAATCTCATCTTCACTTAATTTATCAATTGCTCTTGATAGCGAGTTGAAAACATTTTTTAGTAGCTTTTTATTTTCCATCCTAAACCCCCAGCTTACTTTCAAACTCACCAACGAAATTTTCAATCTCGGAGACTATTTCTGAATGCGTGTTGTTTGAATATGAATTCAATACCACCGGCATGCCATTCCTTGGAGCATCTGCGAAAATAGTCTTATTTTCTCTAAATGTTGTAGCAAAAACCGGAACTCCGAGACGTTTAGTCTGCGAAATATATTGCTGTTGCGCCGAAATTGGGGCCCCGGAGGTAATCTGGATCATGGTAAAAATAACACCAATTATTTCTGGCTTTGCCACTTTGTATACATCATCTTTAGATGCATACCAATTAAAGTCAGAGACTAGAGAATCAACGCTTTTCTTTAGGTAATCGATACCAAGAGTAGATAAATAGTCTGGCTTAGCTGGGATCAAAATTTTATCAGATGCAATTAACGCATTTTTCGTGACGATATTGAAGTTCGGGGGACAATCAATTAAGACAATATCATAGTGCATTTCTTTGGCTAGTAGATTTAGCTCTTCTCTAAGTTTACCATGAACTTTTAAATATTTTTGTTGGGTCTGTGTTGGGCTTGCTCCACCAAGCAAAGTTGCTAATTCTAGATCAACATTTATTAGGCCAAGATGTGATGAAATAAGGTCTAAACAACCTTGGCTTTTCTTCGACTTTAGAAAGTTATTAACAGCATCAGGTCGTACTCTGAGTTGAGAAAGGGGCATCGTTGGATTCCCCTGACTAATACAATCAAACCAACTTTTAATAGTTCGGTCATCTTTGAGGTGCTTGTCCCAGTAATCTGGAGTTAGAAAGGAAAATGTTAAACTTGCCTGTGCATCCATATCTAACACGAGTACGTTGTATCCCTTCCAACTTAATTCGGCTGCAAGGTTTGATGTTACTGTAGTTTTCCCAACCCCACCTTTGTAATTGATCACGGAAACAATTTGCATTCCTTTCTCCTTGTTCTTGATTATTCGCAAAAATATAACAGTAATTGGACTAAACGCTTCATTGCCGCAAAACGTTGACGTCCACAAAACGCTCACACCTGCTCCGCGGTACCTGGTTTTTAATTTTCAAATCAATTAGCTACAAGGCATCCTCAAAATCTTTCCCGTAATCATTTGACGTCTTCGTGATCGCAATAACGAAGCGATTAAAATTCTCCAACCTGAAAGGCCAAGAAATTTTCTGGGAAAACTCAAAATCGGGAGGACAAGAAAAGGCTTGAACAGCACTGACTGACTCATCGGTCGTCATCCCTAACTATCGGTGTGTGCGTAGTATATAGCTACCTACACTAGCCCATCTCGGCACCATTTTCCTGCTGAGGTTACAAAAAGACAAAACTCCGCACCAAGCGTCGCTCAGCGCAGAGTTCTGAAAGATAGGACTTTTAGGGCTGCCAAGGCAGGAGAGTGACTAAGCGGTTACACCGTCAGATGCTTCTTGATGAGCTCATCGGTCAGCCCCGCAATCTCATCCTCAGCAACCCTCCTCCCCCGATCCAAAATCGCAAACCGATCCGCATACTTCCTAGCAAACGGCAACTTCTGCTCAACGAGTAAAACGGTGAGTCCATCCTCCTCAATCAGCCGCCGGATGACTTCCCCAATCTGCGCCACAATGTTCGGCTGAATCCCCTCCCCCGGCTCATCCAGAATCAGCAGCCTGGGCTCAATCACCAGCGCCCGGCCAATGGCGAGCTGCTGTTGCTGCCCGCCAGAGAGGTCGCCGCCTCTGCGGTGTCGCATTTCCTTCAGCACCGGGAACAGCTCGTACACCCGCTCGGGGATTTCCTTGCTGCCGTCCTTGCGCACGGCCAGGCCGGTGCGGAGGTTTTCTTCCACGGTCAGCAGGGGGAAGATCTGTCTTCCCTGGGGTACGTAGCCTATGCCCAGTCTTGATCGGTCTTCGATTTTCTTCTTGGTGAGCTCCACGTCCCCGGCGAATTCGATGTTGCCGCTTTTGGTGGTTTCCTCACCCATGATGCATTTCATCAGGGTGGTTTTGCCCACGCCGTTGCGGCCCATTACGCAGGTGCACTGGCCCTGGGGTACGTCCAGGTCCAGATCCCAGAGGGTGTGGCTTTCGCCGTAGAACTGGTTGAGCTTCTGGATCTTCAGCATTACGCCTCCTCCCCGAGGTAAACCTTGATCACTTCCGGGTCGTTGGAGACCTGGTCCATGGTGCCTTCGGCCAGCACGCTGCCCTGGTGCAGCACGGTCACTTTGCGGGCGATGGAGCGCACGAAGCCCATGTCGTGTTCCACCACCACAACGGACTGTTTGCCGGCCAGGCTGGTGAGCAGTTCGGCGGTGCGTTCCATTTCCTGTTCGGTCATGCCGGCGACCGGCTCGTCCACCAGCAACAGCCGGGGTTTCTGCATCAGCAGCATGCCGATTTCCAGCCACTGTTTCTGGCCGTGGGAGAGGATGCCGGCGAGCCGGTCCCGCAAGTCTTTCAGGCCGATCATTTGCAGCACTTCGTCGATGCGGTCCCGGTATTCGGGTTTCATGATGGCGGTGAGCGTGGGGAATACCCGCTTGTCCGCCGCCATGGCCAGTTCCAGGTTTTCGAACACGGTGAGGGCTTCGAACACCGTGGGTTTCTGGAACTTGCGGCCGATGCCCAGGGAGGCGATGTCCGGCTCGTTCATGGTGAGCAGGTTGTGGCGGCTGCCGAACCATACCGAGCCGGTGTCTGGCCGGGTTTTACCGGTGATGATGTCCATCATGGTGGTTTTGCCCGCGCCGTTGGGGCCAATGATGCAGCGCAGCTCGCCGTCGTCGATGGTGAGGTTGAGGTTGTTGATGGCCTTGAAGCCGTCAAAGCTCACGTTCACGTCTTCCAGGTACAGGATGGGGCCGTGGCGCACGTCCACGGGCGATCGCACCTGGGTCAGAAACTCGAACACATGCTCGCGGTCGGCCAGTTCCTGAAAAATGCTCATGCGGTGGCCTCCTGCCCGGTGGGGGTGTCGTCATCGGTTTTGGTTTTGCGGCGTTTCTGCAGCAGCCCGGCAATGCCCTTGGGCAGAAACACGGTGACCAGCACAAACAGGCCGCCGAGGGCGAACAGCCAGGCGTCCGGCATGATGCCGGTGAACACGGTTTTGGCGTAGTTCACCAGGATGGCACCAATCACCGCACCGTAGAGCGTTGCCCGGCCACCCAGGGCCACCCACACCACGATCTCGATGGAGAACAGGGGCGAGAATTCACTGGGGTTGATGATGCCGACTTGAGGCACATACAGCGCCCCGGCCACGCCTGCCAGCATGGCGGAGACCACGAACACGAACAGCTGCACCCGCTCCACCCGGTAACCCAGGAAGCGGGTACGGGCCTCGGCATCCCGGCAAGCCACACTCACCCGGCCCAGTTTGCTAGTCACGATGCCCCGGCAGATCACGTAGCCGATGGCCAGCGCAATGCCGGTGGCGATGAACAGCCCGAGGCGGGTGGCGTCGGTGCGCAGGTTGAAGCCAAGAATGTCTTTGAAGTCAGTCAGGCCGTTGTTGCCGCCAAAGCCCATCTCGTTGCGGAAGAAGGCCAGCATCAGGGCAAAGGTGAGCGCCTGGGTGATGATGGAGAGGTACACGCCGGTTACCCGGGAGCGGAAGGCCAGGAAGCCGAATACCAGCGCCAGCAGGCCCGGGGCCAGCAGCACCATGATGAAGGCAAACCAGGCCATGTCGAAGCCGTGCCAGTACCAGGGCAGTGTGTCCCAGTTCAGGAACACCATGAAGTCCGGCAGGATCGGGTCGCCGTACACGCCCCGGTCACCAATCTGGCGCATCAGGTACATGCCCATGGCGTAACCGCCCAGGGCAAAGAAGGCGCCATGGCCCAGGCTGAGGATACCAAGGTAACCCCACACCAGATCCACCGCCACCGCCAGCAGGGCGTAGCACAGGTATTTGCCCAGCAGGGTGACGGTGTAGGAACTCACGTACAGGGCGCTGTCCTGGGGCATGAACAGGTGCAGCGCGCTGACGATGATCAGGGCGGAGAACAACACGCCCAGGAAGATTTGCGTGGAACGCTCCTGAAACGGCCGGAGCAGCCAGACTTGTGATGACGACATAACTTAGCCTTCTGCTGCGCGGCCCTTCTGAGGGAACAATCCCTTCGGCCGTTTTTGAATGAACAGGATGATGAACACCAGCACGATGATTTTCGCGAGCACGGCGCCGGCCCAGGGTTCCAGCAGCTGGTTGATGGTGCCCAGGGAGAGGCCCGCCAGCAGGGTTCCCCAGAGGTTCCCCACGCCACCGAACACCACCACCATGAAGGAATCGATGATGTAGTTCTGGCCCAGGTTGGGGCCCACGTTGGTGATCTGGGAGAGCGCGACACCGGCCAGCCCGGCCACGCCGGAGCCCAGGCCGAAGGTCATGATGTCCACTTTGGTGGCTTTGATGCCCATGGAACGGGCCATGGCACGGTTCTGGGTTACCGCGCGCACTTCCAGGCCCAGGCGGGTCTTGCGCATGATCAGCATGAGGCCGGCGAACACCACCAGGGCGAAGCCGATCACGTACATGCGGTTCAGGGTCAACGAGAGTGCCTCGTTGATCATCACCGAGCCGCTCATCCACTCCGGGGTAATCACGGTGCGGTTCAGCGGTGAAATCACGGTGCGCACCAATTGCTGCAGGATCAGGCTCACGCCGAAGGTGGCCAGCAGGGTTTCCAGGGGGCGGCCTTTGAGGTGCTGGATGACGGTGCGCTCAATGGCAATGCCCGCCAGCGCCGCCACCAGAAAGCCGGCGGGTATGGAGAGAACCAGCGCCAGGCCGGGCTGGCCCGGTAACAGCTGCTGCATGCCCCAGGTGGTGTAGGCGCCGAGCATGATCAGCTCGCCGTGGGCCATGTTGATCACGCCCATCACGCCAAAGGTGATGGCCAGGCCGATGGCGGCGAGCACCAGCACCGAGCCGAGGGAGAGCCCGAAGTACAGGGTCTCGGCGGCGCGGTTGAGTTTCAGTTTCTGTTCGATGCTGTCCATGGCACTGGCGGCGGCCTCGGCCAGCGCTTCATCGTCGCTGCGCATGGCCTGTTGCAGGGCAGCGCGGGCTTCGGAATTGAGGCTGCCGGAAAGAGTGTCCACAGCCTTGATGTCGCCCTGCTCTTCCACCCGGTAGATGGCGAGGGCTTCGGTGAGCGCTTCAGAGACCGATTCGCTGTCTTCGGCTGCAATCAGTTCCGGCAGGCGTTCGGCCAGGGTGTCGTCCACGCTGCCTTTGAGGGCGCGGGCGGCGGTGAGTCGTTGGTCTTGGTCGGGGCTTTTCAGGTCGATCACCGAGAGGATGCTTTCCAGTTCGGTGCGCAGGGCATTGTTCACCCGGATGGTGTCCAGGTCCCGGCGGGAGACTTCACCCAGGTTTTCCCGGGTCAGGGCGTTTTCCACGGTCCAGTCCCGGCCGCGGTTTTCCAGGATAACGATGAACTGGCCACTGGATTCGATGCGCCCGAGTTTGTTGGCGGCAAAGGATTCCAGCCAGTAGCGGGCGCGTTCGTCGCCGCTGTCGGCGATGCGGTTGACCACCTGTCGCTTTTCCACAAAGGAGGCGTCGGCCAGCGTGGTGAGCAGTTGCTGTGCTTCTGAATCTTCCACCTGGGCCGAAGCCAGGGCTGGCCAAAGCAGGCAACAGATAAGCAGAAGCTGGCTGAGCGATCGGCTGATGCCCATGGGTGCGTCCTGTCCTTGAGAGTGAATGGGGAGCTGGTTCACGAGGGGGCGGGGAGCTGGCCCCCGCCCCGCACGCTCAGGCTGGTGTTACTCGGCAGCCACTTTCGCAGCGCCGCCACAGGTGCCGGCAACCACGTTGAAGTTTCCGCAGAACAGCGGCTTGCGCCAGTCACTGATCAGGTCCCGGGAACCGGGCAGGAAGTCAGACCAGGCATCGCCGGCCACGGTAGACGCGGTTTCCCAGACCACGGAGAACTGGCCGTTGTCCTGGATCTCGCCAATCAGCACCGGCTTGGTGATGTGGTGGTTGGGCATCATGGTGGCGAAGCCGCCGGTGAGGTTGGGCACGCTCACGCCGATGATGGCGTCTTTCACCGCGTCCACATCGGTGGTGCCGGCTTTCTTCACCGCTTCCACATACATGTTGAAGCCGATGTAGTGGGCTTCCATCGGGTCGTTGGTGACCACGGTTTCATCGCCCTTGTACTCGATCCAGGCGTCGATGAAGTCGTAGTTGGCATCGCTTTCCACGCTCATGAAGTAGTTCCAGGCGGCCAGGTGGCCCACCAGCGGCGCGGTGTCGATGCCGGAGAGCTCCTGCTCACCCACGGAGAAGGCCACCACCGGGATGTCGGCCGCGTCGATGCCCTGGTTGGCCAGTTCCCGGTAGAAGGGCACGTTGGCGTCGCCGTTGATGGTGGAGACCACGGCGGTTTTCTTGCCGGCGCTGCCGAACTGCTTGATGTCGGAAACGATGGACTGCCAGTTGGAGTGCCCAAACGGCGTGTAGTTGATCATGATGTCTTCGGCGGCCACACCCTTATCCTTGAGGTAGGTCTCGAGGATCTTGTTGGTGGTGCGCGGGTAGACGTAATCGGTGCCCGCCAGTACCCAGCGCTCCACGCCGATTTCGTTCATCAGGTAGTTCACCGCAGGAATCGCCTGCTGATTGGGCGCGGCACCGGTGTAAAAGACGTTCTCGGAGGATTCCTCACCCTCGTACTGCACCGGGTAGAACAGCAGGCCGTTCAGCTCTTCCACCACCGGCAGCACGGACTTGCGGGACACCGAGGTCCAGTTGCCGAAGATGACGTCCACTTTTTCCTGGGCCAGCAGCTCCCGGGCTTTTTCCGCGAACAGCGGCCAGTTGGAAGCGGGGTCCACTACCACCGGCTCCAGCTGGCGACCAAGGATGCCGCCGGCTTCGTTCTGCTTCTCGATCAGCATCAGCATGGTGTCTTTCAGGGTGGACTCACTGATCGCCATGGTGCCGGAGAGGGAATGCAGGATGCCCACCTTGATGGGGTCTTCCGCGGCCAGGGAATTAAAAGAGATAGACAGTGCGAGTGCAGAGAGGCCCAGTTTCACGTGTTTTTTGAGGCTCATGTTGTGCGTCCTTTTCTTGAGTTGGGTCTTGGATTGAAGCTTGCAGTTCGTCATGAAACGCACCAGGGCCTCTGCATCTGCTGTTCCACATTCCCTGTATATCCCGCCAAAACAGTCAGTTATCTAGTATACAAGCCAGCCGGACACCATCAGGCACACCGCAATCAGCTCCCAAACCCCTGTTTTCCGGTTCAGTTTTGGTGCGCCCGCACCGGCACTGGGCAGGCGCCAAAGCCAAGCCTTTATCCAAGAAAACCCTAACCAACTGTTTTTACTCGTTTATCAAGAAGTTTCCGCAAATGGCACAGGCATTGCCATTCCACATGTATACAAGTTGATAACGCACATGAGGACGAGCAATGCCTTCAACTCTCGGATGGACCATAAAGGACTGGCAAAGCGCCTATAGAGAAGGTGCAACGCCGGCGGCGCTGCTGGGCGAGCTGCTGACCGGCCTGGATAGCAAAGACGTGGCCTGGATTTCCCTGCTGGATGGCGACGGCCTGGCCAATGCCCTGGCAGAATTGGAACAGACCCTGGAAGCCGCCGGCGGCGATAAAAGCGCGCTGCCGCTCTATGGCATTCCGTTCGCGGCAAAAGACAACATTGATGCGAAGGGCTTCGAAACCACCGCTGCCTGCCCGGCTTTCGCCTATACCCCGGAAGAAGACGCCACCACCATCGCCCGCCTGAAAGCCGCCGGCGCGGTGGTGATCGGCAAGACCAATCTGGACCAGTTCGCCACCGGCCTGGTGGGTACCCGCTCGCCCTATGGCGCGGTGCCCAACAGCTTCAAGCCGGAAGTGGTCAGCGGCGGCTCCAGTTCCGGCTCTGCTTCCGCAGTGGCCCGGGGGCTGGTGCCGTTTTCCCTGGGCACCGACACCGCCGGTTCCGGCCGGGTGCCGGCAGGGCTGAATAACCTGGTGGGGCTGAAGCCGACCAAAGGCCAGTTCAGCATTCGGGGTGTGGTGCCGGCCTGTCGCTCCCTGGATTGCGTCTCCATCTTTGCGCTTACTGTTAACGATGCCGGGCTGGTATCGGATGTGATGACCGGTTTCGACGCCGGTGATGCGTTCTCCCGCAAGGCACCTTACGCCCTGCCCCTGGACGGCCCCGGCCTTCGTCGTCCCGGGCCGATCGGACGGCTCGCCATTCCGGAACATCCGCAGTGGTTCGGTGACCAGCAGGCCGAGGCGGCCTGGAACACCGCCATCAGCCTGTGGCGCGGGCTGGATGTTGAGCTGGTTCCCATGGATTTCAGCCCCATGTTGGAACTGGCGGCACTGCTCTACGAGGGCCCCTGGGTGGCCGAGCGCCACGCCGCCGTGGAATCGTTCATGGCCAGCCACGCCGATGCTATGAACCCGGTGGTCAAGGGCATTATCAGCAACGCCGGCAAGTTCAGTGCCACGGACACCTTCAAGGCCCAGTACCGCAAGGAGGAGCTGCAGCGCCAGATCGATGAGCTGCTGGCCGATGTGGACGCCTTGCTGGTGCCCACTGCGCCTACCGCGCCCACCATTGAAGCGGTCAACGCAGACCCGGTTACCCTCAACAGCCAGCTGGGCACCTACACCAATTTCGTAAACCTGGCAGACATGAGCGCTCTGGCGATCCCCGCCGGCTTCCGGGACGATGGCCTGCCTTTTGGCGTCACCCTGATCAGCGGCGCCTGGAAAGACACCGAACTGCAGCACCTGGCCTGCCAGTGGCTCAACGCCCACCCCACACCCCTGGGCGCCACCGATAAAGACCGCCCGGAAGAAACCCCGGGCGCGGCCATTTCCACCCCCACGGTTCATGTGGCGGTGGTTGGCGCTCACCTCAGCGGCATGCCCCTGAACAGCCAGCTCACCGAGCGCTTCTCGGTGCTGCTGGAGCAAACCACCACCTCCGCCAATTACCGGCTCTACGCCCTGCCCAACACCACACCGCCAAAACCCGGCCTGAAACGGGTAGCCGCAAAAGAAGGTGCGCAAATCATCGTGGAAGTCTGGGAAATGCCCGCCTCCGCCTTCGGCTCCTTCGTGGATCTGATTCCCGCGCCCCTGGGCATCGGCAATGTGGAACTGGCCGATGGCCGCTGGGTGAACGGCTTTATCTGCGAAGACTACGGCTTCGACGGCGCCCGGGATGTCACCGAATTCGGCGGCTGGCGCTCTTACATCACCGCTCTTAAATCCGGCAAGGCATAAGGAGAGCCGCCATCATGTTTAGCAAAGTACTGATCGCCAACCGAGGCGAAATCGCGGTCCGCACCATTCGCACCCTCAAGGCCATGGGCGTTGGCAGTGTTGCTGTTTTTTCCCACCAGGATCGCCATAGCCTGCATGTAACCCTGGCCGATGAATCAGTAGCCCTGACCGGTAACGGCGCCAGCGAAACCTACCTCGACAAGGCCCAGATCCTGTCGGCCGCGAAGCACACCGGCGCCGAGGCGATAATTCCGGGGTATGGCTTTCTCTCCGAAAACGCCGACTTCGCAGAAGCCTGCGAGGCTGATGGCATAGCCTTTATCGGCCCCACACCCGACCAGATGCGCGAGTTCGGCCTGAAGCACCGGGCCCGGGAACTGGCGGAAGCCGCCGGTGTACCCCTGGCCCCGGGCAGCGGCCTGCTGGAAAGCCTGGACGAAGCCCTGCAAACCGCCGACCGGCTGGGCTACCCGGTGATGCTGAAAAGCACCGCCGGCGGTGGCGGCATCGGCCTGACCCGCTGCAACAGTGAAAGCGAACTGCGGGATGCCTTTGAAACCGTGCGCCGCCAGGGCCAGAGCTTCTTTAACGACAGCGGTGTGTTCCTGGAGCGTTTCATCGCCCGGGCCCGCCATGTGGAAGTGCAGATGTTCGGTGACGGCGCAGGCAATGTGGTTGCCCTGGGCGAACGGGATTGCTCCCTCCAGCGCCGGAACCAGAAAGTGGTGGAGGAAACCCCCGCCCCGAACCTGCCGGCTGACACCCGCCAGAAGATGCTGGATGCCGCCGTCTCCCTCGGGCAGTCGGTGAATTACCGCTCCGCCGGCACCGTGGAATACATCTACGACGCCGACCGGGACGAGTTCTACTTCCTGGAAGTGAATACCCGCTTACAGGTTGAGCACCCGGTGACCGAGTCGGTCACCGGCCTGGACCTGATCGAATGGATGCTGAAGATCGCCGCGGGCGAAAGCCCGGACCTGGCCGGTTTCGAGCCGGAACTGAACGGCGCCTCCATGGAAGTGCGCATCTACGCCGAGGATCCCCTGAAGGATTTCCAGCCCTCCCCCGGTGAACTGACCGACGTGCACTGGCCGGAAGACGATGTTCGGGTGGATACCTGGGTGGAAAACGGCAGCGAAGTGTCCGCCCACTACGACCCGATGATTGCCAAGCTGATTGTGCACGGCAAAGACCGGCACGACGCCCTGGCCAAACTGAAAGCCGCCCTGGCGGAAACCCGGCTGATGGGCATTGCCACCAACCTGGATTACCTGCGCCAGGTGGTGGCCCAGCAGAGCTTTGCCGATGGCATTGTCTCCACCCGGGCACTGGAGAGCTTCGAGTTCAAACCCTCGGTAGCGGAAGTGGTCAAACCCGGCACCTATACTACGGTGCAGGACTACCCGGGCCGCGTGGGCTACTGGAACATCGGCGTGCCGCCCAGCGGCCCCATGGACGACTACGCCTTCCGGATTGCCAACCGCATTGTCGGCAACCACAGCGAAGCCGCCGGCCTGGAAGCCACCCTGATTGGCCCCAGCCTGAAATTCCACAAGGATTCGGTGGTCGCCCTGACCGGTGCGCTCACCGAAGCCACCCTGGACGACAAGGCGGTGGAATTCTGGAAACCCATCACCGTGAAAGCCGGCCAGGTACTGGCGGTGGGCAAGGCCATCAAGGGCTGTCGCACTTATCTGGCCGTGCGCGGAGGTTTTGATGTGCCGGTCTACCTGGGCAGCCGCTCCACCTTCGCCCTCGGCCAGTTCGGCGGCCACGGTGGCCGGCCACTGCGCCCCGGTGACATGCTGGGCATCAGCCAGATCGCCCTGCCGGCCTGCACCACCACGGCACCGACACACGATCCCGCCCCGGCGGACCCGGACCTGATTCCGGACTATCCGGACCACTGGGAGATCGGCGTGCTCTATGGCCCCCACGGTGCGCCGGATTTCTTCACCGAACAGTCCATCGAGAAGTTCTTCCAGCAGGACTGGGAAGTGCACTACAACTCCAATCGCCTGGGCATCCGCCTGAACGGCCCCAAGCCGGAGTTTACCCGGGCCGACGGCGGCGAAGCGGGGCTGCATCCCTCCAACATCCACGACTGTGAATACGCCATCGGCTCCATCAACTTCACCGGCGATATGCCCGTCATCCTCACCAAGGACGGCCCCAGCCTGGGTGGCTTTGTGTGCCCGGTGACCATCGCCAAGGCGGAGCTGTGGAAAGTCGGCCAGGTAAAACCCGGCGATACCATCCGGTTCGTGGCCATTGATAACGACACTGCGGTGGCACTCTCCGAGCGCCAGGAACTGGCCATCAAGAGCCTGATGGCCCCGCCGGTGCCGGAATTGACTGCACCGGACCTGGCCCCGCTGAACGGCCTTTCCGCCACGATCCTGGCCCACCTGGAGGAAACCGACGGCCGCCCGGAAGTGACCTACCGACAGGCCGGCGACCAGTACATCCTGCTGGAATACGGCCCCAACGTGATGGACCTGGGCTGCCGCCTGCGCATCCATGCCCTGATGGAAGCCATCGCCGACGTGCAGCCTAACGGCCTTCTGGAACTTTCCCCCGGCGTGCGCTCCCTGCAGTTGCGGTACGATGCCCGCATCCTGCGCCAGGAAGCGCTGATGACCTACCTGCTGGACCTGGAAGCCACCCTGCCGCCCACGGATGAACTGAAAGTCCGCAGCCGGGTAATTCACCTGCCCATGGCCTTCGAAGACAGCGCCACCCTCGAAGCGGTGGATAAATACCGCCAGTCCGTGCGCGACACCGCCCCCTGGCTGCCCAACAACGTCGACTTCATGCAACGCATCAACGGCCTGCCCAGCCGCGAGGCCGTCCGCGACATCCTGTTCTCGGCCCGCTATCTGGTGCTGGGCCTGGGCGACGTCTACCTCGGCGCCCCCTGCGCCGTGCCTCTCGACCCAAGGCACCGGATGCTCACCTCCAAGTACAACCCGGCCCGCACCTGCACGGCGGAGGGCACCGTGGGCATCGGCGGCGTGTACATGTGCATCTACGGCATGGACTCCCCCGGCGGCTACCAGCTTGTCGGTCGCACCCTGCCGATCTGGAACAAGTACCTGAAGAACCCTCAGTTCGCTGAAGGCGCCCCGTGGCTGCTACGGTTCTTCGACCAGGTGTGCTACTACCCGGTGACCGAAGCCGAACTGGACGAAATGCGCGACCAGTTCCGCGCCGGCCAGCTGACCGTGAAAATCGAGGAAGAAACCTTCGATCTGAAATCCCATCAGGCCTTCCTGGACGCCAACGCCGACTCCATCGCCGAATTCCGAGAACTGCAGCAGGCGGCCTATGCTAAAGAAGTGGCCCTGTGGAAAGACAGCGAAGCCGAGGAACTGGATAAACTGGCCAAGGCCCCGCCGAAAGCGGACGTATCCGACCTGGCGAAGTTCGGTGAGCTGGTGAGTGCGGAGATTGCCGGTAACATCTGGAAGTGCCTGGTGAAGCCCGGTGATACCGTGGCCGAAGGTGATCCGCTAGTGATCGTGGAGGCGATGAAAATGGAGTTCGAGATAAACGCGACTCAGGCCGGGGAGATCAGTGCCATGCATGTTGAGCCTGGCAAGGCCGTTACTCCCGGGGAGCCCTTGTTGAGTATCAAGATTTAGGCCTGGGAGTTGACCTTTTCTGGCCGCTTGCTTTGGAGTAGAGCCGGTGGGGGCAGGCCTGTCACAGACACGCCGTGAACCCATCCCTGGGGGCTTGAGCGCAGCATCCATGCTGCGCACAGTCTGTGACAGGCCTGCCCCCACCGGCTTTCGGACAAGGGAGTACGCGGTTTGAGAAAAAGAAAGGTGACTTGGCTGCCAGTCCCGCGGAGCTGGTCCTATCTTTTAAACGGAACCCTTCAAACCGTCGGCATTGGTTTCTCGCAGGCAAAGGGAGTCGGGGCCGGCTGGCGGGGTGAGGGTTTCAAAAGTGTGCGCAGCAAGGATGCTGCGCTCAAGTCCCCATGGATGGGTTCACGACGTCTTTTGAAACCCTCACCCCGCCAGCCGGCCCCCGAGAACAAGCATCAAACCAAGAGGCCTCCCGCAAATAAGGGAAAGAACAATGGCAACAAACACCAAAAGAAAAGAGTCCATGGCAGACAGGGTTTACGAGGCCCTGAAGGACGACATCTTTGAGTTCCGTCTGATCCCTGGGGACAAGTTCAGTGAGGGCGATGTGGGAACGCGCCTGCATGCCAGCCGGACGCCGGTTCGGGAGGCCCTGTACCGGTTGCAGCGGGAAGGCTACGTTGAAGTGTTATTCCGCAGTGGCTGGCAGGTGAAGCCGTTTGATTTCCGGCAGGTGGAGGAGCTGTATGACCTGCGGATTACCCTGGAACGGGCGGCGATGCACAAGATCTGTGGGCTGGATGAGGAACCGCAGGCGATTCGCACACTGACCGCTATCTGGAACCCGGATCACCCTTCCGAGCGGGCGGTGGGCAGTACCGTTCGGGCATTGGACGAGAGCTTTCATTGTGACCTGGTGGCCGCCGCAGGCAACCGGGAGATGACGCGGATTCACCGGGAGATCACCGATCGGCTGCGGATTATCCGGCGCCTGGACTTCACCCGGGATGACCGGGTGGACGCCACCTATGTGGAGCATGCCGCGATTCTCCAAGCGCTGCGGAACGGCATGGCCAGTGAGGCGGCGGATCGGTTGACCCGCCATATCCGTGCCAGCCAGAAGGCGGTTCGGGAGATTACCATGGAGCGGATTCGCGAGGCTGCCGAAGCGCACCGGAGCGGGCAACAAATTGCCTCGGAGGCCCCGTAAATACTGAATTCCCGTTCATTTTGGCTGCCGCCGAAATACTTACAGATCCGTAAGATATATCGCACAAACCCCGGCGCCATTGTCCGATAGGTGCGAATTCGATCCCCAGTAGAATGGTCAGTGTCAGGGATGACAAGCCAGCAAGGAACGTTGGCTCAAGGAAGAGAGCTTCAGGGATGGAAGCTTCATGGAAGACGGCTCCAGGGATCCGGAGTCACCCGAAGGATCGGGACATGCAGGGATGACCACAGGGAAGACGCGCTCAGGATGAGTCGCACGCCTGAAGGAACAGGCAGGGGTCAGCCACGGAATCGGGGATCACAAGGAATGTGGTCCCGTCCGTGCACTCTTACTGCTTTCTACACATCCCCGCTCTCTTCTTAACATTTCGCTTCTGCTGCTTTGCGCCCTGGCACAACACCAAAAAAACGCAACACAGCTTCAGGAGCTCGTATCTATGAAACGCACACCGATTTTCGCCACCCTCGTTCTGCTGTTCAGCCTGGTATCCGGCTTTGCCTACGCGCAAGATGCCGCCATCAACATCAATACCGCGGATGTGGCCACCCTCGCCAGCCTGAACGGCATTGGCCAGAGCAAAGCCGAAGCCATTGTCGCCTATCGGGAAGCGAACGGTCCTTTTGCGGTAACTGCAGACCTGGCAAACGTAAAAGGCATTGGCGAGCGCACCATCGAAAAGAACGCCGAGCGCCTGACCGTCAAGTAATACCCCGGGCAGTGGCGCGCTGCCGCTGCCCTCACAACCTCCCCGCCCACTTCCTTCTTCCTGCCCCAAAAGTCGCCTGGCAACACAGCTGCCGCCACCCTATGCTTACCGGATAACAATTCCAATCAGGCGAGCGTCGGCACATGGTTGATACCATCAAGGTTTACCCCTCAAAACCCGCGAAAGTCTATTTCTACGGCACCTGCCTGGTAGACATGTTCTACCCGGATGCCGGCATTGCCGGGGTGGAACTGCTGGAGCGCGAAGGCATCGAAGTGCTGTTCCCGCAGAACCAGACCTGCTGCGGCCAGCCGGCCTACACCTCCGGCTATCACGACGAGGCCCGTTCGGTGGCCAGAGCCCAGCTGGATCTGTTCCCCGGCGACTGGCCCATTGTGGTGCCCTCCGGCTCCTGTGGCGGGATGATGCGCAAGCATTACCCGGACCTGTTCAAAGACACCACCGAGGAAGTGAAAGCCGCGGAAGTGGCTGGCCGGGTCTGGGAGCTGACCGACTTTCTGCTGAACGTCTGCCATATCAAACTGGAAGACCTGGGCGAACCCACCACCGTGGCCATGCACACCTCCTGCTCGGCGCGCCGTGAAATGGGCGTGGCGGAAGTAGGGCCGAAACTGCTGGGCCAGTTGAAGAATGTGAACCTGGTGGAGCAGATCCGGCCCGAGGAATGTTGCGGCTTTGGCGGTACCTTTGCGGTTCGCCATCCAGAGATTTCCGGGGCCATGGTGAGTGAGAAGGTGGACACCCTGGTGGACACCGGCGCCAAAGAGTTTGTCACCACCGATTGCGGCTGTCTGATGAACATTGCCGGCTACGCCGAGAAGAACGAGAAGCCGGTTTCCGGCCAGCACATTCTCAGTTTCCTGTGGGCGCGAACCCAGGGCAAAGGGGGGCAGCAGTCATGAGCGAGACAGCCGAGCACACCGGCCATCATATTGATGTAAAAGAGTTTCACCCGCGCGCTCAGGCAGCGATTCATAACCCCAAGATTCGCAAGAATTTCCGCAGCGCCATGGACGGGCTGATGTCCAAGCGCAAAACGGCGTTCGAGGGCTGGGATCTGGAAACCCTGCGGGATCTGGGCGCCAACATCCGTATGCGGGCCCTGGCCAACCTGCCGGATCTTCTAGAGCAGCTTGAGGCCAAGCTCACCGAGAACGGCGTCAAGGTTCATTGGGCCGTGGACGGCGATGAAGCCTGCCGGATCGTGCGGGATATCTGCAAGGCCCGCGATGCCAGGACGGTGATCAAGGGCAAGTCCATGGTCTCCGAGGAAATGGAGCTGAACCATTACCTGCAGGAACAGGGCATCGAGGCTCTGGAATCGGACCTGGGCGAGTACATTGTGCAGCTGGCGGATGAGACCCCGTCGCACATCATCATGCCCGCGATCCACAAGAATACCGGTGAGATTTCCCAGTTATTGCACGATAAAACCGGCACCGATCTTTCCAACGATGTGGAGTACCTCACCGCCAGCGCCCGCCTGCAGTTGCGGGAAAAGTTCATGAATGCCGATGTCGGCGTTTCCGGGGTCAACTTTGCGGTGGCGGAGACCGGCACCCTGTGCCTGGTGGAGAACGAGGGCAACGGCCGGATGACCACGACAGTGCCGCCCTGCCACATTGCGGTAACCGGCATCGAGAAAGTGGTGCCGACCATGGAAGACGTTACCGGGCTGCTGGCCCTGCTGACCCGCTCGGCCACCGGCCAGCACATCACCACTTACTTCAACATGATTTCCGGGCCGCGCAAGACCGAGGAGCTGGATGGCCCGGAGGAAGTTCACCTGGTGCTGGTGGATAACGGCCGTTCGACCATCTACCAGGACGACGAGCTGCTGGACACCCTGCGCTGTATCCGCTGCGGTGCCTGCATGAACCACTGCCCGGTGTATACCCGGGTGGGCGGCCATGCCTATGGCACCACCTATCCGGGGCCCATTGGCAAGATCCTGATGCCGCACCTGATTGGCCTGGACGAAGGCCGCCATCTGCCCACCGCCTCCAGCCTCTGTGGCGCCTGTGGCGAGGTGTGTCCGGTGAAAATCCCCATTCCGGATCTGCTGGTACGGCTGCGCCAGGAATCAGTGGATGGTGACAAACTGCACCCGGCCAAGGTCCGTGGCCATGGCGCCAAACGCAGCTCCATGGAAGCGATGATCTGGAAAGGCTGGGCCTGGATGCATGCCAGCCCGGGAATTTATCGCCTTGGTACCGGTGTCGCCAGCAAATTCAGGGCCTTGCAGCCCTCGAAGGCCGGCGCCTGGACCGATTACCGTACGGCGCCGAAACTGGCCGCCAAAACCCTGCACCAGCGGATGAAGGAGCGTGGCCAATGAGTTCCCGGGAGACGATTCTTCAGCGTCTGCGCAACCGGAGTGGCGGCGAGCTGACGGTTCCGGAGTGTGATTTCTCGGTTCTGGAGCGGGATGACTGGTCCACTACCGAGCGTGTCGAGCGCTTCGAGAAGATGATCGAGTCGGTGCACGGCGAGGTGCACCACTGCACCGAAGATACGTGGATGGACCGCCTCGCCGAGGTGCTCTCCTCTCGCGGTGCCCGCAACCTGCTGATCGCCAAAGACCACGAGATTGGCCAGTCCCTGCGCAACGCCGGCCGGGACGATCTGCCGGAACTGCTGATCTATGATGAGCCCATCGAAAGCTGGCGCGCCCATCTGTTCAATGAAGTGGACGCCAGCATCACCTCCACCCGCGGCGGCATTGCCGAAACCGGCTCGCTGATCCTGTGGCCAACGGTGGACGAACCCCGGCTGATGAGCCTGGTGCCACCGGTCCACATTGCCATCCTCAAGGCCTCGGAGCTCTACACCACCTTCCGCGACGCCATGAAAGCCCAGAACTGGGCCGCTGGCATGCCGACCAACGCCCTGTTAATCTCAGGCCCTTCGAAAACCGCTGACATCGAGCAGACCCTTGCTTACGGTGTTCACGGTCCCAAAGAGCTGATTGTGTTGATTATTGAATGATCCGAGGCGCCCTGTTGATCGCCCTGGCAGCCCTGCTATGGGCGACCACGGGTATTGTTGCGAAATTCCTGTTCACCGGTACCGACCTTCAGGCCATTACCCTGGGTTTCCTGAGGCTGGCGGTGGCGTTGCCGTTTTTCTGGTTGCTGATGCGGCGGGAGCAGTTACGCATTGAGCGCGCCAACCCGGGCGGTAACGTGCCCGGCAGCTCGCTGCGAAGCCTGACGCCCAGGGCCCTGCTTCCGCTGGCGGCGCTGGGGCTGTTCCAGGCGTTTTACCAGGGTAGTTACCTGCTGGCGGTGGACCTGACCGGGGCCGGCATTGCCACCCTGATTGCACTCTGCCTGCCCCCGGTGCTGGTGGCCATTCTGGCCGCGCCCCTGCTGGGGGAAAAACCGGGGCTGCTGACGGTGCTTTCCCTGATTGCCGCCATTGCCGGTACCGCCATGCTGGTGCTGAGTGATATGGACACCAGCGGTACCCTCCGGCTCGCCGGCATCCTGATGGCGTTGCTGGCCGCCAGCGTTTACACCGGCTTTACCCTAACCAGCCGGTACAGCTCCGCCGGCACACCGGTGTTTACCACGGCGTTTATCTGTTTCTTCACGGCAGCGCTGATCCTGTTACCTGTGGTTGCTTTAAGTGGCGGATTTGAAGGTCTGGACAGCCTGGCGTTCAGGCACTGGCTGATGGTGGGCTATATCGGAGTGGTGCCGACCTGCATTGGTTACGTGAGTTTCTTCACGGGCATGAAAACGACGCCGGCCACGCTTTCCAGCATCATCGTGACCCTGGAACCGCTGTTTGTGGCGCTGCTGGCCTGGGTGTTTCTGGAGGAAATACTGGGCCCGATCGGCATTGCCGGGGCACTCATCCTGACCGCAGCGGTGATCGTGGCCTCCCGCTACGGCAGCAAGCCGGCCGCCGGCCAGGAGGCCGGGGCAGACTGACCCGAATCAGCTTTCTTTACGCTGTTTCTCGAGCATGTCCGGCTGCAGGATTTCGATCCAGTAGCCGTCCGGATCCTTGATAAAGGCCAGGCCTTTCATCTTGCCGTCGTCCGGCTTTTTCACGAACTCCACGCCAAGCTTTTCCAGACGGTCGCAGGCCGCGTAAACATCCGGTACCGCCACCCCGATATGGCCGAAGCCCTGGGGCTCGTCGTTGCCGTTGTGGTAGGCAAAATCGTTGTCGTCTTCGGTACCCCAGTTGTGGGTCAGCTCAAGCATGGCTTCGCGGCCGAAGGTGTAGGTGGTGCGGTGGGTGTCGTCATGGGGCACCAGCCCGGCCTGGCGCTCGTCCAGGTAACCCAGGAAATACAGGGTGAACTTCATTTCCGGGAAGTCCAGTTTGCGAACCAGGCGCATGCCCATCACTCGGGTGTAGAAGTCCATGGAACGCTCGGGTTCCTTGATGCGCATCATGGTCTGGTTGAATACGTAGCCTTCGGTTTCGGGAACGGGGTCGTCGTGGAGGCCAGGGGCCTGTTCGAAATGCTTGGGCATTGTGATTTCCCTTTTTTCACAGGATTCAGCCATTATACCTGTGTGCGTTTCAGGGGGATTTCAAGGGCGCGAAAAAAGACCCCGGGGCCAGAGACTAACCGCCGGGGTCTTGAGGGCCGGTTTTGACGCCGGCATTTCTTCAGAGACACCCTGAAGACCTTTGGCTTGCAGGGATGCAAGGTATTTTCTTCCGGGAAGCCGGAACTCGCTTCGCTCAGACATCCGTTTCCCTCCAGAAAACACCTCACATCCCTGCCGTCCGAACCTTTGAGATTGCCCGCTTTTCAGGCCAACTGGTGTTCTTCGCCTTTGTAATAGGCCTCAACTCTTGGGTTCATGACCCGCCGCCAAAGCGGAGGGACCATTGCCAGGACGATCATTGCGGAGTAGCCGGCCGGTAGCTGGGGGGCCACTTCGTGGTGGCGGAGGATCTGGTAGCGGCGTTTGGCCCAGGCGTGGTGGTCGCTGTGGCGTTGGAGGTGGAACAGGAAGACGTTGGTGAGGAAGTAGTTGCTGTTCCAGCTGTGTTCCGGGCCGGTGCGTTCGTAGCGGCCGTTTTCGAGTTTGCGGCGGTGCAGGCCGTAGTGTTCGAGGTAGTTAACGATTTCCAGCAGAGTGAAGGCAATGAAGCTCTGGCCCAGGAAGAACACGGCGCCGAGCCAGCCGAAGGCGATGGTGAAGGCGGCCAGTACCAGGGCGCTGATGCTGTACCACCAGATCAGTTCGTTGCGCCAGCTGAGCGCTTTGTGGCCTTTGCGTTGCAGGCGTTCGGCTTCCAGTTTCCAGGCATTCAGGAAATTACGTACGTAGGCCTGGGGAAGGAAATTGTAGAGGGATTGATTGTAGCGCGATGATGAGGCGTCTTCCGGGGTGGAGACGTGCACGTGGTGGCCGCGCAGATGTTCGACTTTGAAGCCGGCGTAGCAGACCAGTGACAGCAGGAAGCCGCCAGCCCGGGTTTCGAGTTTTTCGTCTTTGTGGATGAGTTCGTGGGCGACGTTGATGCCGAGGCCTCCGACAATTCCGATGGAGACGATCCAGCCAATGCTACCCACCAGACTGAAGGTGCCGGACGCCAGTTCCAGCATGCTCCAGACCAGCAAGGCCGCGAAGCCGGCGACCCAGCCAAGCGTGATGGCTTTATAGAACCACTCGCCGACCATTCGTGGCACGTCGGTTTCTTCGTCCGGGTTCAGGGAATCCTTGCCCAGCAGCATGTCCAGCACCGGAATGATCCCGAAGACAACGACGGGGACGCCCCAGGAAAACAGGTTTACCAGATCGGTTGCGTGGCCGGCGGCCAGCAGCAGAGGCGGCAGCACCAGGGGAACCATGGCTATCAGGTAGCTGTACTTTTTCAGGGTGAGCAATATCCGCCGGCGGGTGGCCTCGCGATTGACCGATAACTGCGTTGTGCTCATCGGGTTCTCTCCATCGAATGCGTGTTGGTGAAACTCTGATCACCTGTTGTTTTTTGCATTATTGTCCTACAATACATCAGTCGTCAACAACGTGGAGGGAGTTTTTTTGACAATTGTCAGGAACCCTCGGCGGATCAAGGCGTTGTGACTGTCAGACTCAGAGGCTGTGATAAACTCATGCGCACACATTCCCGTGCCGGCCGGCTTACCGCAGCAGCTGACCGGTTTTTACGACCTGTTCAGAGAGCCTTTATGGATTTTCAGGTGCCCAACACACTGGCCGAGCAAATTGCCAATTACCTGGCGGAGCGGATCATGACCGGGCAGATTCGCCCCGGTGAGCGCATCCAGGAGGCCACTTTGGCCGGTGAGCTGAAGGTGAGCCGTGCCTCGGTGAAGGAAGCTCTGTACACCCTGGAACGCTGGCATCTGGTGGAGATCACGCCCCGCAAGGGTGCTTCGGCAACACGGCTGGACGCGGCCCATGCTTCCGAGCTTTATGATGTGTATATGCACTTGCTGATGATGATGGCGGTGCGGCTTTGTGAGCGCTGGCAGGAGAGCGACAAGCCGCGGATGCTGGGCGCGGTGAGCAATGTTGTTGAGCGGATCAAGGACTCGTCTACGGACATCTCGGCGGTGGTAGAGGCGAGTTTCGATGTGATGGATGCCTGTTGTGTGGTAGTGGGGAATCCTTATCTCACGGAGGCTTTGTCGAATTTCAAGCCGGCGGTGAGTCGGGCTTATTATCTGAGCGCCGATCGGTATCGTCGGGGTCTGGCGCAGACCAGTGAGTTTTTTGCCAATCTGCCAGAGGCGGTTATGGCAAGGGATTCGGTGAAGGCCCAGGCGTTGATTCGGGAGTTTGCGGAGCACCAGAAGTCTCTGATTCAGCAAGCTTTGGCTTCCTAGTCCAAGTTCGCCCTTCAACTTTTGGTGCCTGCAAAGCGGGCGGGAGGTCCTCCCAAAACACGCTGTGAATACATCCTTGTACGCTTGGCTCCGCCATCCATGGCTCCGCACAGTTTTGGGAGGACCTCCCGCCCGCTTTGCCCCAACCTCTCCCGTGACCTCTTCGTGTGACAGAGCTCACGGATCTTTCTCGCTTCACCCCCTATCGTAACAGCCTGTAACAAACCAAAGTTTTTGCTGCATTGGTTGTGCTGTCCCCCTGCGGCCCGGGGAGTGTTTGAACGCTCTCTGCAGAAAACAATAAACCAGACTTTTGGGGCCACAATGACTCAGTCACTCGCCTGCCGTCGAAATTACACGTCTTCCACCTTCTCGCTGTGGGTGCTCGCCCTGTCGCTCCCGCTGCCTGCTCTGGCAGAGTTCAGGCCGTTGGATGATGGGGCAATGTCTGGTGTGACCGGGCAGGCGGGGGTGACGATTGAGCTGGAAACCAAGCTCGGCATTGATCGGCTTAGCTGGATTGATGAGGGCTCACTGAATGTAAACGGGCTGCGGTTATCCGGGCAGAACGATACGGTTTTGGACAACATGAAGTTGACCATTGATATTGCCGGCGATGGGGAAGTGCTTGAGCACGGGTTTTCTGAAATTGCCCGTCGTGCCGATGCGGGGTTGTTGGACCCAAGCGATCCGGATGTGGCCGATGCTCTGGCGAAGTATTCCATCGCGGGCTCTTTTGGCAAGCAGTTTGATAGCGGTGATCTGGTCATGCACCTGGGTGCTACCGATTATGGCGATCCAGCCAGCCTGAACGATTACCTGCAGGCAGTGGATTTTGAGCTGGCGGTGGACAGTGTCACCAGTACAGGCAATGAGGGGTCGGCCACACTGTTCTCCGACATTTTACTGCAGGGCTATATCGGGCCGACGGATCTGGTAATCCGCAACGAAGGCAGTGCCACTCGCACCCTGGCGAATGGCACCCAGGTGTCTGGCTCGGAACTGCAGCTGGACACGCATTTCGAGATTACCAACGGCAGTCTGAACTGGGATGCCGCTGATGTGATCCTGTTGTTCAACTTTGCCGCCGTCGGCATTGAGGGCCTGCAGATTCATAACCGGCGTGGCGACGATACCCTCGGGCATTTCGGTATGGCCAGCGTCACGGCGAAGCTGTCCAGGGGCACCAGTGCCGCCTCTGGCAAGGAGGGGCTGTCGGTTCACGAGGTGGAGTTCCGGGCAGATATTGATATGCCGGTGTTCAAGGTGGGCGGCACCAGCATCGGTAGCGTGCAGTTCACAGATTTTGCCATCACCGACACCACCATGATGGTGTATGGCCACTAGCCTGACACTGGACAGCAACCACACCCCACCCTGTAAACTGCCCGTCTTACACTGACGGGCAGCCCATGACCAATACCCCAGACATCGACTATTCGAAACGTACTTCCTGGCGTAGGCTGACGTTGTTCAGCGTCCTGTTTGTCGGGCTGACAGCCGCCGGTCTGTATGCCGTTTACGATCAGTTCGCCGGGCGCAGCATTACGTTTGACCCGCGGCTCATCCGGCCGGGGGCTGTGCTTTCGATCATCGGGCTGCTGCTGGCCTATTTTGTCTCAGATGGGCTGCGCCTCTACTTCACGCTTCGGGCCCTTGGCCACCGGATGCCCCTGCTGACCATGTTCCGGCTGGTATTCATCAATCTTTTTTTCTCGAACATCACTCCGATGGCGACCGGCGGTGGTTTTGCGCAGATCTGGTATCTGAACAACCACGGCGTGCCGGTTGGCACGGCCACGGCGGCCACCACCATCCGGACCGTGCTGGCAGTTATCTTCATCTTTTCGCTGACGCCGGTGTTTCTGCTCACCCTCAATGCGCTGCAGGACCATGCCATTACCGGATCCGTCGGTACGGCGCTGGCGCTCTTTATCCTGATCTATCTCGGTTTTTTTGCCGTTCTGCTGTTTCGGACCCGCTGGCTAATCAGCCCACTCGATACACTGTTAAGCACCGCCCATCGGCTGCATCTGATCAGCGAATCCCGGCACCGGCGCTGGCAGTTCAAGGCCCGGCGGGAGATGCTGCGCTTCTCCGACAGTTTTGGTGTTTACCTTCGTGGCCGCCCGGTGTTTGTGATTCTTTCCATCGTGTTTACCGCGGTGTTCCTGCTCAGTCTGTTCAGCTTCCCGGCGTTATTGATCTACTGGCTGGACTATAGTGTGGATTATCTGGTGTCCCTGGGGCTTCTGGTGGTTACCACCTTCATCATGTATTTTTCACCCACGCCCGGGGCCTCCGGCATTTCCGAGGGTGTTTTCGGCAGCTTCTTCCGGGATATCCTCTCGGGTAACCACCTGATACTGGTTATTGTCGGCTGGCGTTTGCTGACCATCTACCTGGGCATGATTATCGGGCTGGTGGTTTTCCAGAGGGAACTGATTGCCAATCGCAGGAGAGCCGGATGATTTTCCGCAACCCCCTCAAGCTATTGTTCTACCTCTGTCTGCTGGCGGTGATTCTACTGGTGGGCTACAAGATCTACCTGAACCTGTTTACTGAGGATTTCGAAGGTATCCACACCGATCAGGTTGAACGGATTCATCGCCAGGTGGAACCCGGCGAGCCCTTCAGCTTCGCGGTGGTGGGCAATATCAATAACTCCGTGGGTGTTTTTGAAGAGCGCATCATTCCCGAGCTGAACAGCTCCGGCATTGATTTTATGGTGTCCGCCGGCAATGCCGTCAGCGGTGGCGGTGAGGATAAATACCGTGCCCTTTACGGTACCCTGAGCCACCTGGAGATTCCCTACCTGCTGACCTTCGGCGCCCACGAATACGAGGATTTCGGCAGTTTCCGGTTCTACGATCATTTCGGCCCGCACTTCTTCAGCATTCAGGCCGGCAGCAGCCGGTTGATCTTCCTGGACAGCACCGGGAAAACCCCCTGGCGCTGGCAGATGCGCTGGCTGAATGACCTGCTGGCTCAGGACACCTCAGAGGCCCGGATTCTGTTTATCGGCCACCCGCCCCTGCAACCGGACCAGAACGCGCCCTTCGATCAGCAGGAGGACTATCTGGCGCCACCAGAGTTCCGGGACGCCCTGCTCAAGACCGTGAAGGAGCACGACATAGACCGGGTGTTTTCCGCCAATCTGTCGCTGTACTCGGAAAAGACGGTGGCCGGAACCGACTTCATAACCACCGGAGGGGCCGGTGGCCTGGTGATGAACAACGACACCAGCTTCTACCACTTTGTGCGGGTAAACGTGAGCGCCGACGGTGAGGTGAGCCACACCATGCAGCGCCTGGAAGTGGGCCAGCACCCGGTTCTGAAGCGCCTGGAGAGCCTGTGGTTCTTTATCTATTCCCTGTTCTATTCGGGCTACCTCAACTTCCTGCTGATTGTTGCGGTGTTGGCCGCGGTTACGATCAAGCTCTATGGGGCCATTTTCATCGGCAAGGATTACTACCCTGATTACGATCTGGACCCCACGCCGTGGCTGGACCGCCAGCTGCGGATCGCCATGTTCACCAACAACTACCTGCCCTTTATCGGCGGTGTTCCCATTTCAATTGAGCGGTTGCGCCGGGGCCTGGAACATCTGGGGGACAAACTGCTGGTGGTGGCGCCCCGCTACAAGGGTCAGCCGGAGACAGAACCTCATGTACTCCGGGTGCCCTCCATGTTTGCCATGGGCGAAGAGCGGGAATTCCGGCTTGCCAATATTTTCCTGGGCCGGATCCGCAAACGGGTTCGCGCCTTCAAGCCGGACATTATCCATCTGCACCACCCCTTCTGGTTGGGTTCGCTGGGGCTGTTTGTTGCCCGCAGGCTGAAGGTGCCGGCCATCTATACCTATCATACCCGCCTGGAACACTACGCCCACTTCGTGCCACTGCCCGGCATGCTGTTCCGCAACCTGATTTCCCACGCCCTGATCAAGCGCTTTGGCAACAAGTGCGATGGTGTGATCGTGCCCACCTACTCCACCGAGGAATACCTGCGGATGATCGGCGTCAAGACGCCGACCTTTGTGCAGCCTACAGGGATCGAATATCAGCGCTTCCAGGATGTTCGCACTGAAGACATCGACAAGCTGCGCCATCAGCTCAATCTGGGCGACGAGAAAGTGTTTATCAGTGTTTCCCGGCTATCCAACGAGAAGAACATCGACTTCATGATTGAGGCCATTGACGCCCTGAGACGGGAAACCCATGTGCCCTTCCGGTTCCTGATGATCGGTGATGGTCACCAGAAGGACCGCCTGCAGAGAAAAATCGAGGACCTTGGGCTGGAGCAAAACTTCACCCTGGTGGGCGCCATTCCCCCACAAGACATGGCCACCTGGTATCGGCTGGGAGACGCCTTCCTGTTCGCCTCCAAATCCGAGACCCAGGGCATGGTGATCCTGGAAGCCATGGCTGCCAGGCTGCCGGTGGTAGCCGTGCGTTCCAGCGGTATCGAGGATGTAGTGCGGCACGGGTTCAATGGTTTCAAGACACCGGAGAAGCAGGACCAGTGGCGGGCCCAGGTCAGGAAACTGCTGGAGGATGACGAGCTGCGGGAAAAGCTGGCCGAACAGGCCCTGGATTTCGCAAAAGACTATTCCGTGGAACAGTTCGCGACCGATGTTCGCACCATTTACGCCACCACCCTGGCCATGTTTGCCAAGAAGCGGAACCGGTCCGGCAGCAAACAACCATAAGTAAGGTTACGATTTTCGCCATCACCCTGATCGGGCTAGACTCAATTCACGTATTACAAAGACCGTTTTAGCTATCGGGCCGGCTTAATTATCGGACCGACTTCATTATCGGAGAGTAACGTGAGTGGTATCCCCGTCGGAATCAGTACCTGCCTGCTGGGCAAGGAAGTTCGCCACGATGGCGGGCATAAGCATTCCCGCTATTGCACCGAAGTGCTGTCAAAGCATTTCGAGTTTCGCTCCATCTGCCCGGAGCTGGAAGCGGGTTTGGGTGTGCCTCGCCCCGCCATTCACCTGCGCGAATACAGCGACGGCCTGCGCCTGATTGAAACCAAAGGCACCGCGGACCATACCGACGCCATGCAGGGTTTCATCGACCAGGTCCTGCCCACCCTGGCGGACCTTCGGGGGTACATCCTGATGGCCAAGTCACCGAGCTGTGGCATGGAGCGCATCAAGGTGCACAACGAGGACGGCCAGGTCACCCGCCGGGACGGCCGGGGCATGTTTGCCGAGGCCTTGCTGAACGCTTATCCACTGATGCCGGTGGAAGAGGAAGGTCGGCTCAATGACGACATGCTGCGAGAGAACTTTATTGAGCGCGTGTTTGCCTACGACGACTGGATGCAGAATGTCGCCGGCGACAAGGTCTCGGCGCGGGCGTTGATTGAATTCCACACCCGCCACAAGTTCCAGCTTCTGGCTCACTCAGAGAAAATTTACCGGCAGCTCGGCCCCATGCTGGGAGACCTGAAATCGGAGCCGCTGGAAGACATTGCCGAGCGCTATATCCACCTGTTCATGGAAGCCATGAGCCAGAGGGTCAGCCGGGGGTCGCACATGAACGCCATGCAGCACCTGATGGGCTACCTGCGGGATTCCATGGGCGATGAGGACCGCAAGGTACTGATGGAGCAGATGGAGGCTTACCGCAGAGGCGAAGTGCCGCTAGTGGTGCCCATGACTCTGCTGCGCATGGCCCAGCGGCGGGAGCCGGTGGATTACCTGCATGTCCAGCAATACCTCACGCCTTACCCGGACGAGCTGGGGCTTAGAAACAACGTCTGACCCCAAGTCCACGCGTTCCATCAGAAACCGTAGAGGAGCGAGAGCGAGGTTTCGGTATCGGTGCTTTCAGAGCCCGCCGGAGGATCTGACCGGTGCTTCACCCGAAACGCGGCCTTCATGGAAAGATTGCCCACCACGTTCGCCTGCAGTGACGTTTCCGACTCGGTCACCCGGTTGTTGTCTTCCAGGCCGATTTCCGTGCTGAGCTTCTGTTGAAACAGGGAGTTGGTGGACAGGGCATAATTAAACTGGCCTGCCAGACGGGCAATCGCCTCATCTTCGGTATCTTCACCCCGGGCGTTCACCATTTCCAGCTTGTTGTAGCGGTAACCGCCACCGACGGAGAGATCAAGAAAGGAACGCTCGCCAGAGGTCCAGACCCGGTGGCCATAACCGGTGGAGACCGTGGACTCAAAATCGTAGCCGGAAAAGCGATCGTCCACATAAGAACCCCGGAGAAACCAATACTGGTTCTTAGCGAATTTGTAATTGGTCTCCAGGGCAGCCTGATATTTCTCGGCGGTGGTTTGGTCGTCGGTCTCGGAATAATTGGTCCGGAACTCGCCCGAGTTACGCCAGGTTTCGACTTCATGGATCAGGCCGAGGCGGCCTTTGATATTGGTCTCTTCGGTATTGCCCGAAGTAATCAACACACCCAGTTCGGTTTCGCCCTGCCAGTTATCGGCCTCTTGCCCATTGGCCAAAGGTGCGATAGCTACTGCGGTAATGGCTACAGCCTGTCGTAAATCCATGAGGTCTCCTTTCTGGGTTGGTCAGGCCCCCTCGGTGCTTCTCGCCCTCTCGCCATCCAGGCTTTTCCGGGCCTGACGTTCTCTTTCTTCCTTTTTCCGGGCCTTGCGCTCGGCAATGATGCGCGCGGCTTCACCGCCAACGTGGGCCTCGCCGCGCTGCTCGGCCAGACGCATCTGCCGCTCACGCTCGGCAAACCGGGCTTTCTGTTCCTCAGTCAGCGAATCGATGCACTGATGACAGCTCACGCCCTGCTCATACTCCGGGCGCTGCTTGTCCTCTTCGGTGATTGGCCGGCGGCAGGCATGGCACTGGTCGTAATCTCCACGCTCCAGACTGTGATTGACCGTTACCCGGTCATCAAACACAAAGCATTCTCCGCGCCACAGGCTCTGTTCCTCCGGCACCTCCTCCAGGTATTTCAGGATGCCGCCCTTGAGGTGATACACCTCCTCGAAACCCTGCTCCTTGAGATAGGCCGTGGATTTCTCGCACCGGATCCCGCCGGTACAGAACATGGCCACCTTCTTGTGCTTCGTGGGATCCAGATTCTGCTTCACGTATTCCGGGAACTCCCGGAAGGTATCGGTGGCCGGATTGACGGCATTCTTGAAGGTGCCGATTTCCACTTCGTACTGGTTACGGGTATCCACCAGCACCACATCCGGATCAGATATCAGATCGTTCCATTCCTTCGGATCGACATACGTACCGACAATGCGCTTCGGATCGATTCCGTCCACACCCATGGTGACGATCTCTTTCTTGAGCTTCACCTTGGTGCGTTTGAACGGCTGGATGTCCACAAAGGACTCTTTGTAATCAATGCCGTCAAACCGCTCATCGCTGGCAATCCAGGCTTTCACGGCATCAATGCCTTCGCGGCTGCCGGCGATGGTGCCGTTGATGCCCTCGCGCGCCAGCAGCAAAGTACCGTGCACGTCTTTCTCAAGCATCAGGTCCAGCAGCGGCTGGCGGAGGGCTTTGTAATCGTTCAGGACTGCGAACTTGTAGAGTGCGCAGACAACAACATTGTTGCTCATCAGTTTCTCCTGCGGGCCGGACCGTAAATCCGGAGCATGGGTTCGGGATTATTTATTCAAAGATCTCAGCGGCCTCAGAAGCCAGAGCCTGAGAGGGCGCAAATTTTAACCAACTCAGGCTCACGATCAAGTGCGGATTATGCCGTCATTCACTGCGATCAATTTGCCTCGCTGGCCAGCTCACGCTCCACAACAGCGGAGAGCTGTCCCCAACCGGGGCGCGTGAGGCGAATGTTATCCACCAGAACCGTTGGGGTGCTGGTGACCCGCAGCTGCATGGCAACCTGACGACTCTGCTCCACCGCTTCCCGATGCAGCTCTGTGGTCATGCAGGTCCGGAAGCGCCGTTCTTCAAGGCCGAGATCAACGGCATAGCGGGTGAAGGTGGCCACGGGATCGTTGGAGCCACTCCATTCTGTCTGGCTATCAAACAGACGGTCATGCATCTTCCAGTAGGCATTCTGGTCGCCGGCACAACGTGCAGCCTGGGCGGCGGGCATGGCATTGGCGTGCTGTTGCAGGGGCAGATCGAAATAGACAAAGCGAACCTTGCCGGTATCCACATACTGCTGCTTCAGCTTCTTGGTGGCGGAGGAGAAGCTGCCACAGGCCGGGCATTGATAATCAGCAAATTCCCTTACCACGACCTCAGCATCTTCCGGACCAACGGAAACGCCGTACTGGTCCATCTCGGCCGGAAAAGGCGCGGCATCAGCAGCGGCAACCGGCAGTTCATCAGAGGTAGGGGCCGGAGAGGCGGTCAGGAAAACCACGCCCAGAACCACAGCAGCCAGCACGAGCACACCGATACCGATATACAGCGGCTTGTTGGATTTTGGTTTGCCGGAAGGCGGCGCTCCGGTTTCCTTGCGACGTTTGGCTTCACCCATGGAAGAACTCCTTATTGTGTTTCTGATTTCCGGAATTAATTAGCTCGCGATCGTTTTCAGATCGGGCGTGGCACGCTAAGATCCTTTATATCCTACAAAAGCTCCAACATAAATTAAGGTATCCTCATGCCCTTGCCCGCTTGCCTGAAAGACACGCTCACTTTGCCTCTGGTCGCAGCGCCCATGTTTCTGATCTCCGGGCCGGAGCTGGCCCTGGCTTGCTGCAAACAGGGCATTGTCGGGAGCTTTCCGGCCCTGAACCAGCGCTCCAGTGACGGTTTTGAGGACTGGCTGATCCAGATGAGCGAAGAGCTGGCTGCGTTTCGAAGCGCAAACCCGGATGTTAAGACAGCGCCCTACGCCGTAAACCTGATTGTGCACCGGACCAATCCCCGCTGGCAGGCGGATCTGGAGCTGTGTGTGAAACATCAGGTACCCATCGTTATTACCTCGCTGGGCGCCGCCAGCCAGGTAGTGGAGGCTGTTCACAGCTATGGCGGCGTGGTGTTCCATGACGTGACCAACCAGAAACACGCTCGCAAGGCTGCGGAAGCTGGAGTTGACGGCATCATCGCCGTGGCGGCGGGGGCCGGTGGCCATGCGGGCACGACCAACCCGTTTGTTCTCGTTCATGAAATCCGCGAAGTCTTTGATGGCACCATCCTGCTTGCGGGCGGGCTGTCCCATGGCGAGGATCTGCTGGCTGCTCAGGCGATGGGGGCGGATCTGACCTACATGGGTACCCGGTTCATCAACACCAGTGAATCCCAGGCCGAAGAGGCCTACCGGAGCATGATTATCGAGGCGGTTTCCGGGGATATTATTCATACCCCGGCGGTGTCGGGGATACCCGCCAGTTTCATGCGGCAGAGCCTGGAGGCGGCCGGCTTTCCCATGGACAAGCTGAACCAGGCGGGCGAAATCAACTATGGGGAAAAGCTGAAACCCATTGATGACGAAGCCAAAGCGTGGAAAACCGTCTGGTCCGCCGGCCAGGGCGTGAGCCAGATCCACGACGTTCTGAGCGTCGCCGATCTGGTCAAGAGGCTTACTGAGGAATACCGCAGCGGACGGGACCGTTTAAACGCGGAATTGTGATGCCTTGGACTGCAGCGAGGCCAGGGTCTGGGCAATCCGGCCACTGGCTTCATCGGAGCGTTCGATAGCTTCCACAGTCTGCCGGGAGGAGCCGGCAATGTCGCTAACGCTGACACTGACCTCACTGGCATGCTGGCCCTGTTCTTCTGCTACCGAAGAAATGGCAAGCGCCCTGTCCTGAAGGCTGCCCAGAAGCTGATTGATCCGGTCAAAATGCTCGTCGGCCCGGCGGAATTCCGAGGAGGATTCGGCCACTTGGGAGGAGACTTCACCGATAACATTGACCGCCTTGCTGCTACCCTGTTGCAGGCGCTCGATAATGCCCCGGATCTCAGTGGTCGATTGCTGGGTTCGGCTGGCCAGGGTTCGCACCTCATCGGCCACGACCGCAAAACCACGGCCGGACTCGCCGGCGCGGGCCGCCTCGATCGCGGCGTTCAACGCCAGCAGATTGGTCTGCTCCGCGATAGCGCCGATGACCGACAACACCGAGTCGATCTCCTTACTCTGGTTGTCCAGCTGATTCACCGCCTGCACGGCCTGTTCGACGTTGCGAACCACCTGATCCAGCCTGTCCCTGACCTCCCGGGAAATACCGGCAGTGGCCTGACTTTCCGAGCTGACATTGCTGACAGAGCTGGCAACCTCCTGAATGCTCTGCGCCACTTCGGCAATGCTGCCGGACATCGCTTCCATCGTGCCTGACACCTCGGCCACCTCCTGTTCCTGGCGATTGACCGCGCCCACCGCACTGCGACTGATCTCGCCCTGGCTCTGGGCCTGGCCGGAGGCGGATTCCGCCGAAGCTTTGACATCCGATACCAGTTCCTGGATCCGGGCGATAAAACGGTTCACGCCACGGGCCATCTCGGTGAGCTCATCGTTTCCCTTGAGAGAGACCCGGCGGGTCAGATCTGCCTCGCCATCGGCAATGCCCCAGATAGCGGAGCTCAGTCGCAGTACCCGAGGTAACAGGCCGCCGCCAAGCACCAGCGCCACCAGGATAATGAGGATAATCACGGAACCGATGGCCAGCATGCTCAGATTGGCGGACAGGCTGGACGCTTCGGCATTCAGGGCTTCAACCGTGCTCTGGATTCGTGACCGGGTATCGGCATCCATGGCGGCCAGTTCCTGCTGAAGGCGCTGGTTCACCTGCTCGGTTTCGGCTTCCAGAGTATCGCGAAGGGCATCGATACTTCCGGCGATAGTGGCACCGAACTCTTCCTCAAGGGCAGCCATATCCCGGTTGATTCCCTCAAGGGACAGGCCGAGTTTCAGCTGGCCGATGGAGGAGCCCTGGGGTTTGATATCCGCGGTTACGATCACCACATTCGGGTCACGACTTGCCGCATCCAGGACACGATTTGCCGCACCACGGCCTTCCCCCTGCTCCATAAGAGTGCGGACACGATCATCTGTGCGGTCCACGTAACGGGTCAGACGCTCTCCGTACTGGTCGTAATAAATGGCGAAGAGTACCGACTCCCGGGCATCGGCCAACTCAACCAGGCCGGTCAGGCGGGGAATGTCTCTGTCCCAGATCAGCGGGGCGGCGACTGCCGCGAGAACATCCGCCAGCCCCTGGGCCTCGGACATGACGGCCGCGCGCACGTTATCGGCAACCCGCTCCTGTTGCGCGGTCTGCTGGCGGGCAAGCTCCCCAGACAATTCTTCGGTGGTCTTCTGCCGCATGGCCTGCAGGCGGGAGCGGACATCCTCGCGGGTCTCTCCGAAGGAGGCGCTGACCTGCTCACTGCTGGACTCGAGAGCGGAGCCGGCGGTCTGTACCAGACGCTCCACCTGACTGGAGATCAGCCACTGACTGACCACGACCTGGGCCAGGCCTGCTATGACAAGGATCAGGAAAACGGGCCTGAGAAGGCGGCTCAAAATCAGTCGCCTGAGAAAACTTGGGGACATACGGACTCCGCTGGCATGTGTGCTTCGGGCATCCTGCGCAACCCGCTACCGCATCCCTGCGAAGCGTGTGTCCGTAGGTATAGCAAAACCCGGGCCGGAAAGGGCGGCTTTTATGTACGGGTTTTGTAGTCAGTCGTTGTCGTTTTCCTCGAGTTCGATTTCGTCTGCAACGAAGACCTCGGCAGTACTTGAGTACTCCACCTCAACCGTCAACGGCGTGCGCTGGTAAATGCCCAAAAGGTCGTCACGGCTGACATCGTCGTAAACATCTGGCGAGTCCAGCAGCCGAATCCCGAGAACCTCAATATAATCCGGATCCTGGGTCATAAACGCGATTCGGCCTTCCAACTCGAATCCCTCAGAGTCTTCATCATCTTCCCGCTCGATCTTAAGAGCCTCGACAAATACGACGCCATCACTTGTTCTCTCGATACCTTCCACATCGACACTGGCACCTGATTGCAGTTCGGTCATCGAAATAGGGTTGTCGTCATCGGACAAAAGGGTAAAGCGTGTTATCCGGACCAGAACCCCACCAACTTCGAAGCGGTCCTCTGATAACGGAACGGTAATTGGGCCCGAAATCGCGGCGTTTGCCTCACGAGACCCAATTTCGGATGCGACAACCCTACCCTCGGAGTCGAAAACACCTTCCACCTGAATCAGAGTCCCGGAAGTTAGTTCAGACAATATCAGACCATCTTCAAGTTCTGTATCTGATGGCACTATGACCGTGAGGCCATTGCTTGTGAGGGACCTTGAGGCTGGATCATAGGCATCTGTAATTGGACCGACAAACTCGATATCCGCATTAGTTTCACCCTCATAGCGCCGGCTTTCGCCTTTGCCGATGGTGTCTGCCAATATGCCCGACTCCCCGATAATCATTGCGGGTTCGCCTTCCACCTCAATGGCTCCCGTGAAGGTCGAGAGGTCGGCCTCGGTCAGGCCGTCTTTGAAAACACCAACGGTTTCAGGGTATTCAATCAAGGTTCCATTGATCCAGAACCGGTTAAGATTCTCTGCTACCTCGTTAGCCTTGCCTTCAATTTCAACTGAACTGCTGCCCAGCCCTTGCTGATCCGATGCGCTAGTGATTCCGACGAAGGCTGCTCGGTATCGACCGCTCGCAGTCGGCCACCCACTGATCCGGACAAAGCTCCCTTGTGAGAGGGCGGCAAGACTTGTCTGGCTGAATACCGTCTGCTTATCGGCAACGATCGTCTGCCCCAAAATCCCGATCTCAATACGTACGATGCTTCCATCTGAGTCAGTGAATGATTGAACACTGGACACAGGCCCACGGAAGGTGTCGTCATATTCAACGAGGTTTGCTGTGCCCTCTCCATCATCTCGCCACTCGCCGTTTATGTTCAGAATCATTCCTTTCTCAACCGGCTGAGTGCAGTTCTGGTCGGGCTCGCAGGTCACCCCGTCATCACTGATAATCTGTGCACCCGCTGTGTTAAACCGCACGCCATTCACAAACACACTGCCAAACCCCGAAACCGGCCCGACACTGGACCCTGTACCCCGGATTCCTCCGTCGGCCACATCGAGCCCTCCACCACCGGCACCACCGCAGGCAGAGATAATGCCGAAAGCCACCGAACCGGCGGTCAGCGCGAAAATACGATTGCGAGGTTGCCGTTTCATACTCATTCTCTCCCTGTCTGGCCTTCCGGGTTCGTGCGGACCGGCTCTTCGAAGAAAAAGATGCTCACACCCGTGCGGACCGAATCGCCGGACTGAGTGCCAGCCTGTGGCTCCGATATGTCGCGATCATGGGGCCCAAGCCATTTATCCAACTTTTCCAGAAGTTCCTGGGACTGGGCAGCTGCATGCTTGCGCCAGCGCTCCATCACTTCCGGAGGAATATTGTTGTAGGTCAAGGTTCTCTGGAACCGGGGAGGCTTCCCGGATTCGTCGCTGACCAGATTGTGATCGATAGTCGCTATGAGATCCGATACGTCCTCGCCGAAGATCTGGAGCATTTCCTCACTGTCTCCGGCCGGAACATAGGCCCTTTGCTGCAAGATCAGGCGGCCCGATTCTCCGTCTACCGAAACCACGCCCACCCGGAGCAGTTCATCAAGCACGGCCCGGGGTGGCATATCTCCACTATAGCGCTTGACCAGCTCGCTGAAGCTCTTCGGCCCGTCAAATGTCAGCATTGCAGGCTCGCCGTCTCCGGCCTGGAAGACGTTGTCATGCACCCAGCCTGAAACCACCCGGGACGCCCGGTTGGTATGAAGCACATCGCGGTTCCCGGTATCTTCCCCTGCCAGGACCTCCCGCTGGCGCTTTACTTCCTTGCGGGTCAGTCCTGTCATCACAGCCGCCCTGGAGTCCGTGGGTTTCCGGCGGTCGTCGGCAAAGTCTTCCAGGGCGGCTTCCACGTAGGCACGTTTCACCAGCTCGGAAAACTCACCGAAGGGAATGCCATTCCTCAACAGCAACCTCGCCAAGGGGCGCAGAATGCGGAACAGCGCTTGATGCAGGGGGTTGGTCTTTTTCATGTTTGGGATTGTATTCCCATAGCGACATCAAATACCAACTGCGGGCCGACACCGGCCGACCCACAAAGGCGATTTGCCAATCAATTGTCATCATCGTCATCAAGTTCAACGTCTTTGGTCAGCTCATACTGGCCGCCGCTGGTTCGGCGATACTCCACTTCGACTTCGCTGCCAACCTGCGCACCAGCCACACTGTAGCCATTGAGCAGAATCTCAAGGTTCATGAGGGTGATGGCGTCGGAGCCGACGGCACCCAGCCGTCCTTCAAGCTCAAAGTCGTCGTCTTCATCGTCGTCCTCACGCTCAATGCTGAGGGCCTCAAGCGAGCCACCGTCAATACTGCGCTGGCGACCTTCAATCTCAAGGTAATCTCCGACCTGCAGGCTCTGGATGTCCTGAACCCGACTGCGACGGTCGTCGTCATTATCGTCGTCATCAATCAGGGTGTTGCCGGTGAGTGCCACACGCACACCGCTGACCATCAGGGTTTCATTGGTCAGATCGATCGATTCCACCCGGCCATCCAGCTCTGCGTCGGATTCGCGCCCCTCGATTTCCCTGGCCACCAGAATGCCATCGCGGAAGTCGCCTTCCACTTTAACGAACAGGCCATCGGCAAGACTGCTCTCCCCAAGATCGTCGAACTCGGTCCCGCCAGTGATCTGAACGGCTACACCATTGACAGAGAACTGGCGGCGGGCGGCATCGTAGGCGTAGATACTGCCGGTGATCTCGACGTCGTCGTCATCATCACTGAACCAGTCGTCTTCATCATCAATCTCTTCGGCGATGAGGGTACCGCCTTGCAGGCGCCCCTCCACTTCAACAGCAAGCCCGTCGACGAGATCATCCAGTGAGAAATCATCATCACCCACCGCACTGGTGTAATTCACCGGAAAACCATTGATGGTGAAGGTTTGCGCGCTGGTGTCCAGGTCGGCAACAACACCCTCGATTTCGACTTCGTTGTCATCATCAAAATCCTGGCCAATGGTCCGTGCGCCGACAAAGCTTGCCTGGAAGCTGCCATCATCCAGGCGCCATGCACTGACCCGCACCCGGTAACCCTGAGGGTTGGCCGCGATCTCGGTGGGGGTGGCGCCACGGAATACGGTCTTGCCATCCAGCGCGATACTCTGGCCCAGCAGGGTGAGGGTTCCGGTGCGGGCAAGGTCGTCCCAGCTCATGCCGGAGATTGGGCCCCGGAGCGTATCATCGTAGCTGATCCGGTCTGCCCGGCCCTCTCCGCTGTCGTCCCAGTCACCCTCGACCTTGAGGATCATGCCTTTCTCCAGCTGATCCTCCCGCTCAACGCCGTCATCGCTGTCGACGCTGCCGCTGGTTGCGAAGCGGGTGCCGTTGACATACACACTGCCAAACCCGGACACCGCGCCAACACTGGTACCTGACGAGGTACCGGATGTTGCTGAGTCTCCCGACCCACCACCGCCACAGGCGGCAAGAGTGCCGGCCAGGGCACCGGTGATGACCATTCTCACTGCGATTGCTATAGGTTTCCGCTCCATCGTTCTTCTCCAGGCTCGTTCTTGCTTCCGTGGGCCGTCACCTTGGACCGCCACCATTTTATGGGATTTTTTTCCCAAAACATTATTTGGGAATTTATTCCCATATTTGGAGCTTGTCCAGTTTTTGATCATTGCGGTTTTGTGAACTTTATGGCGCAGGCAACGTAAAGGTTTGAACAGTCAACCAAAACAGGTTCAGAACGATGCTGGGATTTTTGAAGGGTAATCCGAGGAAAAAGCTGCAGAAAGCCTATGAAGCCAAACTGGCCAAAGCGCTGGATGCCCAGCGCAACGGCGATTTGAGGACGCACGGAACCCTTATGGAAGAAGCAGAAAAACTCTACAGCGAGATACAGGCCCTGGAAAAGAAGAACTGACCGGGGAGAGCGGCTACTCCCCCATCAGCTGCCGGATCCGATGATTGAGCCGCGCCACTTCCCGGCGCATGTCCTCAACCTCGTCAAGCAACTCCAGTGACATGGCCAGGCCGGGCAGATTCATCTTCAGGTCCCGTTGTAACCGCTGAGCTTTTTGCAACCGGCTCAGGGCTGCGACATCAAACTGCCACTGTAGGGCCTCGGTTGAGTCCTCCAGCGGAGCAATAATGCCGTAATCCACCAGTTCGATCACAAACTCGGCATGGCACTCACCGCGCTCACAGATTTCACGCAGGGTAAAGGTGCTGCCATCCTGGTCAAACACTTCTACCGTAAGAATATGATCTTGCTTGCTCATTCCCTACTCCCGCTCACACGTGAAGCTTGCTGCGTGGATTGAAGTTTTTCTCGGCCTCGGCCAGTTGCTCGTAGAGCTTCTCGGCCTCCGGACTGTGCTTCTCAGGCATGGCTACCTGCAGAACAACAATCTGATCGCCCGGATGCTTACCGGGGAAGCCTTTACCCTTGAGCCGGAGCTTGCGGCCACTGGTGGAGCCCTTGGGCACTTTTACCTTCACCTTTGAGCCCACCGTGGGCACTGTTACCGTGGCGCCAAGGGCGGCCTCCCAGGGTGCCACCGGTACGGTAACCAGGACATCCCGGCCCTCAACGGTGAAGTGCGGATGCGGCGCAAATTCCACTTCAATGAACAGATCGCCTGGTTCGCCGCCACCCACACCCGGAGCACCCTGGCCTTTAAGGCGGATATGCTGGCCCTCGCGCATGCCGGCGGGAATCTTCACCTTCAGGGTCTTCTGCCGCGGAATCACTCGGCCATGCTGGTCCGCTTCATTGACGGTAAACGACACCTGTTTGTCGCAGCCATGGAAGGCCTCCTCCAGGAACAGTGCGATCCTGGCATGAACGTCTTCACCCCGCATTTTCATGTTCTGGCGGAAGCCGCCTCCGCCAAAGCCGCCAGAGAAGCCTCCGCGACGCCCGCCACCGAAGATCTCCTCGAAGAAATCGCTGAACTGGCGGGCATCGGCGTCGGTGTAACCACCGCCGCCAAAGCCGGATGCACTCTGCCAGCCGGGAGGCGGCTCAAACGAGCCATCCGCTTTTGCGCCGTATTTGCGCAGCTGATCGTATTCCGCCCGTTTCTCGGGGTCTTTCAATACCTCGTAGGCTTCACCAAGATCCTTGAACTTGGTGTCGGCGTCCTCCTCCTTGCTGACATCCGGGTGGTACTTCCGGGCCAGCTTGCGGTAGGCCTTCTTGATTTCCTCGGCGGAGGCAGACTCGCTCACACCGAGCACGGCGTAATAGTCCTTGAAGTCCATGGCACTCCTCGTAACTGATCATAAGCACTGATCACTTGTTGATCTCTGATACCTATAGTTGACGCTAACGCCAGAATTACAAGTTCCGGCCATCTCGCGATTGCGCCAAATCAATCGTTGTGGCGGCTCTGGCGAAAATCCACCGTGGTAATCCCTATGGCAACGGGGCCCCCTTCCGGTCACAATTACGGGTTTTACCGGCCCTGCCGGCCACCGGGAGTCACTTTTGACCAGCACACCAACCACACGCCTGCGGATTTTCCTGATCGAATTTGCGCTTGCCCTTGGCGGCTTCGCTATCGGCACCGGTGAGTTCGCGATCATGGGCCTGATGCCCAATGTCTCGCAGGATCTGGGCGTGACAGAGCCCCAGGTGGGTCATCTGATCAGCGCCTATGCGCTGGGGGTGGTGGTGGGTGCACCTTTGCTGGCAGTCATCGGGGCCCGCTTTTTCCGGCGCCAGCTGCTGATCTGGCTGATGGCCTTTTATGCGGTGGGCAATCTGGCGAGCGCGCTGGCGGATGACTACACGGGTGTCATGATTGCACGATTCGTGGCCGGCCTCCCCCATGGGGCGTATTTCGGCGTAGCCTGCCTGGTGGCGGCGTCCCTGGTACCGGTCCATCAACGGGCGAAAGCAGTGAGCCGGGTGATGATGGGCCTGACCCTGGCGCTACTGTTGGGAAACCCCATGGCGGCCTGGATGGGTCAATCACTGGACTGGCGCTATGTGTATATGTTTGTGGGCCTGATTTCCGTGTTCACCCTGACCATGGTGATCTGCGTGCTGCCGGTGGACAGGCAGGAAGAGCGCCGGGGATCGTTCAGTGAAATCCGGGCATTCAATCGCGCCGGCATCTGGTTCGCCCTGGCCATCGGCGCCATCGGCTTTTCCGGTATGTTCGCCGTGTTCAGCTACCTTGCGCCCACTCTGTTGGAAGTGACGAACGTTGAGGCGTACTGGATTCCACTGGCCCTGGCGGTATTCGGTCTCGGCGGTTTTATCGGCAATCTGGCCGGAGGCTGGCTGTTCGATCGTCTGGGCTTTCGGGCCGTGGGTGTCATTCTGCTGCTGAGCGCCTGCATTCTGCTGGCATTCCCCTCCACCACCGGCGCGCTGCCGGTGTTGCTGGTTGCCTGTTTCCTGGTTGCCATGATGGGCGCACTGGGTCCCGCACTGCAGACTCATCTGATGGATGTTGCCCATGGCGCCCAGAACCTGGCGGCAGCCTCGCACCATGCCGCCTTCAATGTCGCCAACGCCCTCGGGCCCTGGCTGGCAGGTATGGCAATCACAGCCGGCTTTGGCTGGTCATCGACAGGGTATGTCGGGGCGACCACCGCAACGCTCGGGTTGTTCATTTTTCTGGCCGCCTGGCGCCAAAACGAAAAAGGCCTCCGCAATGCGGAGGCCAATCAGGTTTCGGTCTCTTAAGCTTACTTGACCTTCGGGTCCAGCTCGCCGGAGGCGTAACGCTCGAACATGCGCTCAAGGTTAACCGGCTTGATCTTGCTGGCGTTGCCGGCACAACCAAAAGCTTCGTAGCGTGCGATGCACACTTCGGTCATGGCCTTCATGGTTTCCTTGAGGAATTTGCGTGGGTCGAACTCGGCCGGGTTTTCAGCCAGGAAACGACGGACGGCGCCAGTGCTGGCCAGACGCAGGTCGGTGTCGATGTTGACCTTGCGCACGCCGTGCTTGATGCCTTCCACGATTTCTTCAACCGGCACACCGTAGGTTTCCGGAATCTCGCCACCGTATTCGTTGATGATCTTCAGCCATTCCTGGGGCACGGAGCTGGAGCCGTGCATGACCAGGTGGGTGTCCGGGATGCGGGCGTGGATGGCTTTGATCTGGTCGATGGCCAGGATGTCGCCTGTGGGCGGACGGGTAAACTTGTAGGCGCCGTGGCTGGTGCCGATGGCGATAGCCAGGGCATCAACGTGGGTTTTCTTGACGAAGTCCGCCGCTTCTTCCGGGTCGGTCAGCATCTGGCTGTGGTCCAGGGTGCCTTCGGCACCGATGCCGTCTTCTTCGCCGGCCTGGCCGGTTTCCAGGGAACCCAGGCAACCCAGCTCGCCTTCTACGGAGACACCACAGGCGTGGGCCATTTCAACGGTGCGACGGGTAACGTCGACGTTGTATTCGTAGTCGGTGGGGGTTTTACCGTCTTCACCGAGGGAGCCGTCCATCATCACGGAGCTGAAGCCCAGCTGGATGGAGCGCTGGCACACGGAGGGGCTGGTGCCATGGTCCTGGTGCATGACTACCGGGATGTGCGGGAATTCTTCGATGGCCGCCAGGATCAGGTGGCGCAGGAAGGGGGCGCCAGCGTATTTGCGGGCACCGGCGGAAGCCTGGACAATCACCGGGGAGTCGGTTTTGTCGGCGGCTTCCATGATGGCGCGCATCTGTTCCAGGTTGTTGACGTTAAAGGCTGGCACACCGTAACCATGCTCGGCGGCGTGATCCAGCATTTGCCGCATCGAAATCAGGGCCATGGGTCGTCTCCTTCATTTGGACTATGGGTAGTTGAATTCTGTTTCTGTGCAGGACTCCTCTGGTCTGGCCTGGGAGTCTGCTGCGGCAGGTGGGGGAATCCTTCCCGGGACACGCTGTTAATACGTCCCTGTACGCTTGACTGCAGCATCCTTGCTGCAGACAGTCCCGGGAAGGATTCCCCCACCTGCCTTGCGATTCTGGTCTTGTTGTTGGAGCCGATCAGAACCGCTTTTGTTTGTTTACTCGCCGCGTTCTTCCAATACGGCTACCGCCGGCAGGGTCTTGCCTTCGACGAACTCGAGGAACGCGCCACCACCGGTGGAGATATACGAGATTTTGTCAGCAACGCCGTACTTGTCAACGGCGGCGACGGTGTCACCACCGCCAGCGAGGGAGAAGGCGTCGCTTTCGGCGATGGCTTCGGCCAGAGCTTTGGTGCCGTTGCCGAACTGGTCGAATTCGAAAACACCAACCGGGCCGTTCCAGAGGATGGTTTTGGCGTTCTTCAGTACGTCGGCGAACTTGCCGGCGGTTTCCGGGCCTACGTCGAGGATCATGTCGTCGTCGCTGACGTCGGCGATGTTCTTGGTGGTTGCGGTGGCGGTTTCTGCGAATTCGCTGGCAACCACCACGTCGACCGGCAGCGGGATTTCAACGCGGCTGGCGATTTCTTTGGCGGTGTCGATCAGGTCGTGTTCGCACAGGGATTTGCCAACCGGGTGACCAGCGGCCGCCAGGAAGGTGTTGGCGATGCCGCCGCCCACGATGATGGAGTCGCAAACCTTTTCCAGGGCGTTGAGCACGTCCAGTTTGGTGGAGACTTTGGAGCCGCCAACAATGGCCACCACTGGCTTGGCCGGGTTATCCAGGGCTTTGCCCAGGGCTTCGAGTTCGGCCGCCAGCAGCGGGCCGGCGCAGGCCTCGGGGGCGAATTTGGCTACGCCGTGGGTGGAGGCCTGGGCGCGGTGAGCAGTGCCGAAGGCGTCCATTACGTAGACGTCGCACAATGCCGCGTACTTCTTTGCGAGGTCTTCGTTGTCTTTCTTTTCGCCTTTGTTGAAGCGGACGTTCTCGAACAGGACGACTTCGCCATCGGCCACTTCAACGCCATCCAGGTAATCCTTGATCAGGCGAACTTCCTGGCCCAGCACTTTGGTCAGGTGGTCGGCGACAGGCTTCATGGAGGAGGCTTCGTCGTACACGCCTTCTTCCGGGCGGCCCAGGTGGGACATCAGCATGACTTTGGCGCCGGCGTCTTTAGCAGCTTTGATGGTGGGCAGTGAGGCGCGGATGCGGGCGTCGCTGGAG